>Ga0123355_10022324_pt1 | contig 10144 bp, 5 predicted proteins | sample TergutEmb28metaG_3_FD_89872 | JGI IMG/M metagenome (GOLD analysis project Ga0123355, IMG submission 89872) | Embiratermes neotenicus P1 segment gut microbial communities from Petit-Saut dam, French Guiana - Emb289 P1 | ecosystem: Host-associated > Arthropoda: Insects > Digestive system > Gut ... | reverse complement strand
GTAACTCCAACACACATCGAACCAGATCAATGCAACCCATGTAATAACTCAACACATAAGTCGCAAGCTCCTGAGGATGGATGTATTAACATCCGAAACATGTTGAGCATTAAGTAAAGAAATCAAGCAAGTGACATCAAGTTGGTCTGTCTTTACTCAACTATCAAGATGATGCACGGTCCAGTAAACATAAGATACGTAATACGTCTTTCCGCTGACAACAAATGGCTGTGGTGAAAAGGTTTGCCTTTTGATGGCTCATTTTCAGCGTTAAGTGATGTGGGTGTTGGAGCAGAGGGTGTTGAGGAGACTATTTGGGCCTGAGGGAGACGAGGTGACAGTGGAGTGGAGAAAACTACATAATGAGGGGCTTAATGATCTGTACTCCTCACACAACATTGTTCGGGTGATCAAATCGAGAAGAATAAGATAGGCGTGGCACGTAGCACGTACGGGAGAGAGGAGAGGTGTATACAGAGTTATGGTGGGGAACCTGAGGGAAAAAGACCAATTGGACGACAGGCGTAGTCGGGAGAATAATATTAAGATGGATCTTCAGGAAGTGGGATGTGGTCACATGGACTGGATTGAGCTGGCTCAGGATAGGGACATGTCGCGGGCACTTGTGAATGCGATAATGAACCTTCGGGTTCCAGAAAATGCGGGAAATTTCTTGATTAGTTGAGACGTGGTTGGTTAGTTTCTCAAGAAGGACTCTGCTGCATGGCGTTAAGTTAAATTTTGTTACCGGCGTTTACTGATGTGCGTTGTAACTCGGTCCCATCGAGCGTCGAGGCGGCCTTCGTGTACGCAGGATGCCTGTGAATATATTGAATAACCGGCACTGAACAAATGACAAGGGGTAGTCATTCAGTTACGGGACTTGGCGGGGGTATGACAACTCTTAGTTGAAAGAAGGCTTATCTTCTTATGATATTTTCCATGCATCTTCAGATTTGGCGAATTGTTTAGTGCGATTTAGCGAAACCAAACGGAAATCGGGAATTGTGTTTGAAACTTGTTCTTTCACTGAAGTGTTGCAATACGGTTTAAACGTTAATTAGGACGAAGTATATGAAATTGGGCGACAAAATGAAACGGGGATAGAGAGTAACCTATATAATTTTCACATTCGTAGCGTGCAGCGTCTTGATATTATCAAAGTTTTATTTATTCACCAACTGATGCATTAGTGGGTTGTCTTAAAAAACAATATTAACCCTTTGACGCCTAACGACGACTATAGTGGTCGCACCGCACCGCTAACCTCTAAATGTTGCATTTTATGCATTTATTCAACAAATATAGGTACTGAATATTTTAAACACGGTATATACTCTCCGTTTTTTCCTCTTCAAATGCAGTTTGTTTCATAAATCTAACGTATTTGGTTCCTGTATTATTCACATTTTATATACAGGTGTTCTAAAATTAAAAAAAAAAAAAATTCCGGCGCCAAAAGGGTAAAATTTACATTACAATTTACATTAAAACAGCTCCGACATGTTTCGGTGTTACATTTACACCATCATCAGGGAGCGCATTAATTCGTGCTACTGCCGAACAGTGTAACATACCAATAAGGACCTAACAAATGCAGCCACACCACCACCGTATTAACCACACACCGATGTATTTTAGTGGAGTATTTTAACAACTGTAACTTTAGTAAGCACAAATTAATGCGCTCTCTGATGATGGCGTAATACCGAAACATGTCGGAGCTGTTTTAATGTAAATTTTAATGTAAATTTTAATATTGGTTTTTTAAGACAACTCACTAATGCATCTGTTGGTGAATAAATAAAACTTTGACAGTAGACTACATAGTAGAGGTATACGTAATTGGTACGTTTCGTGAAATGTTAGCAGTAATATATGGTAGAAATACGATACCAAATGGTACCTAACTGTGCCAAGAAATGTGGCAATTATGGGCAGAAAGAACCAGCATTGGGCAAGGTGGCGCGGTCTGAGTATTGCTAGGAGACAGGATCGAGATTTAATTTTGGGCCCCAATCCGGCTGCAAAGACCAGACTTTTGTAATTTAATAGGACACAATCCAAGGTTGTTATTGGCCTTCTTACTGGACCTAATACCCTGAGAAGACATCTTCTCTGAATGGGGCTAGGTGTGGAGTAGAGGAAGAAACCTCAGCCCGTATTCCGTGTGTGTGTGGGAAGTCTTGGCTTCACTCAGACATTCATATCTGGGCTTCTTTTTCTTTGATCCAGAGGACATTAAGAGTGTAATTCTGGGGGCCATCTGGAACTTTAACAAAGCAGCTGCATGAGCTGGTATCAGATTATGGGGCACAAAGGACCCGTGCTTAAGGTCTTGGTGCATCGGGACCGTAAGGGCTCCAACCCAATTGCTAATCAATTAATCAGTCAGTCAATGGGTAAGAAAGTAATTTTCAGCGTTGAGGTTAGCATTGATCGTATTGCTTGGGTTTTCATGAAACTGTTTTAATTTTCACCAGCATATTGTGTAGGTGTGCAAAACAGAATTTCACCATTTCTGGAATGTTATTTTATGCGCAATAAGTTGACTGACGCTGGAAAAGGTTATGTACTAAGTCTTGTTAAACACTTAAAGCCTAGTGGTCACTACACATACCATCACTTTTAAAACCGAAAACTCAGGGCGTTTTTTCCCACAACTTATTTATGCGTTACCTGCGAATCTTAACAGCAAACAGCTATTTACCTATATCGCAGTTGCCTAGTGGTCTTCCTGTATGAAGCACACAGTGCTCTCTGTGAGGTACGAATTGTGTACAGTGTAGATTGTTTGTAGTTGAAGCTCATAATTTTTCCGATGCTAATACTAACTCAACAATGTCAAAACCATTCATTATTAGGGTAATGGATTGTGTAAGTGCTTCTAATTGATATGATAAAGAATAGAAATTATTTCCCTACCTGAAAATGTGAAATGTACCGCTACGAATGCAGCTGTGCCCTCGGCTTCAGTTAGTCGTTTGTGGCGAAGCTTACAGTTGAACAAGCCCTTAAGGATTAAGGAGGTACATTCTATTTCAAAATGCCATTCCTCTTGACAGTATAAACGCAAATTTAATCTCACTTCTGTTCACAGAAGACAACAGTCTTCCCTGTCGCGATTTTCACGAAGCAGCGTTACGTGCAGATATCTTGTGGCGGGGTTCACCCGCATCGGACAATAAATACGGATTGTACGTAAAAAAATATATAAACCCCTAAGAAAATTTGGGTTTCCCCTTCACTGATTTTCACGAAGCTGACACTCATTGGCGTTATGGGAGATATTTTACAGCGAATTTCACCAAAATCGGTCAAGAAATATGGAAAGCGGGTTTACAAGTACATTTAAGTCCCGTAGTAAAATGTAAATTGCGTTTAAGCCGAAATTGTCTAAACTTCGTTTGATTGACAGCTTTTCGGAGAGAACTCCCAAACCAAATTGCATGAAAATTAGACAGTAAATTTAGTCGATGATACTTGGTTGTAGAGTGACGGACGGACGGACGTGGTGGCGTCACGTATTTTTTGTCTTCTTAAAGAATGTCGGAAACTGACACTCTCATCTTGGTACAGGACATCCCGTTGTGTTTGAAGTAGAACATTAGAATGAAATACAAGATGCATTCCATCTGACAAAACTATCTTTTTATATTATTATTTCAAATGCTGGCTACTATTTTCGGCCTGAACAGGCCATCATCCGGCCAATATTTACAAAAACTTAAATGAATTTTATATAATTTAATGACTGTCCAACAAGATGCGACTTATTCAGTTTATTACATTTCTGTAGGCAGCTCTACATGTTTCGGGTGTTGACACCCATCATCAGGAGCTGGTACAGCTGTAATTACAGCTACATACAGTTATATGCATATTATATGCACCGGCGTTTTTAAGTTTTTGTAAATATTGGCCTGATGATGACCCGTTCAGGCCGAAAATAGTAGCCAACATAATAAAATAAAAAGAGACGGAGTATATATTTTGTTTCATTTTAATAAGGGTCTCATGCTGTATAGGGATGTAATAGCTGTTTCTTCTGATGTCCATAAGAGTCACGGAATGACTCCTTGAAAGGAAATTATAATTAGCAGCAGGGAAATAACGACCATCAGTCACAAGTGAATTCATATCACTTTATTGTTTGCTGTGGGCCGGGATAGCGCAGTCGGTATAGCTGCTAGCTACGGGCTGGACGGTCCGGGGATCGAATCCCGGTGGGGGCGAGATTTTCCGCACCCGTCCAGACCGGCCCTGGGGCCTACCCAGCCTCCTGTACAATGGATACCGGGTCTTTCCTAGGGGTAAAGCGGCCGGGGCGTGACGTTGACCACCCACCGTCACCTAGCGCCGAGGTTAAAGAAAGAGTAGAGCCATACCTATACTCCCCCTTTGGACCTTCGTGGCCTGTTGTATGGTGAACTTAGAACTGTTTGTTTGCTCCGTGTTTCGGCTTTTTGAGGAGCCGTGATAAGGAAATTTAAAAATAAACGAAGAAAGATCATTTAGATAACACCCGTTAGAATGATGCTTCTGACAAATAGCTGTGGTCTCAGTTTTACAGAACTTTAAGTTTTATAAACCGAAAATAAGCGAAAGTCAAATTTTGTGTTAAATTATTAATATGTAATGAATATATATTATACCAGAATATTAAAATTGTTTTCAAGTACTTCGAGCCTGAAAGAGAGATATTCAATTTTATTTTTAGTAGCCAGTATCGACTTCTGTACAATTTCGGGTTAAGCTTTTAAATCCTATTGGTTACGTGACGCACCAACAGGTTTAATATTCAACAACTATACGCTTTGCCCACACTGTATTTATGTGTTTTGTATTAATCCGAGAGCAAACAGCAACTTGTTCCACTTACAGCATAAACTGATTGGTTTTTATAACTGAGATGAAAAGTGTTTACAGCGCGGTACGGACTGGGTCTTTAAATAACGCGGTCTGCGCTTCGTATTTAAAGGGTTAATCAGACTTTAATTTTGGTAAATTTGAGATGCCAGCTGCTTAATGCAGTATCATTCTGACTGGTTGTATTTAAATTAAATTTCTTTGTGTATTTTTTTGATTGCCTGATGATGGTTTTGCACAAAGTCCGAATTTATAGCAAGCAGTAAATTGATACAAATTTAATTGTGACTGTCTGTACTTCCTATATCACAATGGGTTGTCATTGATAAAGAGGAAGTACAATTATTGAGCTGGACACCTAAGGGTAAATAAAGTAGCCACTGAGCCTTAAAGGATTAGTAATAACCTTATATAAAGGATTTGTTTTACATGTAAAAACGTTATATGTTTTATGTTGTGTGGCAACGGAACATGTTTCAAACTTTTAAACGCGTCCATGGGATATAGTTTTATTGACGGCCGTTGTGCTAGACGATCCACAGCAAGAGAAAATGTTACCGAAGGTTTTGTTCCAACGTTTGTGGCACACGGGGGACATATGAGGTCAATACTCTACTTCATTGGCGTTTAAACTTTTCCAAACGAAGTTTGATACCCTGGTAGGTTTACTGGATTCAGTAACTGCCAGAGAAATGACCGCTGGGAGTACACTGCAGCTGTAGTCAGTCTCGCAGTGTGCCTCAACCAGAGTTATGAGCTGATGAAAACAAGGTGATTCAGAAGGAAATGTTTGAATGTACAGATATAAAAATATTGTGAATGGTGATAAAGAAAGAGTACTTCTGATAGTAAATTTAATTTTAAACTAATTTTATTTTGTGTTTAAATAACAGATATGTTACATTTGACATTCAGAGGACCGTGCATCGTGATATGTTCTTATAATAAAACCAACGAGATGCACTAATATCTCAAATTTATTTTTGGATTAGGGACTCTACATGTTTCGGACAGTTTCTCTGTCCATCGTCAGGAGTCTAGCACTCTACGCACTGGAATAGGTATATGTCATACAGGTTTTGCTGACTTCTGGCTCGCTAGGAAGCAGTCAGCAAAACCTCTGTGACGTATACCATTGCTGTGTGTACAGTGCTAGACTCCTGATGATGGACAGATAAACTGACCGAAACATGTAGAGTCCTAGTCCAAAAATAAATTTGAGATATTAGTGCATCTCGTTGGTTTTATTATAAGAACATATGCTACAGTTTACAATAAATGTTCCAAAATCCCACCGTCAGCTTAAATGAACTTTCTGTTCTTGAAGGAAGGCAGCACGAAGTGCTAGAATAATATGTAATAAAATTAATTATATACGTCAGCACTACCCTTATTATTAATACATAAGGCTACATGTTTCGACCCATCAGTCGGTCATCTTCAGACCTACATAGCAGACTAAGGTTTGACATTTAACAGTTAAAACAGTTTTAATTATTAAATGTCAAACCTACGATTTTAAACGTTTTTACCAGATAAGTGCGTGCTATATATTTCATTCGTCCTTAGCAAGGGGAATTATCGGATTTTATGTATTTTATTAACGTAAACATATTGGGATCCCAATGTACACACAGCACCAATGACTTAGAACTTGCTGTTCGTCTGAGTAGATCCTGACGCTTTAGGCAGCATCCAAAATGCGAGCGAGCGAATCGTCTCGTATATCAACTTTTCTTTTGTGACCTTCGCTCTTCAGCCAACCGTACAAACAAAAACCGGAGTTAGGGCTGCAGATTCACTCATTTTCTACCTCAGTAACCATTCAGAATTAGATAAATTTTCAGTTTTTTCTGCAATTTTTTTCCCAAAATATTGACCTTTCCTCTTGAATCACCCTGTATGTTACCAAACTGTGCATTTGAGTGTGTAGCCTTCTTATATTTATTTCTTAAGTCTCCATTATAAAATCTCGGCTCAGCAGATTGCTATCCTGACACGCCTTTCTTGGTTTTTTCTCTTTTCCGCCCTCAGTACGTCTTATCTTCACCAAATATTGTTGTTGTGGTAACGCAGAGAAGGCAAATACCGGCACGAATGTGACATGTGTAAAGGATTACAGAATTTAGTCGGAACACCTAAAGGGAAGACCTATTTGTGGGAATTAGAAGTAGAAGGAAGTACAGCCGATTACGACTGTATTAACCCTTTGAAGCCCAAGAGAAGGGAAGAAAAGTGGTGTAGAGATATTTAAAAAATACACGGGTAAACCTGAATTATGAATCTCATCGTTGCACCGTGCATTTCGTATCTGCACTGTCCATCATCAGGAGTTGTTCACTGTACACACAGCAAACCTCTATGAAATGTACCATTGCTGTGTATACAGTGAAGAACTCCTGATGATGGACAGAGGAACTGTCCGAAACATGTAGAATTTTATTCCAAAAATAAATTTTAGAAATTAGTGCTTCTAGTTGGTTTTATTATAAGAACATAAATGCAGGACCTGTACAAGCAGCAGGTTCTTAACAGGGACATGTTACTTCTCATTCATCCTTTCTTCCGGGGAATCGAATCCCGGTGGGGAAGAGGTTTTCCTTGTTTTTCAAATTGGTCCCAAGTTTTTCCCAGCCTCCTATACGATGGGTACCGGGTCTTTCCTGGGAATAAGGCCGTCGAAACTTCTTCCTGACCACCCACATCCTGCTAGCGCTGGGTTTCAAATAGTTTGGAGTTATAGTTATAGTTCCTCACCCCCATGCTTGTCCAGGCATGTCGTGGGGCGACCGTTACCTTTCATTAGCCTGATGTTCATCCAATCGGGTCGAAAAATGTAGAATTTTTGTAAAATAAATTATTGTTTTTATAATAAAAGTTTACATGGGAGTTTTTTCTCTTTATATTGATAATTTATGGAACACGGCGGGGTGTTTTATATTAAGATCGTATCCATGCTGATGCTGACGGACTGTCTGCTGGTAGCCGTGTTACCGCAACTACATACGGCCGAACAGTGCAACATACAGACACCAATAAGAACTTAATATATGCAGCCACACCACCACCTTAGTAACCACATACCGATGTATGTTAATGGACTCTTTTAACAATTGTAACTTTAGTAAGCACACATGATGATGGTGTAACTAGAGCCGAAACCTGTCGGAGCTGTTTTAACGTAAATTTTAATGTAAATTTTAGTATTGTTTTTAAGACAACTCACTAGTGCATCACTTGGTGAATAAATAAAACTTTGATAAACACAGCACTTTTCTTTCGATGTGTTTTTTACAGTTTATGAATTTTGCGTAGTGATATCGGTTACTGGATCGTTGCATGAAGTCCGCTTCCCACGCAATGCGTTTCAAGTACGAATGGCTGGAACAGGTGATTTTCTGTATGTTGCCAGCACTGTCGCATTACATGTAAAGCTGTTGTTTCAATATCATGTGGTTGCGCATTTAAATGTGGTATATCTGATATCGTTTGCCGGATCAAACATTTGCTCAGTTTCTCACATAGTGTGTTTTGTGAATATAAACCCATCACGGGAATCGGTGGGAAAAGCAAATGTGATTAGTGAAAGTAATTGAAATTGACGTGACGCTTTGAAAATGTGTTCAATTCATTGCAATTTCATTATCGAATATTTAATGTACAGGGTGATCCTTGCACCTTTGTCACAAAGGGTATTGTGGATTTGCCCTGAAATGCCTTCTACAGAAAGGTAACAGAATTGGTGTAATTGTTCCTGGCATTTACATGCTGAAATGTCATGTTGTTAAGCGAACCATTTTTTAAAAAAATTCTTCTAATAAAACCAGCTAAGTGCACTAATTTCTCAAATTTATTTCTGGAATAAAACTCTACATGTTTCGGACATTTCCTCTGTCCATCTTCAGGAGTTTTTCACAGTACACAGCAAAGGCATATATCATACAGGTTTGCTGACAGCTTGCGAGCAGGATCAGGACGCCTGCTCGCAAGCTGTCAGCAAACCTGTATGACATATACCATTGCTGTTTGTGCAGTGGAAAACTCCTGTTGATGGACAGAGGAACTGTCCGAAACGTGTAGAGTTTTATTCCAAAAATAAATTTGAGAAATTAGTGCATCTAGTTGGTTTTATTATAATAATTTATCACGATGCACCGTCACCTGAACGTCAGAGTTATTAATAACAAAGCTTAAAGTATGCATTTGCGATGGATTAAGATTATCGCTACCTGTCTGTGGATGATACCCTATAATACAACGAGGTACCACGTGGTGTCGTCTGAGTCGGGGTACGCAGAAGTCCCGGAAAACAGGTCGCCCGCTCTGTTATATTTTGTACAGTGGCCCCTAAAATTTGTGGGCCTTCAGGATGGAACTTACTTCATGCCGTTTTCGAGGCGCCTTAATTGTTTAAGTAACCTCCAGATTTATGGAAACCTTTGTGGACGTCTAGTCCAAGTGAATAGTCTGTCCCTGCGTTTTGTGTTTGGGCTCACGAATGCGTAGGTGGAAAATATTTGCGGTCGTCATTCCCTGGTCTTTCTTACAACAGGTCCATGGCCTCTTCCAAAGCGAGTTGTTTGCAGAGTGCGATGTAGTGCTTCCTGCTTCAATTTACAGTATGCTGTATTCCATAAGGTCTTTAGTTAGCTGCTTGCTTCTTCTTCCTCGTCTTCCCTCCACTTGCATCCTTTTATCTTTCCTTCAGTAACGTGTTTTAGAAGTAAGTTGTTACCCAAGATGTGAACAATCAAGTTAGCCTTCCCCCCTTTTTTTACGAGGGTAAGTCAATAAGTATCCGCACACAATTTTTATAATTTATTTCAACAACAGCAGAGACCTTACAATTATATCATTTTTCAATATATTCCCCGTGCTTTGCAATGCACTTGTCCCAGCGTTCCAGAAGCTTATGGATGACCTAAAAAAAATGTCTTTGGCTGAGCAGCAAGCCACTCATGCACCGCTTATTTCACTCCTTCGTCTGAGGTGAATCGACGGCCTCTTAAGGCATCTTTAAGTGGACCAAAAAGATGGTAGTCCGAGGGGGCGAGATCGGGACTGTATAGTCTCTCATCGTTTTTCAAGAATCATGGCACGGGCGTCCTCAACGTTGCTGTCAGTAATGGATGTTGATGGGCGTTCTGCTCTTTCCTCGTCCTTCACGCTCGTCCGACCGTGTTGGAATTTCTCGATCCATTCGTATACACTTCGCCGTGGTAAAGCTCTGTCCCCATATTGAGCTGATAGTCTTCGATGGATTTCAGCTCCTGTT
>Ga0123355_10022322_pt1 | contig 10144 bp, 7 predicted proteins | sample TergutEmb28metaG_3_FD_89872 | JGI IMG/M metagenome (GOLD analysis project Ga0123355, IMG submission 89872) | Embiratermes neotenicus P1 segment gut microbial communities from Petit-Saut dam, French Guiana - Emb289 P1 | ecosystem: Host-associated > Arthropoda: Insects > Digestive system > Gut ... | reverse complement strand
CTCAGCTTATGTCATCAAAGGTCCAGCGCCTCTTCAATCGTCGTGGTCGTTGATTGTGGAGTAGTAATGGTTTGACTACGGGATTCGGATGTATATTTAGAGATTCACGATGCTTACGGGAGTATTCGTCCCCCGACTGATTTCACATATTGCATGCGTAGGTCGGAGTGTAGCGTTTGATTGGAGGCGTACCAGGGTGCGTTTGTGATAATCCGTAGGATTTTTGACTGGTAGCGTTGTATGATTTCGATGTTTGATTTGCTGGCACATCCCCATTCGCAGATAATGAAAAGGTTTTCTTACTTGAAGTAGTATTTTCAGTTGCTTAAGGATGAGATTTGAATACTGCAGTGGACTGGGATATTCCTTCCTGTAAATTGTCATAATAGTTACCAAGAATGTGGAGTAGCTTACTGCATGTCTTCAGAGCTCTCCAAGAAAATATATATATATTTTTTTTACTCTGCCAGTATAAACTATGTACACCCTCCCACTGAATCAAAGTTGAATATTTAATCCACTAACAATGAACAGTTTGAAGCTGTATCATACATTTGTAACCAACACTTGTGCACCATACTATGTGTATTAAATCACATAATTAGTTACTGCTCCGATGCATTTCGGTGTCTATTGCCACCATCTTCAGGGAGTCCTATCGAACCATAAATTCTTCACAACACATCAAATGATTATATGCACCTCTTGACCATTCATTATAGGATCGTGTACTGTACTGTTCCATGCGACATGCATATAATCATTTAACGTGAGTGAAGAAATTAGACAGGGCTCTATGAAGATGGTATCAATAAACACTGAAATGAATTGGAGCAGTAACTAATTATGTGATTTAATATTATATATGGTGCATAAATGTTGGTTAATAAACTTATGATATGAACATGACGTATGACATTAAGACAGTTTAAAGTAGTATTAAAGGAATCGTTTTGACTCAAAATTTCTATTCAGTTAAAAAAGTTACATTCTGAAATAAATGACATGCACACCATGCTGTCATACACGACACCCCATATGCTCATGTGGTAACACACTGTATTTTTGTATGTGAATCTGGAGCGAAGTTTGTGCAATTCGTATGTAGAATTTTCTGCCCTGTAGATGGAGGTAGCAGTTTCCTCCAAAATATTATCACAGATCCAAAGTACACAGCATCATATTCAAAAGTTCATGGTAGTATTCACTATGTCCAGTCACATGTGTATGTGTAGTTATTTACTTTGTGTATTAATTTGTTAATAAACACAGTTTTAGTGAAGTGTATATTTTGAAATTTCTAAATATATTTTATAATTTCTGAGGAATTATGGAATTATGTCTGTTGTGAATTTTGTGCTTGTATAGTGTTTCTGTAACCGGGTTTTATATCTTGTTATTACCAAAATGTAAGTTCTTGAACTGTTCACAAGAACCACATCCTGCAAAAAATCTAAATAAAATACAGTTGAATAAATAATCTTCAGCTTCATTCCTAATACAGATCTTATGATACAAAAGTTCCCTATAGCACTGCTTTAGAACATCTGTTGTAGTTTGAACGAAGTCATTCCGTTGTGTATTGATTCCATATATTCACTTTATTGATATATATTTCAGTCAACACAACTATATAATAAAAGCATAAGTTAAAGCGACATGGTTCGACTTAAAAAGTCATAGTCAGGCTAAACTAAGAACCATGAAGCTCTTTACAATGTGGCTGCCATCTGGGATCCCAAATGCGCACAGCCACATTCTAAAGAACTTCATGGTTCTTAGCTTAGCCTGACGATGACTTTTTAAGTCGAAACATGTCGCTTTAACTTATGCTTTCATTATATAGTTGTGTTGACTGGAATATATATCAATAAAGTGAATATCTGTTTTAGTGTTTTACCAAGTAGTTTATTAAGTTTAAACTCTAAAATATTCCATCAGCCTTATTTTCAAAGCTACAGAAAATGACACTTGGATGTATTCCCTTCAACAGCTGTTAACATGTGTATGAGACAAGTGACAAGTGTATATGCTAGGGAAGTGCATACTGTCAAGAAATACACCAAGTGGACACAGGTTAACATGTACCACATTGCCTCTGGAAGAATACGGTCTTCTGAGATGTGACACCATGTTGTCTGGTAGAAATATACCAACCATTATGAAGGGCCCTGCTGTCCCCATCTTCAGAGAAAAAGAATGGAAAATATGGATATGGGTACACATGGACCAGAAGAAACAGTGGACATGAACGTGGCTGTTGTAAGAGAAAATGTGAAGCAAGAATTGCTAATAAAAAAAGTGCACCCTAGAACAGGTCACGAAGGCTGAGAGGGGGGAGTAGGTGTATAGCTCTACTCTTTCTTTACCCTTGGCGCTAGATGGAGGTGGGTGGACAACACCATGCCCCAACTGCTCTTCCAGAGACCCAGTACCCATTGTATAGGAGGATGGTTGGGCACCATGGCTGTCGGGATGGGTGTGGAAAATCTCGCCACCAACAGAATTCCATCCCTGGACCGTCCAGCCCGTAGCAAATTATACTGACTACACTATTCCAGCCCACAATGATAATACAACAAAGGCAAACATAAAATATGAAAAACTGGAATAAAAATAAAGATTGTAAAATAAGCAAAGATATGAAAATTGGGTTGAGCAAGGGCAGGGAAAAGTGACAAGAGAAACAAAAATAAAAATACAACTACAAAAATAAAAATGACATTGCATCCAATTTCCTCATCAAAATTTTCTGCTACATTGATAGACTATATAGATAGGTACCAGCATTAAAAATATTACTGTCTTGTTGAATGTATAGTATTACATGTTTACAGACTTTGCAACAATGATATGCAGTTAAACTGAAATGAATGTCATTATTTTAACTATATTTCAGTTCTGATGTGGCAGAGTACTTCAAATAATACAGTCCCTGTTCAGTCAGACTGCTATAAAATTATCATTTGTTTATACAAATCATGTGTTACATTAAAATTATACTCCCTTGGGTATAATCGTTACTACTGGAGGTCACACTAATGTGAATATGTCAGACACTGTATGCAAATGGATATTGAAAAGTCATCACTACATACTATGCAGTCAGTATCAAAACTTCACCTTAAAATGCAACAATCAGCAACAACAGGAGTGATAATAACAAAACGTTAGTCTAACACTAATTATGATTTTACAGATTAGCAGAATATATGCCCAGCATTCTGTAGCACATAGCATGAAGACAAGATGTCAAATACATAAATATTACAAGATAAGTCACATACTTTTCAAAGTACGGTTGTTATAAATAAAATATAATTCTGGAATCTCATCATATTTGTCTGGCATTAGTAAATGCAGTAAATCAGCAATGCAGGATTTTCCAGAGTACAGAAAATGTTGACATTGAACATAATTGGGCTAAAACAAAACAAATTAAACATTAAATTAAGGATAATCCTACACTCAGAAATGTTACAGGGTGAGAAAACAACCAAAATACTTTTACACAGGCAAAAATATGATCCCATTTCTTTGTCATGTGTGTACTCTACATGAATATATTTGAAATCATACACTATACCTGTGTTACATCATTGCTAACCAGCATTACTGACAGATTCTTTCATGTTTCCTACAGCTGTTTATTTGTATTTACAAACAGAAACATTCCAACAATGCTGCTACCAAAACACATGTCATTAGTGCCCTCTTGAGACTGTGATCACATAAATATGGTAGATGAGTACTGTGCACACACATTACATATATTTCATCCCCAGCACACTGTGTATACAGCACATACCAAAGAAATCTCACTAATCCAATCTTGATATTATACATTTATTACAAGCTACATTCCAACTGATTGCCATTTCTTTAAGGGCTTGATATTTTAGAGCTTCAAAGGTATTTTTAGATCTTCAGTGTCCACGAATATGCATAAACTTGCCTGCATTTTGTAATGCACTAAAAAAACTTTGCTTCCTGACACAGCCAGATGATTAACTTTTCTCTGAACATCCAAACTGGCTCTGTGGTCAACCGAGCCGAGCGTCGTAGACAGTGGAGAACAAACAGTATTTCCCTTGGGGTGAGGCAACCAAGGCATGAAGCTGACCATTCAACTTCATGTAGAGAGAATGAGTGGAGCTCTACTTCCATTCCCCCATATGCCTTCATGGCATGTACTAACTTTACACACACACACACACACACACACACACACACACACACACACACACAGTCCTGATTCAGTTGGTCTTTAGTGCAATATTATAATGTTGATGACAATTCAGAGATAAATGGTACTATCATAACTGTGTCACTGTTACTGAATTTTCAAATAAACTGAACAGCTCAATGACTAATTAAGCCTGTTCAGTTATGCTTTTATTTTGAACATATTGTATAATGCTGAATTTCTGACAGAATTTGGAAACTTGCATGTTATTTAAAACATAAAGCTCAGTTCCAGCATTTCATTAAACAGACTGCAATTGTAATGCCATCAGTGGTCAGTCTCATTTATATATTTATTATGTTATGTAGACAGATGTACACTTCAAACCCGTGACACATGAAGTGATCCAGTACCAAAAGTATTTCTGGAAATGTTCAATGTATGTAACCGAGGTTTGCGAGGTGCTGTGAAAAGTTTACTCCAGGCACGGCATGTCTTGCCTGACCACACCCACATCCCAGAAGTCACACCAACAACAAGGGATAAGAACAGCCGAAGAAGTGCCACCTCCACACCGGCAGCTTGGTATGATGGTCCAGGTGTGCAGCTTGGCTCAATACGACAATCAAGGGCAGCAAGCAGTGCCAAGCTGCGCCAGCGTGGCCTATGCCATGCTTCATACAGCACACAAGCTAGGGAACCCAATACAGGGAGCACATATAGTGCTGCAAACACCACTAAGCGTGTCATGAGTCTTTCAAGCTTAGAAGTACTTTGACCTGCACTCTTCATGGCTTGACGCACTTGAATCAAAGCTGCTCCACCTAGTGCAGCCAGAGTACACCCTACTAGAAGTAACACTGCATGTGGTACAACCAGAAACGGTAAAGCTGCAGCTTCAGATACCTGGCACAATCCTGTCAGTTCGTCTCCTGCTACATGATGTAGGGCAAGTGCCAACACGCCCAACACTGCTGGGCCAGCCCATGCTGCTATATGGAAATATGTGGATAATCCATGCAGGGCTTCACATGACCATCTCTTTGCAGCTGACAGAAACCATGACGTTGCCAACAATACCCACCACACACTGGATGCCATTCCAAAGTAGTAGACAGCTAGGAACGTAAGAGTACAAGGCCCACTCTCGAGACCATCAACAGCAACATAAGGCACTCCACCATCAGAAGGAGTAACACAGCTGAAGGCAGTAGGTCCTAAAGCTCCACGCACAATGTAAGCCAGGGCCAGCAGGTTGTAACATAAGGCAAGGAAGATGACTGGTCTTTCAGGGTAACGGAATCTGGCTGGTTCAACCCAGAAGGTGAGCAGTGTAAAAAGAGTAGAGAGAAAGCACAGCCATGACCATCCTATCATCCAGGTCTCTGTAAACTGCTTATCCTCGAATTTATAATATGCATCTCGACCACAGCGGGGACTGCATGTGATGGCTCTTGGTTCACGAGCACGGGCGAAGTTGGGTGGACATTGTTGTGTGTGCACTGGAGCAGGATTTACTGCCCATGTGACTCCACCAATCTCGTTAGTTGCATGGATGGGCTCTTCACTGGCATTTGGAAATTGCATGCAGAGCCCATTTTGTTCTGATGCAGGGAATCGAGAACAGTTGAGCATTGAAGGCCATGGAAAATTGAAGGTCTCCATGACAGGTTGACAATCAGCTTGCACTTCTTCACACAGTCCTCTGCATGATGGAATGGCTCCATTCACATGTTCAGTGCACAGTGGGGCAAACACAGAGCAGAGGAAGAACCGCAGGTGGCGGGAACAGTTGTAGTGTACCAAGGGTATGAACGCCGATAACTGCAAAGAAAAAAAAAACCTTCTTCAAGTAATTGTAGTAACTTCATACAAGGTTATTTAAACATGTAGAACATCCTAAGTTATTACAGTCGGTTTCAAATGCCTCAATCCAGTAATCCAGAACATTCCTTCAGGGGCACATGCAGTTATCCTGGTTCTGAGACCCACTGTAGGATTTCATTTCATTTCAGATAAAAATGCTTGCATTATTTCATTAATCCGTGTTTCTCACATAATATAATAGACCGAATTTCACTTGGCAAGATTAAAGAGAAACAGAAGGGCAGCAAAAATGTGCCATATGACCATAACTACAATAATGTCTCCAGCTCAAGCAGGGAAACAAAATCGTTCAAACATATTCAATTATGTAACCGAAGAGCACTGTGATATCCACCCAGATGGCACCTGGATAACATCACCGAACACGGACTACCCCGACTTCTAACTTGGACACCTGTAACTTAACAATCAATCGTGTCCTGCATGGTAATTCCCATTCAGTTTGCAGACAAAACTGTTCCACATCCCTTTTCGTGTCCTGCATCGTAATTCCTATTCGGTTTGTAGACAAAACTGTTCCACATCCCTGTTTTAGATTTGGATAAGCTACGACATGCTGCGAAAGATCTCTTACTAGCTTATTTTAATGAACTCACAATGACCAGGCAGAGCTGACGCCCAATTTTCGAACACCGATGATCTCAGACGACTGACAGGTTCTGATTGACAGCAGTTGTATTATGACGAAGTAAGGGAAAAACCTTAATTTATTTCAAATAAATGACAACAAACTTTAGACATTTTAAATACATTTATGAAAACACACAAACTCTATTCCAATAAACAGTGTTTCACAGGAGATTACGAGCATGTTAAGAAAGTACAGCACAACTATTACCCTCTCCTCAAGAAAATAAAAAAAATTAGAGGCTATACCACAACATGCAGCCAAAATTCTTATAAATTGGTTACAAATGCCATGAAGATAAAACAAAACAAGCAGGATCTTAAAGTTTATTTCTGTGTCTAGATTGCTTTAAGCACTCGCAAAATAGTTACAGCCATTGTACAACGGCGAATAATTAACAACACTTGGAAAGGAATTTTAGATTTTTCAGATTTTTTTTTTCTTTTTTTACTTTAAGTTGACCAAAGCGGTAACACCTCTCGTTTGTACTCTGGAGGGGACCACTTCCAATCGGTCCACGGCACCGGATACATTGACAGGCATGTTGGCTGTATTCCTCAGTTCTCCGAGCAAATGCCGGTATAGTACCTCCTTGAATCGGGAGAAAATTTTCTTGGTGTAACTTAGGCACTACCTCGACATTTTCCTGCACCTGTACGAGCCACAAAACCCTCTGTCATAAAAGCCAAAATGCAAACCGGGCACCTTTCGAAAGCAAGCCTAGAATATTACTGCTACACCAACCTATTCGGGATAAAAAAAGAAAGGAACCCCAGTGCAAAATGATGATGATGATGACGATAATAATTAATAATGTTGGAAAAACTGTTCCCACTTTTAACAGTAGATACATGTGTAGTGTGATACAATCAACCAACATTTTGTACAAAATTTAGCATACGTTATGGAAAACCAAATTTTCCTAAATCGTGAAATTGTATCCCTAATGCCCAGAGCGGGTCTGCAAGACCTGTTACCCCCCCCCAAAAAAAAAACCGCTCATGTTAAGTTGCGCCATTGCAGCAAGTCGTGGGAAACGGCAAAATAAAAATACGCATCACGGTTCGCACAGATGGAGCACGATTTCTGCCGCGTCTATGAAGTAGTTATATTTCAAAGACAGAACTCTTTGCGTAGGGTGGGGGATATAACTGCAACTGAAAGTCACGTATCCAAACAAGGAACCTTCCAATCAAATCAAAATGTGAACAACGCTGCACGACCAAATACCGACGTGTCCTCAAGAAATGTCACATACCTCATTCTCATCTTTCTGAACCCCCCATGAAAATTAAATACGCCATAAAGATTTGCTGAGTCCCATGAATCTTTGAAAACTGGTATTCGAGATGCCGCTAGTTGTTAAGTAAATTCATCAACGTGTTGTGTCTATATCAGTGACGCTGCGAGAATTTCAAATGGGCGGACAACAAACAGTCTTCGAAGAAAAAAAAATGACGATTAAAGTACCCATTCTCCCCCACACATTATCCATCTATAATTACATACAGTATGTGTATGCTTGCGTTTTATCTGCTGAATAAATTGTCTGCAGCAATTTGTGCTATTCGTCAGACTTTATTTGAATGATCAAAGAAAGGAGGACAAGAAGGGTGGGATATACACCATCTATAGGAGAAGACAAAGACATACAAAACTTGTGTCTGGAAATCTGGAGTGAAGAGCACTTTGGAGACCTAAGCGTGTCTATAATGGATCATAGCAGAAGTGGGATAAGGGTAAGAAGATGTGAACTGGAGGTACCAGTGTCACGATGGGGTATTGTAGAGGCATCTTGCTAACAGAGCAACAAACTCTTATAATAAAACCAAAGAGAAGCACTAAATTTTCAACTTTATTTTTGGAATAGGACTCCACATGTTTCGGACAGTATCTCTGTCCATCATCAAGAGACCAGCACTGTACACACAGCAAAAGGTATAGGTCATACAGGTTATGCTGACTGCTTGCTAGCGGGATCAGGATTGAACCGAGTTCCATCCTGATCCCGCTAGCAAGCAATCAGCGTAACCTGTATGACCTATACCTTTTGCTGTGTGTACAGTGCTAGACTCCTGATGATGGACAGAGATACTGTCTGAAACATGTGGAGTCCTATTCCAAAAATAAATTTGAGAAATGCGTGCTTCTCATCGGTTTTATTATCAGAATATATCGCGATGCACGGTCCTCAGGATGTCAAAATAGTAACAAACCTTCGCGTTGAATGACACTTGGAGAACGACTTAGGATTCTGCACCATACCGTCTCTTACAATAGAAAACAATTCGGAATGAATCTGATCCCCCTGTTAGTTCAGCCATCGAGTGATGAATTATGAATAAGATGCAATTTTCACGAAGCTGGAGAGGGTAAACGCCAAATTCTGCAGGATCCATTCCACGTATGTCGGCGTTTGGTGGCCGAGGTCGTTCAACCACTAATGATTCCATGATGTGGTATTTGAGCTTGCTCCTTCGGGTTGGGCTTTACACACATCCCAGCTTACTGGTCACGAACAAAGGCTGGCGGACCGGAACGGACGTTTCTATTTTGCTGCCACTTTCGAAAACGGAGCTATTATGAAACAGGTATAACGTAAAATGCCTATGTTTCTAAACGCTACAAATTTGCCAATCCATACCCAAAGATGCATTACTCCTAGACCATGCAGCTCAGTTTATATGGAAATTACATTTGGGAAACAAAAGGACCAGGGCCTTCCAGAGTGGGTTCGGGCCCCGATGAAGCCCCTCCCCCACAATCAATAGTGGACCGGCTAAAAATCTTTAAACTAAATCGGAAAGACTGTCAATCACAAAGTGGCTTTGGCACGATCTAAAAGGGTTAAATTGTACGGTCGACAAACTATGATACGACCGAGAAAGACAAAAACATAAGCAAAATAGTCGGGCCCTGCCCCCCTTCCGGACTGCAGAGACCCGCTAATTTGTACCGCCCCCCCTCCCCCTTCAAGGGCATTAAAAAGGACTCTTAATAACAAATGTATCCAAAGTCATCATCCATGAAGGCAGCATCACATTCGTCTACCGATGGACCGCCGTTAAAATGTCCTAATTCATTACAGTTTGTAATAATGTAACTGGTGATGTAATGTATTAAATTGTGTCATAAACATAGACACCCACGTTCATGATTATAATTTGCGAAGTGCAAACATAAGTGTTACGTCCTGTTACAAAAGCATGTGCCTATGTAGACGTTACTTACTTACTTACTCCATGGTGCAGAGTCCTTCTTCAGAAGCTAACTGGTTTGCAGCTAGTCAAGAAATTCACCGCATTTCACGGAACCCGAAGGTTCATTACCGCACTCACAAGCGTCCATAACCTGTTTCTATCCTGGGCCAGCCCTATCCAGTCCATATACGCATATCCCACCTCCTGGAGATCCATTCTAATATAATCCACCCGTCTACGCCT
>Ga0123355_10022321_pt1 | contig 10144 bp, 8 predicted proteins | sample TergutEmb28metaG_3_FD_89872 | JGI IMG/M metagenome (GOLD analysis project Ga0123355, IMG submission 89872) | Embiratermes neotenicus P1 segment gut microbial communities from Petit-Saut dam, French Guiana - Emb289 P1 | ecosystem: Host-associated > Arthropoda: Insects > Digestive system > Gut ... | reverse complement strand
TGATTCGCGCCGGGTATTTCGCCCGAAAAACAGTTCGTCCTTTGGTTAAAAATGGTTTGTCCGAAAAAATCCAGACAACAAAAAAAGCCCAGCAACACTGGACTTTTCCGTATACCTTAGCTTTTCATCCACACTAAGATATGGTAATGGTGCGCTTGAAGGGATTCGAACCCCTGACCTTCTGATTCGTAGTCAGACACTCTATCCAACTGAGCTACAAGCGCATGTATAAACAGCTTTCATACTATATCATTTACGGCAAAGGATGTCAAGGGCAAATTCGATTATCGCGGTGGGGTTTTGCGGCATTAAAGAATAGGAATTCGCTCGCGGCCTGCTCGCGTACAGAGACAAAAACAGCATAAACGGTTGACAAAACCGGAGAATTTTCGGCTGCTGCCAACCGCTCTGCCGTTTCCTGAAAATTATTCTTCGGCCGCCTCAACCTGGCCAAGTCTTTCGAGTAGGTCGAAAAGGCCGCCGCTTACCGCGTTGTAGAAGCCTGTGTTATCGGGATTGCCGGCGTCAAACAGCCAGTTGCCGCTTTCGTCCAGAATAAGGTGGACAGGCGCGGTGCGCTTGACTCGAATCAGTGATGGGATATCTTCCAGCCTGGATACGTGTTCCGCCAAAAACGCAGGCCAGTCCGGGTCGGTATCTTCAAGCTCGCGGTGGAGCAGATAGTTGGCGGCGTCATCGGTCAGGTCGCCCAAGGCGCTTTGAAGGTCCACCGCGTAGATGGAAATTTCCACAACGGCGTTTGAGCCTGTGATCCTCTCCACGTTCGTATTAAATTCGATCCGCCCGGCCATGGGGGCCAACACGCTATGGTATGTATTGAAAAAAACTCCGCCCTGAGCCGGGGCCATCCATTGGGCGGCGGAGATCAAATCCCAATCTCGCAAGGCGCGAAGCAAGCCGGTTACGGCATCGGTTGGGGTTAAAGGCTGAGCAAACCGCAACGGTTCGGCGTTTTGCTCATTCTCTTGCCCGGCAACTAAAGGCGGAGCGTGAGGTATTGGTTCTTCCCCTCTTGCGACAAACATTGCGGTGGCGATCATAATTGCCAGCACCAGTATCAAAATTATCCTTACAAAGGGTTTTCGCGTTTTTGCGGATGTGCCCGCAAAGTGTTCTTCAAACTTTTTCATAAGTCTCCCTCCCGAAAGTTAAAATTTGTCCAAAGCTCTATGCCACATTTTATGGCGAAAGGCGGGGGCATATCCCATCTTCTTGAAAAAATCTGCACTTATGGTATAATGTACAAGCTATACTGGGGGGCAATCAATATGTATAAACTGCTAAAACGCCAAGGAAAGGCCCGCACGGGCATTATTGAGACCGTTCACGGCGATATTCAAACGCCTGAATTTATGAATGTGGGTACGGCGGGAGTTATAAAGGGTGGGGTAGGTTCGCCCGATTTACTTGACTTGGGCTGCCAGGTAGAGCTGTGCAACACATATCACCTACACCTGCGCCCTGGTGATGACGTAGTGCGCGATTTGGGTGGCTTACACGCCTTTATGAATTGGCAGGGGCCGATCCTGACCGATTCAGGCGGCTTTCAAGTGTTTTCTCTGGCCAAGTTGAGAAAAATAGCCGAAAAAGGCGTGACCTTTCGCTCTCACATCGACGGGCGCGAGGTGTTTATGGGTCCGGAAGAGAGTATGCAAATCCAGTCAAATTTGGGCTCGACCATTGCAATGGCTTTTGACGAGTGCATCGAAAACCCGGCTGAGTATGAATATGTGGGAAAGAGTATTGCCCGGACTACCCGGTGGCTGGTCCGTTGCAAAGAAGAGTTAGATCGCTTGAATTCTCTTCCCGGCACGCTCAACAAAAAACAAATGCTTTTCGGCATCAACCAGGGTTCTACCTATGCGGATCTGCGCGTCCGCCACATGCAGGAAATCGCCGCGCTTGATCTTGAAGGCTACGCAATCGGCGGTTTGGCGGTGGGGGAAAGCGCCGAGGAGATGTACCGCATAGTTGAGGCCACCGAACCCCACATGCCCGAGGAGAAGCCCCGCTATCTCATGGGTGTGGGAACGCCAGTTAATCTGATAGAAGCGGTCTGGCGGGGGATCGACATGTTCGACTGCGTTATGCCCAGCCGCAACGCCCGACACGGCACGTTGTTCACCTGGGAAGGTGTGAGGATTATCGGCAACGCAGTATATCAAAGGGACGACCGCCCGATTGACGAAAACTGTGGCTGCCCGGCGTGTAAGTATCATTCCCGGGGGTATATCCGGCACCTGCTAAATTATCATGAAATGCTGGGATATCGACTGGCCGTGCAGCACAACCTGTACTTTTACAACAGCCTGATGGCGCGTATGCGCGAGGAAATACGCTCAGGCGATTTCGAGCGCTTCCGCGCGCAGATGGCTCCCGTGCTGGACAAGAGAATATAAACCCTTGCAAAGCAGGATTTTTTTGGTTATACTATACCTTGTCTTTTTATAAATTGGCGCAGGGGCAAAAGGGTTGCTTTATCCGCCAAGGATAGAACAGGTATCCATAGGCTAGAAATACCGATGCGGGGAAACCGCCGCTGTAACGGTGTTTTGGGTTATGAATACAGGTTCTTAATAATCAATATAGCGCCAAAGCGGCGCGCGGAAAGGGAGCGTACCATGCTGGAGTACTTGTTGTTTTTTGGTGGCGGACAGGACGGGGACATGTTTGGAATGATGTTTCCGCTGTTGTTGATGGTTGGGGTTTTTTTCTTTTTCTTCCGTTCTCAGAAGAAGCGGGAAAAACAAGCGCAGGAAGTGCGCAACACGCTGGAAATCGGGGATGAAATCGTAGCGGCTGGCGGTATATTGGGCCGGGTAGTAAGTGTGCGTGACGACAGCGTACTTATCGAATCCGGCTCTGCGAATACAAAACTGCGCATTGCGAGAGCCGCCGTGCAGCAAAATCTCTCCGGTCAGGAGAGAAGTCAGGAAATGCACCAGGAGGCTGTTCAAGCAGCCGCTGAGGCCAAAGCAAGGAAAAAGGCCGAAAGATCCGGCAAGAGAGATAAAGATTCTGAGGAATAAAAAAGCCGGGGCAGTGGTAACCGCAAAAACCGGCATACCGCAAACAAGCCCTGCATATAGTGTATAAAGCGGCCCTGCCGCATTTTGTTGGCAGGTGTATATCTACCCAAAACACATGTGCAGGAGGAATTTGCATGTACGGCAAAAGGGCGCAAAGAGCACAAACCGGAGAGCGGTCCGGCGTAAACGCGATCGTCAAGCCGGTAATAACGAGCATTGCAGTTGGCGTATTGGTCTGCGTTGGGGTGCTCTTGCTGCTCAGTTTTATCTTGTCTGTCAGGAATGTTCCCCAATCGCTGATTAACCCGATGGCGGTGTTTTCTATTTCGGTGGGTGCGCTTGTAGCGGGTTTTTGCTGCGCCAAGATCATGCGACGCGGCGGTTTGGCATACGGCGCTTTGTGCGGTGTGGTGTTCAGCCTGGTGGTGATGCTGGCCAGCTTCGGTATAAGCGACAACGGCTTTGGCCTTACGGCCATGTTTAAAATCACATTCATGATGATATGCGCTATGTTGGGCGGGATATTGGGGGTCAACACAAGAATCCGCAGAAGAAAATAGCGTTTGAACTTTTACCGCCTGTGTGGTATACTCAAAAACAAATACAGCAAAGCGAGTGATAATTATGAAACATATTAAGACTTTGGCTGGCGCAACCCTGAAAGAATCCGCCGAAAAGGGCGGGTGCGGCAAGTGCCAGGCATCCTGCCAGAGTGCGTGCAAAACATCCAGCACAGTGGCAAACCAAAAGTGCGAAAGAAAAGAAGGCGCGCGCTAAAGAAAAACACCGAGGGTCCGCCTTTTGGCGGACTCTTTGCATGGGGTCGAAATACAGGTTCTTATACACGATACGGAGACGTTTTTATGATACATAAATACGAATTAATGGGCAAGCGGATAGTCTTGGATGTTTACAGCGGCGCGGTGCATGTTGTGGACGGCATAGCCTTCAGTCTGCTGGATTTTATCCGGCCACCTATGGAAGAAGATTTACCCGCGTCCATTCTCGCACAGCTTGAAAGTGAGTTTTGCTCTGAGGAGATTCAAGAAGCCTACGCCGAGCTATATCAGCTTTATCGAACCGGCGCGCTCTTTTCGGCGGATGGATACGGACTTTTCGCGGACAAACTTGTGCCCTCCCCGGTCAAGGCGCTCTGCCTGAATATCTCCCACGATTGCAACCTGCGCTGTGCCTATTGTTTTGCCGGGGAAGGTGATTACGACCAAGGCTCGGCGCTGATGAGCGCGCAAACCGGCAAAAAAGCCATCGATTATCTGATAGTACACAGCGGAGAGCGCGAACATCTGGAATTGGATTTTTTCGGCGGGGAACCCTTACTCAACTTTGATGTGGTCAAAGCGGTGGTTAGCTACGCCAAAGAGCAGGGAACGCAGGCGGGCAAGAATTTTCGCTTTACCATCACCACAAATGGCCTTGCGCTGAATGACGAGATAATCGCCTACATCAACCGGGAGATGAGCAACGTTGTCCTTTCACTGGATGGGCGAAAAGAAATCAACGACCGGATGCGCGCCCGCATAGACGGTTCCGGCTGCTTTGACGATATCCTTCCGAAATTTCAAAAGCTGGTGGGCAGCAGGGAGGAGGATTACTACCTGCGCGGCACATTTACAAAATTCAATCTGGATTTCGCCGAGGATGTGCTTGCGCTGCATGAGTTAGGGTTTGACCAGATAAGCCTGGAGCCGGTTGTGGCCGACCCCAAAATGCACTACGCAATCGCAGAGCATGACCTGTCGCAGGTATTCGCCGAGTACGAGCGCCTGGCGGAAATCCTTTTGGAAGCTAGACGGAAAGGCGACTTCCTTAACTTCTTTCACTTTATGCTGGATCTGAACCAAGGCCCCTGCGCGATAAAGCGGCTGCGGGGCTGCGGCAGCGGAAACGAATATCTGGCCATAACTCCCGAGGGGGATGTCTACCCATGCCACCAGTTCGTCGGTATGGATGAATGGAAGATGGGCAGCGTTTACGACGATACTCTGGATACCGAAAAAAAATCGTACTTTGCCGCCTGCACCGTTTACGAAAAGCCGGAGTGCAAAACCTGCTGGGCGAAGTATTATTGCAGCGGGGGCTGCAACGCCAACAATTACCGCTATGAGGGGGATGTGCTGCGAGTCCACGGCGTATCCTGCGAGATGGAAAAAAAGAGGCTGGAATGCGCTATCGCGCTGAAGGCCGCCCAGCTTGATTAACCTATGATGTACTAGCCTTAGCCGCCAACTCATATACATGGTTACATGGTGCTTATCACATGTTGGGGGTTGGAAGATGACGAAAAGCTCTACCGGTGCGGGTAGGCGCGGACGTTACGCCCGCTATCTTGCGCATTACACCAAGAAAAACAATTTGCTCATCGTGCTTGGGCTACTTTTCGTGGCGGGGATGGCTTTAGGCGTCCTGCTGCTGCGTGGCGCGGGGGAAGAAACCACTAGCCTTTTGGAGCGGGTAGTGGGCGGATTTATTGCCCGCAGGCAACAGGCCGGGCTGTCCGAGAATTTTTTCTCTGCCTTTGGTTCGTCCATGCTGTTTGTGTTGGCGCTGTTTGTGAGTGGATTTTGCGCTATTGCACAGCCGATTATTGTGGCGGCTCCGCTTATCCGGGGGGTGGGCTTCGGGTTTTCGGCCGCCTCCCTGTATGCGCGCTACGGGGCGGCTGCCGCTGGGTTTGTGGGTGTGCTTATCCTGCCGGGGATGCTGATTTCCACGGTGGCAATACTACTTTGCTGCAAGCAGGCCCTGCGTCTTTCCGGGGCTTTTTTCTATACCATGCGACCACGTGCTACAAGGTCCGCCGAGCCTTTTTTTCTGCGCGGCTATTGCTTTAACCATGCTCTCGCGGCCGGACTGTGCGCGCTGAGCGCATTTATTGAGGCGGTTTTGTACGTTGTGTTTGCAAATTCCTTTGTTTTGGGGTAAAATATAGTGGATAGATGACGATTGACAGTTAGGATCAGGTCTGTGCACCGGCAACTAATCGCGAAGGAAGTTTTTTGTGGGAATCAAACGATGGAACATATCCTCCCTGCGGGAGGAAGAGGCTGAGGAATTTAGCAGGAAAACCGGGCTGCCTTTACTGGTTTCCCGTGTTATATGCGCAAGAGGAATCCAGTTAGGGGAAGGTTTAGAGCAGCTAATCAGCCCCGGTTCAAGCCTTTCCAGCCCATATTGTTTGCGAGACATGGAAAAAGCGGTGGTCAGAATCCGAAGAGCGATGGAAGACGCGGAGCAGATAGCCGTTTTTGGCGACTACGACTGCGACGGAATTACCGCCACAGCATTGATGACAGGGTATCTCCAAACTGTGGGTGCGCGTGTAATATACAGCGTTCCCGACCGGGAGCGTGAGGGCTACGGTTTGAACATGCCCGCCATAGATTTTCTCCATGGGCAAAAAGTCAGCCTTATCGTAACGGTGGACAACGGGATATCTGCCCACCAAGAAATAGATTACGCCAAAAGTTTGGGTATAGACGTCATCGTGACCGACCACCACACCCCCAGGGAAACATTGCCTGACGCGGTGGCTATAATCAATCCTCACCGAGCCGACTGTGAAAGCGGCCTGACCTATCTTTCCGGAGTTGGGGTGGCGTTTAAGTTGGTTTGCGCTTTGGAAGAGGACGAGCAAGGGGGCGAAATGCTCGGGCACTACTCCGACTTGGTCATGATAGGCACGGTTGCGGACGTTGTTCCCCTTGTGGGTGAAAACCTCATTATCGTACAGCGTGGGCTTGAGCAACTGTCGCAAAACGAGCATGTTGGGCTGAGCGCGCTGATCGAGCGGATCGGTATTTCGGGCAAGGCTCTTACAGCAGAAACGGTGGCATTTAACATTGTGCCGTGGATCAACGCGGTGGGCAGGATGGGGCCGGTGGATGACGCCATCGAGTTGCTGCTTACCGATGACTTTCCCTACGCCTGGGATATCGCGGGACAGATGGATAGCTTAAATACACAGCGCAAAGAAATCGAGGCGGATGTGTGCGCCCAAATCGAGGCCATGCTGGCGGCAGACCCCGCTCTTATGCGGGAGCGGCTACTCATCATGGCGGGGGAAGGCTGGCATCACGGGGTGGTGGGAATTGTGGCCGCCCGTGTGATGGAGCGCACCGGCAAGCCCTGCATACTATTCTCTTTGGAAAAGGGGGAAGCGCGAGGAAGTGCCAGAAGCGTTCCCGGGTTTTCAATCATAGAAGCGATCGCCGCCTGTTCGGAATACCTGACCCGCTATGGCGGGCACCCACTAGCGGCGGGGATGACCCTGCTGAGGGAAAACTTTGACAACTTTATCGCCGCCATCCAGGCCTACGCCCGCGAACATCACCCGTTTATGCCGCAGTTCAGCATTGATGTGGATTGCGCCCTGCACCCCAAAGAATTAAGCGTGGGAAACATCGCAGCCCTTTCAGTTCTGGAACCTTACGGCGCGGGCAATAAATCTCCCTGCTTTCTCATGGAAGAGCTGACAATCGAGCGGATTATGCCGCTGTCGGGCGGCAAGCATATACGTCTGACGCTTTCAGGGAAAGGGACGAGCTTTACCGCCGTGTATTTCCGCATGAGCGAGTCGGATTTCCCCTACCGGCGCGGGGATGTTATCGATCTTGTGGCCAATGTGAGCGTATCGGAATACGCTGGGAAAATGCAGGTTTCGGTGATTGTACGCGATCTCCGCTACAGCGGCATCGATCAGGAGTCGGTCATCCGGGCAGGTGAGGCTTACGCCTGCTTTTTGCGCGGAGAATACGACGTTTTAAAAGAGGTGGATATCCTCCCCGGCAGAGAGGGTATCGCCCTTGTATACCGATATTTGCGCAGGGAAAAAACCTATAACTACAGCCCTGCCGAGCTATATTACCGTCTGATGGAAAGTGGCGCGGAGTATGCCAAAGTGCTCGCGGCGCTGCAAGTGCTAACCGAAATGGGGCTGATAGAAACCGGCGAGCAAGGGCAGCTCATATGCGTTCCCGACCCGCCCAAGATAGACCTTGAGTTGTCCGGTGTTCTGCAAAAGCTCAGATCATTAAGCCCGGCGCATACATAGTCATTTGCAAGAATTGGGTGATAAAATTTTTATGGGCATTAAATTGAAAGTAGCGAGGGTATCTGCTTGCGTAGCTGTTATTATATGCATGTTTTTCGTGGGTTTCGTAGTTGCCAGGATTGCTTTTCAAGGTGATTTGGAATCGCACGCAAACGCGCCTGAACCGCTAACCGAACCTATGGCACAAGTATACGAGCCAGCAAATGAACCCAAGCCTCCTACCGAAGATACGGCGCAACTGCACGAGTCTGATGAAATGTGGTTTGATTTTTTCGATATAACATTCAGCGACATGCGCCAGTCTATAATGGAGTACGGGGCAATTGCGTTTGAGGACGCAACTGGCATTGACATTGTTTTTAATAACCCCAACGAAATTATCAGCATTGTTGAGCCACATGTAATGGCCAGAGGGTTAAGCAGCAGCAGACAATCTTTTGTCTATGTTATATTTACCTACCAACATTGGAGAAATGGCTGGCGTGTAGATGGTTATAACATTTGGGGTCAGTGGAATATGCAGCCCCAGTTAACGCGCGGTATACGGGAAGGGCGGCGTTATGTGGACGAAAACGCCGTTGGTGTAAGATTTTACGAAAGGGTGGACTGGGGCGGTGGACAAAGTTCTCCGCCAATTCACGCAAGCATACCGGGCGAGATTTTTGCGGAAGAGTTCATCAGCCTGATGCGTCAATATGTAGGCATAAACATACTAGATATGTGGTTTATAGGTGAGGGTAGATTATACGTAAATCTTGACAGTGTGATTATGGATCAGCAAGGATCTGCTGCTGGTTATGCCAACTTGGTGTCACTGTACAAGGCGCTGTTTAGCATACCCGGAGTGGAAGAAATTGTTGTTTTGGTTGAAGGCCAGTCAGAGCAAGCGAGTGACCACATGGGTTTTGGCCATATCAGCAGGAGAGACGACACATATATACAATCGATGTTGGAGTTGCCACGATAGCGACAAATCAACATCCATTACCAACTTAAATAAAGAAGTGGTGAAGCGTTGCACACTATTGATGACCTAATCAACATCATACAACTCAATGGCGTCCAGTGCGATGTGGAGAGGATAAAGCAGGCTTACGAGCTGGCCGAATCCGCCCACGAGGGACAGTTGCGCAAATCGGGCGATCTTTACATTTCCCACCCGATAGAGGTGGCCGTAATTCTGGCGCAGCTGGGAATGGATACCGAGTCGATTGTGGCTGCCCTACTGCACGATGTGGTGGAAGACACCGACATGAAGCTGGAGACTTTGCGCAAGAAGTTTGGGGAAGAAACCGCCCATCTGGTGGACGGCGTTACCAAGTTGGGCAAAATCCCCTTTTCCTCCCGGGAAGAGCAGCAGGCAGAAAATATTCGTAAAATGCTTATAGCTATGGCTCGGGATGTACGTGTAATCATCATCAAACTGGCGGACAGGCTGCACAACATGCGCACAGTGCAGCACTTGGATGAGCAAAAACAGCGCGACAAATCTCTGGAAACCATGGAGGTATTTGCCCCGATAGCCCACCGAATGGGGATCAGCGCTATCAAGGATGAGCTTGAGGATATCTCTCTGAGCTACTTGGATCCGGTTGCCTACGGCGAGATTGCCAATATGTTGCAAACCAACCAGGCCGAGCGCAATAAATTCCTGGAAATAATCAAAGAGAAAATAAACGGGCGGCTTGCCGGGCATTACGAAAACCTTTCGGTTGAAGGGCGCGTCAAAAGTATGTACAGCATCTACCGCAAGCTGTATATCCAGGGGCGCCCTTACGACGATATATTCGATATTTACGCCATCCGCGTGTTGGTGGACACAGTAAACGAATGCTACAATATTCTGGGCGAAATCCACGATATGTTTCGCCCGATTCCCGCCCGCTTCAAAGATTATATCTCCACTCCCAAGGCCAATATGTATCAAAGCCTGCACACCACAGTGTTCGACAAAAGCTCCACCCCCTTCGAGGTTCAAATCCGCACTTGGGAGATGCACCACATCGCCGAGTACGGCATCGCC
>Ga0123355_10022320_pt1 | contig 10145 bp, 8 predicted proteins | sample TergutEmb28metaG_3_FD_89872 | JGI IMG/M metagenome (GOLD analysis project Ga0123355, IMG submission 89872) | Embiratermes neotenicus P1 segment gut microbial communities from Petit-Saut dam, French Guiana - Emb289 P1 | ecosystem: Host-associated > Arthropoda: Insects > Digestive system > Gut ... | reverse complement strand
ACCAACACACATCGAACCAGAGCAATACAACCCATGAAATAACTCAACAAATAAGTCGCAAGCTCCTGAGGATGGATGTATTAACATCCGAAACATGCTGAGCATTAAATAATGAAATAATAAGGCAAGTGACATCAAGTTGGTCTCTCTTTATTCAACTAACAAAATGATGTACAGTCCAATAAACATAATGTTAAGTTAATAGGAACAAGAGGCCCATATAAAAATATGTGATGCAGCATACTCAGGAACTATGAGCAAGCAAATTTTCTTGATGCATAGCTCCACCATGAAAGGTTTTTAAACTGATTTTGGGTTTTATTCAGATCGAGCTGTTACAAAATGAAGCACACAGTGCTCAAACATCTGGCCAGTGGGTCAGAAAAGAAGGAAGCCGAAGCCCTTGCTTATGAGCTGCCTTCAAGTCCTACTGTGCTGTTATTTTTGTCTGTCCTGTGACCACTGTACAGGAATCCACTTACCAATAGCTCTTTCTATCTTCCCTATAACAACCTGGTTGGGAATGCCCCGTCCAGCCTCATAATCATTGATGACTTGTGGTTTTTCATTCACTTTCTGTAAGTACATAAGAACATATGTTGTGGTTATTAAGGCTCATTTGGAGACAGTTTTAACTTGAAACACAAATTTTCTATAAGCCAAAACCCTGTCGTACAGTAGCAAGTTCCTTCTGACTCCATCCCTTTGCCTGACGTCCCTGCTGAATTAATCGTCCAAGATCCAACGGGATTTTATCATGTTTCAGTTCTTCAGTCTCACGATCCAACTTGGCTGTGTTTTTTGTGGTCACATGCTGTTTGTTTGTGGCAGCTCCCCCTGAAAAATAATGTCATGTAATCCCTGCTACAAACATATTTCCATTACTTAACTCTATGTGTGTGAAGGCCATAAATGTCACATCATCTATGAGCCTGAACTTTTGTTAGACCTGAACAGAATGTGTTCATTCTTAAAGTAGATATGATGAAGGGGAAGCTGGAAGCCTGTCAGCTAGCTACCAGGATTTACAAATTCTGGAGATTTTGTGTTGTGCCGCTAGCTTTGCTGCTCCATGGACAATGCTCTAATCAGTATACTCCGCAAAATTACCAGCAGCAGGACTGTGGGATACCATTACATTACATAGCCTGATACAAACATCAACAAAAGGAGATACCAGTTAAGAAGAATCACAACCCATTCACATAAATGGACTATACATAAATACTTTTTGAGCATAGATTTTACAAAAATTTGCCTCAATGATGCTACAAAATGCAATGTAGAATGAATACTTTTAAAAGTGCAAAATGTCTACAAAGTTCTACACAGTGGCTGTGTGAAGACTAATGTGAAATGTGACACAGTTGTCAACTTTGCTTACACTTTGACTGAGTGTCCACTGCAACACCCTGGCGACGTGCTGCATTGATTGCCTAAAATAAAGTATGCAAAATAAGATGAATACACCTCCATTACCACAAATACACATACATTCAGAAAACCATGATGCTTAAATTTGGATTAACTCGTAACTTCCCATAAGCACACAAAAATATATCAAATCCACAGCATATCATTCATTCACACAGTGGCCCAAATCAATACATAAGTTATTTAATACACTGTATTGCTGCATCGTACATAATGTAGGTTAAGGCAACGAACATACCTACCTGCTCAGATTTCATCGCTGATGCCTTTGGAGGCTTCTTCCTAAGAATAGTTACTGTTTCCCAGTCAGCCATTACCGGATTACTGATATGCTATAAAATTATTGGTTCTCCCGACAATTCTAGTCTTCCTGTAGCAAAATACTAAACTCGGGATTGTCTACTTACAGACGACGTATGTTCTTTACACTCGATTCTACTGGGCGCGTTCAAAAAGGTTCAACAATCAAAATCACAGAAAGACGTTCACGTGTGCTGAAATAACAACATGACTTCGTAGGAACATTGCATTATCTGGTGTAATCATCACAATGCAAACTGCGATTGTGGGTGTGCTGAGTAACTCATGGAAAAGGATCGCGAAGATATCACTATTCCACTGATCTTCCGAATATTAATTGAGAGCAATTGCTTATTCGTGCAGGCTGTTATGGAAAGTCACCTAATTCATGACCCAGGACCACAATTACACAAATAATGAAAGTAACGGAATAGGGCGCGGGATGTTGATTGCATGTCATAGTGATTACGTTTGGATAATATTAATAGACGAGTTCGATATGTTACATCTCACTGCTTTCATTTCGTATTGCTATATATTATATTGGTTGGATGCCCATATCTGCCGTATGTGGCGCTCCTATCTTCTGTATTGTCCCAGGTCTGCTGCGAATGGTGCTACTGTTTTTCATCCACCTGCTCCAACACACCCACTGTACATTATCCCCTCATGCTCTCCAACGTATTTCGCGTCCCATTACGACATATTTCATCGTCTTCGTGCCTGACGACAGCATCGCTGACCTTATTCATCTGAGTACTCTGTTGTGTTCTGATTTCATTTATTTTTTTATTTTTATTATCGTTCTATCAACAACTGGAAAATTGCAAGGCGTGTTCAAAAAAAGACCGAGCTTTTGCTATAAATACTTTGGTGCTCATTTTACAGCATTTTAAGCACTGTCCCCTTCAAACTAGTCCCCTCTACTGGCGATACACCGTTCCCAACGTGTTTTCCGTTGTTGGAATGCTTCCTGGACCGCACCTTCTGTGATGGCGCGCAGTTCTCTTGTCGCGTTTTCCTGAATCTCCTCTATGGCTTGGAAATGACGCCCTTTCAAAGTGGTTTTAAGGTTGGGAAAGAGGAAAAGTCTGCTGGGCTAAGTCCAAAAAATAGGGTGGATGGGGCACAACGGATGTCTGATGTTTTGTCAGATAACTGCGGATGAGGAGCGACGCGTGAGCCGACGCATTGTCGTGGTACAACATCCAAGTCTGGTTTTCCCACAATTCAGGGGTTTTCCTGCGCACTGCATCCCTCAAACGCGCTAAAACGTCCATGTATAACTCTTCGTTTACCATCTGACCACGTGGTACAAGTTCATGATGGACAATGGCTTTCCAATCAAAAACACAACCAACATCACCTTGATATTTGACCGACTCCTACGCGCTTTTTTTGGGGTCGAGGAGATCCTTTCCTCATCCACTGGGATTATTGCATCTTGGTTTCAACATCATACCCATAAACCCACGTCTCATTTCCTGTTACGATTTACTTAAGAAACTTTTCATTACTATTCGCATTGACAAGCAATTTCTAACTAATTTCAACACGGTTGTCTTTATGATCGTCAGTCAACAAACACGACACGAAGTGTGCACTGACGAGTCGCATCTGAAGTTTTTCAGTAAAAATTTGATGGCAAGATCCTATGCTGAGCCCACTTCGTCAGCACCTTCTCGGACAGTTAAACGACGATTTCCACGAATCACAACACGAACCCTCTCGGCATGGTCGTCGTTTGATGATGTGGAAGTTCGTCCAGGCCTGGGATCTTCACCGACCGTAATTCTGCCCTCTTTAAAACGCTTAAACCACTCGTAGCACTGCGTTCGGCTCATCCAGTCCTCCCATCAAGCCATAAATACCCCCCTCCTACCCACACTCCAGAGCTTCCACACCAAGAGCCCAACACAAGACCCATCCCGAAACGAGTAACAACAGATACGCAGAAATACATAAGCTGCTACACTATAAAACCGACGCCATATCCCCCAACACAATCTTTGACTTTAAAAACCCCCACCAGCCATAATTAGCCCCTCCCACCCACATTACAGAGCTACCACACCAAGAACCCAATGCAAATAACAAAAAGCCACACGTTAACACAATAAAACGTTTCCACATTTATACAGAATACCGTAACAACCACCACTAAAACGACGAACACACCATATTCCCCAATGTAACCCTTGACTCATTTAACCCTTTAAACGCCGAGTTAAGTCCCATCTGCCATTTGCTGGCATTATTAGGAGCTCACCATATTCTCCACGTTAGCAGGATAAGGGTTAAAAGACCCTACCAGCCATAGATACCCCCTCCTACCCATACTCCAGAGCTACCACACCATTAACCCAACCAAAAGCAAGTCACATAAAAGTACATAAGCTGCTACTTTGAAAGTCAATACACGCATAACGCTACATTTATAGATAACGGACATTATAACAGCATATAATTTCACAACTAAAACCAAGAAGACAGTACAACACTCATTATACTGGAAACCCGTTACAAATAGTGACCTTTCAGCAACAGAGAACATCTACATAGTACAAAATCAAGTGAACAACCACAAGGAACACAACAAGCCCACACACACACACACACACACACACACACACACACACACACACACACAAACTCAACAATATGACACCAACCGGATTATACAACGGACACAACAGAAGGAGGACTGCACGCACACACACCAGAAACAAGAACCCCAGAGAACAAAAGGATAACCACTACCAATGTAAGTACTAATCATCACCTACTACCTTATAAACAAAGACACAAACCATATTGGCTTACACTCCCTACATTTCTTTCACATTAGTTAAAATGTTTTTTTTCTCTCCTGTAGAAATACCAACTGCACCAAGCCACGCGCGCGCGCGCGCGCGCGCGCGCGCACACACACACACAATGAAAACGTGAGGCCAAAAACCCCCCACCGAGAACAACAACCCGAAGAGAACCCAGAAGGCGTCGAACATACTAACCCACAAACCACGCACCCCAACCCATATTGGAAACCATAGACAACACAACCTATCATCACAGCCCCCAAACTATCCCCCCCCCAATACCTCCCAAAAACACTCACATCATACCAGTCATTGACCATTAGATATCCCACTAAATAAACTGACTGTAACGCGTAACGATGATGAGATCTCAGCATTACTACTGCCACCGGGTGACAACCCAACTGCAGTTAATAAATATTATTATTACCTCGCAATAATATAGGCGTATATATATATGGCACTCTTTGAGCATAATTGTACTAACCTGAAGATGGCCGCTATTGGCCGAAATATGTAGTTATTTCTTTGCTATTAAATACCACCATAAAACATACCACCATAGTTGTGTTTCATGACTGAAATGTACCTCACCATTAGTCTACACACACGTTTTACTTCAAGCTCTTCCATTGTCACTTGTCACTAATCTGACGAACAGCTTGTGCACGTGCTCAGTTCAGCGGATGTAGCTCGACGACTAATGCTCATAGCGAAACGGGAGAAATGGCAGTTATTTTGTCAAAACCTGACGCTAGGTGTGCTCAGTAGCCGCAGCGCGCTTTCTGTGCTGGTTGGCACGCTGTTTAAAAAGCTCGGTCTCTTTTTGAACACGCCTCGTATTACAATGTCAGATACACGTGAGACATCAGTTATCGAAACATACCCAGGAACCCCTTCATGAAAAGTCATACGTTCCATCTACGGCATTCGGTCGCGCGACGCTGGGTGCCAACGGTGTTGCTAAGAAGTTACTCATCGCATTCCTGCACAGCGACCCCGACGTCGGTATCCAGTCACCGCCCGAAACAGGTAAGATCTATGACATCACATACTACATAGCGACCATTCCCCTGCGTCGCCGAAGGCGACGCTCCCATGAAACCCAGGTAAATATTACTACGAAGGAATGGTTATTCTTCACCTTTTTTTTTTTTTTTTGCTCACTTTCTTTCTGATTGGGAATAGGAATAAATGAAGTTATTAAGTATTTCAGTAACGATCCAGAGCACGTGGCGGAACTTCCTGGATCCCTACGAACGCCACACATCCCCTCAATCGCCGTCATGACGCTTCGTACGTCGCCGTCGCTTCTCTTCTCATTTCAAACCAGTCGCCGCTCACAACACGTCACCTTGTGGTGTGCGTATTAAAACGGATGACGTGGCGCGTTCATTCGTGGTGCTCAGCGCGCCACAAGCGGCCAAACGTACGAACTACTACAGATCACATAAGTAAACTGTAATCCATGAGTAGTGCTGCCCATAAACCGAAAGGACCACAGATCATATAGTATAGTATATATGATCTGTGGTAGAGGTTGCCATATGAGCTCCTCTTTTCAAGTGATGTTAGTATCGTGTGGCGATTGTTGAGAAAGGAGACAGTGATTCTGTTTTCGCCGCGATCAGAAAACGATGAAATTATGGACATAAACCGTGCTGTTGGGTTATTGTACATCTTTCTCCGTGTTGAATTCAACGGTCCGAGCAGAAATTGGTTTTGCTGTTTCTGGGCAATTGGACATGTATTGTGATCTACCGAAGGCTGAAGTATGGACGTATTTCCTGCTTTGGGTTTTCGGAGTGTTGTATTCATTGTATCATGTTTATTTGTCAGGGATCTGTGAGTACTACTGTGTTGCTAAAAAGGTTATCCGAGTTCTGTTACGTAGACATTTAAGTTATTTTGCGTGTTTTTTGTGGGTGTGAAATTTGGTTTTGCACATTGAAGGAAGGGTGTACGAGAGCAGGGATGCTGAGTAAGGTATTTGGGCCTAAGATGGTCGAGGTAAGACGGGGTTGAATGATATTAAACAGTGAGGAGCTTCATGAGTTGTACTCACCAGAGGAATAAGAAGGGAGTTGCATGTGACATGTATGGGGGAGGAGAGGTGCAGACGGGTTGTTGGTGGGGAAACCTGTGGGAAAGAGAGCACTTGGAAGACATATGCGATAGGAGGGTTCAAATGGTTCAGTGGTTGTTCTTGCATCTCACATGTAATTAGGCTTTGAGAGTATGGACTAGATTCTTGTATAGATGAACATACGTTAACTTGAGAAGGAAATTAGTTAATAACATGGTATGTCTTAAGAGTGAAGAAGTATATTTACAAGTGCCGTGAACACATTCAAACCAACTGGCTGCTCCATTTACTGTGCACAAATGCATCTAATATAAATCACACATTGATGAATCTGTGACAGTTATGCTCCATACTGGAGATGGTAAAAAGGCTAAATGATTGTTTTATGCAACTGTGCACTCCCTGGTGATGGGCTAGTGAGCCCTGCAACATGTATGGTTTGATGTATTATAACATTATTGTAATTCTAACAAATTGTGTACGTTTGTTGGTTTTATTTATCATTCTATTTGTCATCTCCTCTTGAAATTTGTAATTAGTTGTATGTTTCTCAAACCTTGAACATTTGTTGCTTTGGTTTTTTCTGTTACAGTGTACTGTGATTTACGATCATTACTGTGATCACCATATTTTGATAGCAGGGCTTCCAGCTCTTTAAGTTCTTATATCCACAGTATTCTTACCATTTGTGGGAAATTGAAGAATATGAATTTGACTTGACCTCTAAATGATGTGACACATAAAATTTAATCAAAATCCATCCAGCGGTTTTTATGCTGAAGCTTACAGGTGGTTGGCCAGACAGACATAGAGAAATGACTATTCCCTTATGCATTCGTGTCTGTCACATCAAGAAAATATGATAAGGTTTTTCTTCTGACTTCTGAATTCGTGATTCTCTAGCACAGTATGTAGGTTGCTTGGATACATGTTTGTGAGTTATATAACACTTTTGTTAGTTACAGAAGCTATGTAGCTTAGTTAATACATATTATATCTTTGCTTTCTAGATTTTAATGGCAGCAGTCATGGTGTCTTCACATCGGGGTGGTCCTTCATCAACCGCAAGAAAGATGTTTCAGACTTTGAATGGGCAGTCTGGGCCCAGTTTCTGTATACATCTGCTCCATGGTTGTGTGTCCATCTTGTGGGTGCAGAGATTGTTCGGTATACTTTCAAGGAGGTAAATATTCTACATGAAATGTGGCTGAACAAACATGGAATAAACTAATCTGCCTCTGCAAGATACCCAGTGGGTAAAATCTGAAGTAAAGTTGTCCTTGCACATACCATGTAGGCATACAGGGGGATTCCAGAAGACTGTAATCTTAATACTTGCCCACAGTTAACACTACACATAGTTGATCGCACATTGAAATGTCCAAATTGATAGTCTTCATAATAAACACCAAGCTTATGCTTCTGTTGTATGAATTGTTATGACTCTTCACACACACACACTTCAGCTGCTGTACCCTGGAGTTCTCTAGTTATGGTTAACATTTTGTCTGATTTTTTTTGTTATCTCGGTGTCCACCCATATTGCTGTTGTTATTGGTCGCTGCAGTGTGTTCAAGCTTGCTTTCACTGTCAGGTGAAGTGCCTTAATTACAGTCACTACACAAAATTGGCTTCTGTTCTATAAGTATCTTTATTTCTTAAAATTTATGCCATTGTGAGAGAGAAAATTATATTCTTTTGGGAGTAGTACAAAGGAGTTTCAATAAAAGCGGTAACAAGCGCTCTTGATTGCACATGGCGGATGGGTAGGATATGCTACACATCAGGCATCCACCTAATCACCATTGATATGTAAGCATTTGTGTGTCGACAGTGGGGGACAGCTTGCTTCATGTCTGCATCTGTTGCAAATTTTTAATAGCTGGGTGCTTCTTAAGGAGTTTAAAGAGATGGAAATCTGTGGGCATGGGATCAGGACTGTAGGGAGGAGGATCCAAAACCTGTGACAAGCCTGGTTGGCAGTATGGACCCCACTGATTCTCATCTTTTGAACCCCTTACGAAGCTTGTGACTGGCAAGTGATTTGTGACAGATGCTAACATGAAGTAAGCTGTCATATCCTGACTACAGACTCTTGACACCAATTTCTTCTATGCCCTGACACCAGCCTTGGGCCACGGTGGGATAAATGTTTAAATTTTATTGGTGGCTGTGTGGAGGTCTGATGTGCACCATCTGCTAGCCATGTGCCATTTAGACATTTAAGTTATAACAAAGTTCTCAGCATCAGTGTTTGCTACCTATCTTTTGAAACTTCCTTGTACATTGTAATATATGTTGGAATGTACCTTCTCATCGGTTGTAAGTGCACTGCTTACTTATTGCTGCTTTCAAAACAGTGTTTGCTGATGTATATGGCTGAAGTGGGGTCTTGCTTTCTTGGACATTGTTGTTTGATATCCCAGTGTCGTTTGTCAGTGGATGTGTTCCCAAGATTTGGTAGGTTGATCTTGTTAATTCACTAAACACAGACAGCAGGTTATTAAGATGCAGATATTTATACAACATGACAGAACTGACATTACGTAACACAGTTTTGACTTGGTTACAGTTGTGGAAAGTTGCAATCTGAATTCTTTGTTGTCCATTTACCAGTTAGTTGTCGTGACTAGTGTTTTTGATTTGAAACTTTCACTGTGTTCTGAGTGTTGTATTCTTACTTTTTGGTGATTCCCCAGCATCTGAATTTTATATGCTGACTTTTCGGAACACTGTCTGTTCCGTCATCATAGGCGGTGTGAGCAGGAAGAATAACTGGTATGAGATTGTTGGGGTATTTGTATGGGAAAAGGTTTGACTCGAAAATAGCCTGAGCTAATCCGAAGGAGGGGGGATGGGGAGGGGCGTGTCTGAGTAGAGAAACAGACTGTGGAGGGCAAAGACCCCAAGTGGAGGCCAGTAGTAAGTATATGAGGGAGAAATGATGCTGTGTCGGAGTGAGGAAGGGGAGCCACGGGATGGTAGAGACCAAACTGTTGTGTTTCGGGTGGCTGTCTGCTTTCCTTATGCATGTGCGTAAGGGGTTTCCAGGATTTGCATAAGGTCAGGCAAATCCAGGAAACCCCTTCTGTGAAGTCTTGGTGGCGTAGTGTCACTTAGAATTGTCATTGTGGTTAATGTTTGCAGTTCTTGGAATAACAAGGCAGATCACCAGACTGATCATTCTGGTGATCTGCCTTGCTATTTTTTTAGTCAGTTGTACTGTTAGAAACAGGGTACTGACCAGTTAAAGAGATGCTCCATTCCTTGGTGTGTTCACATCTCTGTGGATCACCTATTACAATTGCCATGCCCATCTGCATGTAGCATCATGCGAGCCACTGAATGGATCTTCATGACATTTGTTACAGGAGAATTTTTCAAATACAGTAGAACCTCGATCTATCGTTCCCGTATCGATCGTTTTCCCGCATCTACCATTCGCCATTTTTGGTCCCAAATAAAGTTCCATATAAATAACGTTATTTATTCCCGCATCCATCGTT
>Ga0123355_10022319_pt1 | contig 10145 bp, 7 predicted proteins | sample TergutEmb28metaG_3_FD_89872 | JGI IMG/M metagenome (GOLD analysis project Ga0123355, IMG submission 89872) | Embiratermes neotenicus P1 segment gut microbial communities from Petit-Saut dam, French Guiana - Emb289 P1 | ecosystem: Host-associated > Arthropoda: Insects > Digestive system > Gut ... | reverse complement strand
GGTTCCATCTTCATAGGCAGGTGAATTCACCTGCCTATGAAGATGGAACCGATAGTGAGTTCCGAAACGTCGGCAATTAAATCTCAGACGCCGGGGAATTACCCAAAAAGGAATAAATTACATAATGGAAAAGATTTATTGGACATAACATGTACATTTAATTGTTCCCTGCAGATTTTTTGAGAATATGAATTACACTTGAGATAACTGCAGAAACTCATGTAGTCTTGATATAACATGTCTGTTATTGTTGAACATTTTAACCAAAATCAGATAAGGATCATCAGTATAAGAACTTGAGTGAAGTGCTTTTTACTTGAGGGCACATGGGCATGCAGACAGATCACAAGACATGTCAAAATTGATAGATGCAGCTTTGCAAAATGTTGATGTGAAAGCACAAAAAGTCCAAATTCCTGCAGGGTATCAAATCCCACTCATCCAGCAAAAACCAGTCATTTAATGCGTGAACTATTCCAGATGACGCGTGTTAGGTGTATTTCTATATGACATGACACAAACTTTAAGTGTTAGGCATATTTCTAAATGACATGACACAAACTTTAAAAAACTATATATATATATATTTATATTTATCAACAGTTTTAGTTGTTAAATGCTTATTGTCATAATTTGTGATAAAGATATCAAAGCAATGTTGAATTTTAAACAGTGGTTTGTAGCATTGTTTTGACTACACAATCCTTTTGGCCACCATAATCATGAAAGCAGTCTTTGTGGAAAGGTAAACAGGAATGTAGGGCCTAGGTAAAAAACATGTAACAATACGTGACACTTTACAGTATTTAACAGGAGGAAGGTACACATGCATAATTTACACAGTTTATTACCGCCAGTATATGCCACCAAATATTATTTGGGTTATCAAATTGAGAATAATGAAATGGGCAGTGCATGTAGCATGTATGGGGGAGAGGAGAGGTGCATAATGGGTTTTGGTGGGGGAAACCTGAGGGAAATAAACCACTTTGAAGACCCAGTCGTGGATGGGAGGATAATATTAAGATGGATGTTCGGGAAGTGGGATGGGGGACATGATCTGGATTGATCTGGTTCAGGATAGGGACAGGTGGCAGACACTTGTAAATGCCATAATGTACCTTTGGGTTCCATAAAATACAAGGAATTTCTTGACTTGCTGAGAACCACTTAGCTTCTCAAGAAAGACTCTGTTCCATGGAATAAGTGAGTAAGTAATTATATGACAGAAGCTATACAGAAACTAGAAGTTAGACAGTGGACTTGGTATTGTCCTCCTTTTTGTGTAAGACTTCCCAGTATATTTAATCTAATGAGTGCCTGATTCTTTGTTATTTTGTGATGCTGTTACAACTGAAGAGATTATTTAGCATTCAGTGCGCTAGGTAAATGACTAAATGCTAACAGAAGATTAGGAGGCAACAAGCATGATCATGGTCCTATCCCTACCACTTATCTGGAGGCACTGAAGAAAACCAGTAACCTCAGCAAAGATTCGCTGCAGATACCTACAAATGGATGTTTAGAATGTTACTGCTACACCATCCTGCATGATGCATCTACTGGTTTAATGGCTATAATCAGGTATTTATTTATTCATTTATTTCTTTGACTTGCATAGTTATCGGACAATTGCTTGTTTGTTTTTCTGCAGTAGAAAACCCCAAGCATAGTGATTTCATCAAACTAAGAACAATGCTGATCTCCACACACATGCAAGATCTGAAGGATGTCACACAAGATGTTCATTATGAAAACTTCAGGGCACAGTGCATCTCTCAGATCTCACAACAAGCTATTCGTGAAAGAAGGTAATGGACTGTGAAGGCATCCTAATAAAATGTACCTTGACAATAGTTAGTGCTGAAAGTAACTGCTGAGTCTAAACACAAAATGAACGTACACTATTCAGGTCACATCTATCAGACTGCATGTTTCATCCCCAATTTGACTCAATGAATGCTCATGACATTTGATGTAGCGGGGTCTGATTTATAATCGGTGAAGCAAATTTTATTTTGGTCTGTCACTCAAAAACCCCACTTAATGGGAATTCAAAAAGACTCCATCAACTGATTGAAGTGACATTAAAATTTACAACATATGTTACATATGGGTGGAGTTACCTTGGCTGTCAGCTGGACTGCTACTGTTGCTGAACATATTTCCTGCCTTTATCTCCTTTGGGTGCAGAAACGTGTAGTTGAGCTTGCACAAACACGGACAGAACTGTAATAGATATGTTATTATCAATACAGGATATAATGTAATGAAATAGAAACAGTACAGGACTCATCTCAACTTGACCACAACCACAGATGATGTTTTCTGAGCTGACAACAAATCACTATTCTGTTTACCACTGAATGACTCGCCTACCCTTGTCCCAGCAATTGATGGTAACCTCTCATTGTCAGACTCCTCACTTATGGACTGTGACAGTACTATGACAGTCTGAGTTTCTTCCACATTAATATTCATGAGATGGGTTAACAATTTCAGTTTTAAGCATTCATTTTTGTATTTATTTTTCGTTGTAGTTTTAAGTCATCATCAATATCACCACAACTTTGATTCTTAATTTTTAAGCGTGCTTATGTAGTCACGAAAGCACCTATTATCTTCATCTTGTCCTTCCATCCACTTGTCTGTACATCTGTCCACCTGCCTGCATGTATCAGTGCAGCTCCCACTGGACAGGTTTGTGTGAAATTTGATATTGGGAACTTAACTGAAAATATCTTGAGAAAATCCACATTTGGTTAAAATCAGTCTAACATATCAGGCCGTTTACAAGAAGACCTATATATATTTGGTTGTTGCCTGCAACACTAAATCGCCACAAAATGCTGTCTTCTGGTGATATGCTATCAGGCTTTTGGGATAGCAGAGAAGGTATAAATATTAGGCAAATCATCCACAGTGTTGCATTATATGTATGTTAGCTTTTTTGTTTTTATCTCCCATTCACAAAATATGATCCTGGATACTTGCATAAGTTCAGTTAACTAGCTTCTGTTGTCCAGTGATAAAGATTAGCTCCTACTACTGGATCCAAACAAGGAAGGTGCATTCTCACCCTCATATGTAAGCATGGAAATATGTCCACTTTCTGAAACGTTCTGTTCTGTTCCAAATGATAAATTATCAACAAAGTAGACTTGAGGGATTCAGTGACTTTCCAGTCACCACCCTTCCAGTGAATGTTGAATGTATGTAACAGAGATCTTATGATAACTGGTATATCTATAACCCTATAAGTTAAGGGCAAGAGGGGTGTGGAAGAAAAGAGTATTCTCCTATTGAGAACATAAACCTGTTGCTGCTAGTCATATGGGATTATAAATTAATTAATTTATTTTGTTATATATTGATAAAGGAGATGAGTGATCCAATGATTTCTTGAACACTCCTCCTCCTCCTCCTCCTATCATCATCATCATCATCATCTTCCTCCTCCTCCTCTTCCTCCTCCTTATCATTATTCTCCTCTTTCTTCACCCTTGATGTTAATGTGGTATTTATTTATTTATTATTCCTCTTCCTTTGTAATTGCAGCAAGTTGAAACGAGATTCAGGCCCCCAGTTTGACTCCAGCATCACGGATACAGACCGCTTATTGCTGCAGAAAGATGAGGAAGTAAGTAATTGTGATACTCTTCTGTCATATGCATTTACAAACTGGGGGATGTGACAAAAATATTAAAAATGGTTCAAGACATTCTTCCCCTGGGCACTTAATGGTGGTCGTATTAGTTTCTGTACTTGGCCACTTCATGTTCCAGTCAAAAATCATTTGCAAAGGCAGGTGTAATTCCACAAGCCTGAACTGGAATTCATGGGCATTTGAATTAGAAGATGTGCCCCAAGATATGGTGTACGTTAAGGATCCCTGACATTACATTTGCCCTCCAGTCTTAAGTTGTGACATACTACAAAATGTGTCTATTAATGGATTGTTTATTACATGCCTGATTTGTTTTTTACAACATATTATGACTTAGGCCTTCTAGGTGCTGTGCCTAGGGTCTCCCATTGAAAAGGGTACTACAGAACAAACGAATTAAAAATGACTACTTCCAGTATATTTTACAACATTGTCACAAAAAAATTCACTGGCAGTGGCACAACTCATTGCACTCCCATGCATGATGCTGTTTAGCTGTTTAAATAATATGACACTTGGCATGTACAGAGGAGTTCATATACTACAGTAGGGATGTTTTGTAATTTTTAATAAGCAGTTGTTTTCTAATTGCCAGTTGTGTAATTTCTTTACCAGTGAAAGGTGTTTAGGAATAATATGTTGATTGATAACAATTACAACAATGGAAAATTTAGTTGTGCTTGCAACTACGATATGTTAAAAGCACTTATTAGTTTCTTCATATCTGTCTGTCCTCATGTAAAAATTCAGTGCCCACTAAATGGATCTTGATATAATTTGATGCTGTGGATGTACACTGCAATTTATCAACAAATTCTATTTTGGTTCCTTAGAGTTAATGACTGTACCCCATAATAATTTTTAAATTCCAAAAAAAAAAACTCTCATACAAAGCATTAGTGACCGTGTTACCCACGTAAAACTCAACTCCTACTAAACAGATCTCATTAAAATCTGGCATCGTGGATATACACTTCATATTATTGGCCACATCCCACTTTTGTTCCGAAATATTAAAAAAGTTCCCAAAAAAATTTCTTAAAATTAAAAAATGCCCATTTGAATAGCATTGGTAATCTTACATAAAATTCATCTCCCACTGAATGGATCTTGATTAAATTTGAAATGGAAAATATGAACTAAAAGTTACCATACGTATCAAATCCAGTTTTGGTTACTTTATTTTGAAAAATGAGCCAGTAGGAGTATTTTAACTTAACATTAAAATATCACTGGTAATCACATCTAACAACTTAGTTCTTAATGACTGGAAGATAGTCATGCATATGTGCCTGAACTGTTATGAAACAGATACACTTCTTGACTTGGTATATCAGATTGTACTGTCCTTCTGCCAAATTTGAAATTCTCACAGCATTGCTGCATAAGTTTCAAGCCTTCTGGTGTGATGTGCTGCTGTGTAATTTGGCAAGTAGTTCCCAACATTTTGTAGGATTGTAGTGCCTTAGTATTAAGGATCAAAATGTCAAGAATATATTACTCAGCAATGTAGTATCACATCCCAGAAGACTTGAATCTTCTGTATTGTACATAATTTATCACTTGCTACTGTTGTTGCTAATTTTACCTCTTGCTGTCCTAAAGGCACTTTGTTTTGCCTAATATTAACACTGTCATAGTACATAAAATGGATATGGAATAAAACATGAAATTTGATATGAAAAATACAAAATTAAACCCAAAAGATAAGAAACTGAAACACATGCATGTAATTCTATGTACAAGAATCTTACCCTGTTGTAGTAACAGTAACAGTGAACGAATATAGAATTGCAAGTGATATTACATATAGAAGGTTACAATAAAATATGCTGTCTTCCTACAGAGACAGAAGTTAAATCAGTTAAACCTGTTCAGAGCAAAGAAAATTATACAGTCAGGTCTTATTTTCCCTAGATTTGCATTATGAAATTTTGCACATTGATAATGTAACTGAGATGATAAGTGTGCTGCATGCATATCAGTGACACAGTGTTCGAAAACCTCTTTAATTGTTACCCATATGCAATGTATGAGATTTAAATCATGACTTCTGTCATGATCCACACATAATTTGCTATCAGTTCATCCCTCTTTTTCATCCATATATCAGTTGTTCCTGTCATTTGTCTGTTAATTTCCCACCTGTATTTATCCATCTAAATATTCAGCCATCCATGAATCAGTATCTCATTCATTTATATATGCATTCAAATACAAATACTTTAATTAGGTGTAGACAGAGTTCTTGCATAGGGCCTAGAGCCTACAGCCTGAAGCACTTCTCTGCTACATACTAATGCTTCTGCTCCAGATTCGCCGCATGCAAGACATGCTGACCCAGATGCAAGAGAAGCTGAAAGCAAAAGGTCATGGTCTAATGTTCAAGCCTCAACTCAGCAGCCCCAAGTCTGATGGTGACAACAAGCGTGACAGCATTGTGAATGTGTAATGCTCCAAGGAGATTTTATGACACTGAATTGAAATTATGGGAATTAGAATGCTACATTGTAATTAATTTGGCACAGTACATAGATTTTCACACTTTCTATCAGTCTTGAAGTTAGAATTACTCTGTGGCAGTAAACTTTAACACCACATGAAATATCTGTCCTGTTAAAGGTTACAGTGTTTTGTTATAAACAATTTAATTTAGAGAATATTTATTCAGATACATGTAAAATAACATTAGGCTTTTATGTAACATGAAAATACAGTTTATAAGTTTTTCACTGAAATTGCATTTTGTCAAGAACCACCATTTATCAAGGAATATGGTTTTTACATGCATGAAAGGATAGAAAAAGGAAGATCCTCATCATGCAAACATTCTTTTTACCTAAAAATGAGGTGAAATATGCTGTTTTTAAGACAGTTTATTCTGCACTCTTTTTTAGTTTTGCTTTCATTTCTACCAAATACAAATATATTGTTGTACAGGAGTACAGATACTGCACAAACTTATTTGTTCATAAGGCTATTGACCGGCAGATGTACTGCACTGTATAATTCCTGCTTTTCAGTTCATTATTTTCTGCTGTAGGTCCTACTAAAAAGTGTTTCAAATGTAACTTATGTACCTATATGTTATTAACATTTATAATTTATTTAATGTACCTGTCTATGTACAATAAACCACTTTCGAGAAATTTTATAAAGTCCAAATTGAGCAACTTGAAAATCAGATGAATGTGATCTGTATTTTGTGTCTGGGTGAGTGCATTCATTGTGAATAAAAAAAACTAGCTTTGTATTCTCACTGCCATCTTCAATTTATACATGACATTGACTTTAAGAGCACATTTTTCATTGCCAGGTTTTTAAACTCACAGTATTTCTGAATGTGTGAAATTAGTCGTATTGGTGCTTGTAAAAATTTCCCAGGCAGACTGACACATGACAGCTCCATTCTTCTGGTGTGTTTTGCAGTGTTTCTGGGCTGATAGTATCTTATATTCAACACTGTTGTAACACAAGAAATGTAATGTCAAGGCTATCACACATAGCTCGTGTTTCATATCTGAGACTTTTAGCTGTTTGAACACTAAATTTTAATGGGGACATTTATATAGGAATTTATGATTCTTATGTTAATTTACAACACTGGTCCACTTTCATGAGCTATGTAGAACTGCATGAGAAACAAGATTAATATGAATGTTGAGTAATGATGCTAAGGATTTGGAAAGAATTTATTGTGACATACATGACAATCATTTGCATGAAGCCACTGGGGAAATCCATGGGATTACAAGGGGAAGAAATTAATGCAATGAGGACAAAGTGTACCACTGTTTAAATTATAAATGGATCCATTTCAATACATATATGTACAAAAGCACACTGAGTTCTTAAAATCTGTAACAGTAGCCAGACACAGTCTCCAGTTCACTTTATGACTTGAAATGATCCCAGACTGTTCACATGTTTGAGTAAAGTCATGTCCAGTATTTTTCCTTATACATCATTCATAATCATTTTGTCATAACTCATACAGTTCTGCATAGTGTTAGCTGTTACTTCTGTGTCAGAAAGTAACTGGAAAACCTCTATGGCATCAGCAACTTCTCATCATACTTCTTCCTTCATTTATACCACCCTTTAATGTCATGGTATAAATAGCAGGCAGTACAGCATGGTGAACTGTCTTGCCACCTGGTTAAAATGCAGTAGCAGTCACTGAGGATAGACCATTAAGCATTTTGTTGTATTGAGTGATAAACAAACCAGAATACCAAGGTTTTAAAGTGTAATGTATCACAGCTGTGACAAGCATTACTGGGCTACCTGTTATGAACATAAACAGTTTAACCTAAAGGCATTTATAATGGCAGGGCAACTTCAATAACTATCTGTGTCATTGTTGATTCATGAGTGTTTTATCAACTGTAAATCTCAGTTAGAACGGAGGTAAATTAGGAGGATGGTTATGATTGTAACTTGACATTTGTCCTGAGTGACTGAGGCAAAACATAAAATACCTCAGTACTTTATACACTTTCCTAGCCAAAACACTTTAACCAAATACCTCACAGATACAAGCATTTCAGAATTCTGCCTGTTAACTGGTTAAAGTCTTAAATGAGAATAATGTTGAAGAAAATGTGTTAAACAGCAATGAATAGATACAAAAATGTTTTAAATAACACGTCTGTTAAACATCTTGTGACTAGCATCCACCTGCAGCATCTGAATATCTGATTTGTAAGAGAGACAACTGCATCTTTTATAAATACAGATTATCAGATGCATCAGTGGTGAACAGAGCTTTGTATTGCATGAGCCAAATATAAATACCTTATACACCTGACCAGATGGCAGTTATAATGGTAACAATAAGATTAATCTCATTTGTATAACTTCATAGAGTTTTAAATCAGAAAGAATTGGTTTCTTTAATAAAATAGATGATATGATAACAAATATTCTTGTGCTTTCATTTAAGGTTATAATTGCAAGAATTCCTTGAAACTGTTTCTTTACCACTGTCTCAGTATCTGAGTATTTTCAAATACATATTAATATTTTTCTTATGGGTCATAGTGAGAAATCCTATGGGCCGTAGATTACTACCACAGTTATGTAAAACACACTGATAACCACAGTGTATAACAAGTTAATTTTTACTGAAATAATAATTATTTATATTAAGCAACTGAAAAAAATGTGAAAATTATTTCAATAAAATTGTGTGTCCAGAACACTGACAAAATCTGTCAGAAAATGTAAGAGGGAAAGTAAAGAACTGTCAATCACAACTAAATTTTTAAAGTTTTCTTTCCATTTCTTTTCTTTTTTGACGCTGTTTGTTGCATGCATCTCTACTGAAATTCCATTCACGTGCCAACACACACACATTTGATACGTAAAAGGTCACATATTACATTGCAACTCACAACTCATCGTACAGGGACAAGACCCATTTCGGGTCGAAGACAGAATTGGATGTTTCAGTGCAAAGAAAAAACTACAGTATATCAACATACAACGTTTTAACCAATTAATGAAGCCGCCATAAAAGATATTACCATTTTATCATTTTCATTTACTATATTTTTTTTAAAAAGTCTATACCATCTTAATCACAAATTAAGAAACCTGAATGTTGATACTAGCTGCATGAATGTTGTAATATAATACTTTGTAATTTATTGTATTTTAGTAAGTTTCAAATTTTAGTGTTAAGTTCCCTGAAGACAGCATAAATAACACTAAAACATGTAGGAGCAACATAATATTATATTTTTTGGAGTTAAAAATTAATATTTCAAATTTGGTAATTATTTAATGTCAGATGTACTACATGTTTTGGCCTTACAAGTTCATTATCAGATACTTGTATTTGTAAAAATATTTTGAGAAAATATAAAACCACAAAATTCATATGTGAATGACTGAGATCTTATTTTCATACAGGAATGTGTGAAGTTTAAAATAGTCTATAATTTTGATTTGATTTTTTCCAAAACAATGGATAACCTGTCGCTTAAATACATAAACTATTTTATAATTTTGATTTGATTTTTTCCAAAACAATGGATAACCTGTCGCTTAAATACATAAACTATTATTTTAAAATTGGCACTTCTTATTAAAACCTGTGTTTTTCAATTTCTTGTAGATGTAAGAAAGTTCCATTGTTGATGATGAATAACATTTTTGGATTATTTTTGTTAGTGCCCTAACTGAGTTGTGAATAACAGTTCTTTTACTGTCCCTTTTATGTGTAGTGTCACAACAGGATATGTGGAAAAAAGCTTACTCTCAGTATTTATAAGTCTGATGCAATTGGAAGGTTACATGAACAGTACTGTTGTTTATTGTTAGTCTGCCTTTTTTTTTCCTTGAGGAAAGAAAGCAGGCCTATGATGTAGTCCATGTTCTGTGCGCACGTGTGTGTGTGTGTGTGTGTGTGTGTGGGGGGGGGGGGGGCCCCCCCCCCCCCCCAAACTTTTATATCAATTTTTTTCCCCCTGGG
>Ga0123355_10022318_pt1 | contig 10145 bp, 9 predicted proteins | sample TergutEmb28metaG_3_FD_89872 | JGI IMG/M metagenome (GOLD analysis project Ga0123355, IMG submission 89872) | Embiratermes neotenicus P1 segment gut microbial communities from Petit-Saut dam, French Guiana - Emb289 P1 | ecosystem: Host-associated > Arthropoda: Insects > Digestive system > Gut ... | reverse complement strand
TCGTCCCAAAGACACAGAAGGTCTGGTTCTGCTAGGGTCAGAAACGCTACAGATAAGAAGCCCCACCTTTTTTCAGTATACTAATCTGAGCAAAGGTAGGGCTTTATTGTCCAATAGGTTCTCCTGACACACTGGTCAACTTCCCCAATTCTCAGCACATCTTTACACCATCGCTTAACTTCTCTTTAATCCTGCTTTAATCTTTCTTTAAGTTTCGCTTAGCCCATTGTTGATACTATGCTCTTTGAAAGCTAAGCTCTTGAAACTATAGCTTTCGTGATATAATATTTGTCATATCGAAGATGATATAGGAGCCGCAGTGATGCGCCTAGAATTTTACGAAACGGAAAGTGGTAAGAAGCCAGTAGAAGAATTTATGATCAGCCTTGACAACAGAATGCGTACTAAAGCAATTCGCGAGTTGATGTTACTGCGGGAGAAAGGCAGCATGCTCAGGGAACCCTTTTCGAAAGCAATGGGAGATGGCATCTTTGAGTTAAGAGTTCAGCAAGGAAGTAATGCAGTGCGGATTTTCTATTTCTTTTTTATTGGCTCAAAGGTTGTGCTTCCAAACGGCTTTGTGAAAAAGACGCAGAAAACACCTCCGCAAGAACTGGAAAAGGCAAAAAGATATAAAGCAGACTATGAACGGAGGCAGCAGTGACGGATCACTTAGATAGATTTCTAGAAGATCAGTTAAAAGACCCCACGTTTGCCGAAGAGTGGGAGCGTTCAAAACCAGAATATGAGGTTATGAAACTTCTAGTAGAGGCACGCTCTGAGATGGGTATGAGCCAGAGCGAGCTTGCTCGCCGTACTGGCATTAAACAGCCAAATATTAGTCGACTAGAACGTGGTGTTTGTAGTCCAACTCTCGAAACGCTTGATGCTCTTGCGCGCGGGCTCAACAAAAAGCTTCGTATCGACTTCGTCTAAATTGTGACATATCTGATATGTAACAGGCGTGTCACAGGGACGTACAATTCGACACGCTGGTCAACCTCCCAACATATTTAATCTTGCCTTAATCATCGCTTAACTTCTCTTTAATCCTGCATTTTCAAAGTTGAGCATTTGACTGAGAGAATATTTTATGCAAAAATGGAATCAAAGTCCAGATTTGCATAAATTTTAACATGATTACGCTTAGGTTGGTGGCAAGATGTACTATGACCGCACGATTGAAAAGGCTTTACGTGATATAGATGCTTCATATCCTGTGTTAATGCTAACAGGTCCTCGTCAGGTCGGAAAAAGTACTCTTTTGGACAAAATGGCTTGTGAAAATCGCAAGACTGTTTCACTTGACGAGCCCACGATTCGGGCATTTGCAAAATCAGATCCAAGGGCTTTCCTGCACAGATATTCACCACCCGTAACTATTGACGAAGTGCAATATGCCCCTGAACTATTTGACCATATCAAGATTTATGCTGATAAGCATAAGGTTAATGGAGATTTTTGGCTTACAGGGTCACAAACTTTTCACCTAATGAAAGAAGTAACAGAGTCTTTGGCTGGCAGGGTGGGAGTTGTCCGCATGTTGGGGCTGTCAACTAGTGAAATTGATGGAACGAACTTTGCGCAATTCAAAGTTGAATCAGACGACTTGATTCGCCGCTTTGATGTGGCAAAAGAGATGAGCATGGGACAAGTTTTCTCTCGGATATTTAAAGGATCAATGCCCAGGCTTTATCAGTCAGACATAGTCGATCGTAGCAGGTATTACGAGTCTTATCTCGAGACCTATATTAGTCGAGACATAAAAGGATTGACTCAGGTAGCAGATGAGTTGTCGTTTTTGAAATTTATTAATGTAGTTGCAGCGCGAACTGCCACTACAGTCAATTATGATGTCTTGGCAAATGAATCAGATATATCCTCAAAGACAGCAAAAAGGTGGCTGTCGATTTTGGTATCTTCTGGCCTGGTTGCACTGATTCAGCCTTATTCGAATAATGCATTGAAGCGAGTGATAAAGGCGCCTCGCATGTACTTTTTAGATACGGGACTGTGTGCCTACATTACACGCTGGAGCAGTGCAGAGGTGCTTGAAGCAGGTGCCATGGACGGTCAATTCTTTGAAACGTGGGTGGTGTCAGAGATATATAAAAGTTACATTAACAACGGCTTACGTCCTCCGCTCTATTATTATCGTGATAGCAATAAGAAGGAGATAGATTTAATTATTGCAGGTGACGGAGTTATTAATCCGATTGAAATCAAAAAGGGTACAGCACCATCAGCAGCTACAAAACACTTTTCTGTTTTGCGTCCTGTCGAAAATGAACCTAGTCAGGACGAAGTTTTTGCGGGCACAGCACATCTGAAGATACACATCGGCAGCGGAGCAGTCATATGTATGGCACCTGATGTTTTGCCCATTGATGAAAAGAATTGGTACGTCCCTGCCTGGATAATCTAGGTTAAGACGTTCAGTGTGTTACAGGGATGTGTTACCTGACATACTGGTCAGCCTCCCCAATCTTCAGCACATCTTTAATTTTCGCTTAACTTCTCTTTAATCCTGCTTTAAGTTTCGTTTAATAGTTGCTGGTTACTATTGAAAGGACAGAAATGCACACGCATCTTTGAATGAAGAGGGCAGGAGCTTGTACAATTATTCTAAAATGGTTTATAATAATTGTAAGCGGGAAGGAAGTAGTATGCAGCCACCAAAGACCCGCGAAATTGTTAGGCAATTAGAGGCAGAAGGGTTTGTGAGGCTGAGAGAAAAGGGTGGTAGGCGGATCTACCAAAGAGGAAGTCAGATAGTGACCATACATGGCAGCGACAACCACCGCCCAACAAAAGGAACTTTCGGAGCAATCAAGAGGCAGGCAGGTTGGTAACTTGATGGGAATAATCCCACTCCTTTTATTACTGGAGGCATTGTAATGTTTGTATATGGTGCAACGATAACAAAAGACGACGAAGGCTATTTTGCTCAATTTGTAGATATTGAAGCTGCTTATGCGGATGGTAGCACTTATCAAGAGGTTGTCAAAGCAGCTGCTGAAACTTTGCAGCTTGTGGTTGCTACATATCTTGACGAGGGTATACCGCTGCCACAGGCAACATTTCATCAATCCAGCAGTCAAACAATCTTTGCTGTTGAGGTTACGCCGAGGTTTATTGAGGAAACAAAATGTATAACCCTCTCTCAGGCTGCTAAGGAATTGAGCGTAAGCCAAGGACGAATAACTCAGCTAATTAGCGCAGGAAAGCTTGTCGATAGATACTTTGATGGTGTGCGCATGGTCTCAATCGAATCAGTCAACGATTATAAGGCTAGTCCGCGTAAGGCTGGCAGACCACGCAAAGCTTTTGCGTGTCAGGGGACGTATAGCTGACACACTGGTCAGCCTCCGTAACAAAAACAAAAAGCTTCGTATCGACTTCGTCTAAATTGTGACATATCTGATATACTAGCTACCATGAATAAAAGAATTCCATTAAGAATTTTACTGTGGTTACTACTGTTCGGGGCAATTGGGGTATTCGTATTTTCTGCGTACAACTGGCTTGACATTCGTCAAGAGTACACAGCGGCTAGTGCGGCCTATGATGACATTCGAGACCGTGCGCTGTATGATGCTGATTCCACTGATCGCGATGCAGAACTGGGTATTCCAGCTAGAGGTATTGACTGGGACGAGCTCCACCAAATTAATGAAGACATTATTGGGTGGATATACTCTCCGGGGACAGTCATCGACTATCCCGTCATGCGCGCTGACGACTATTCGTGGTTCTTAAGCCGCCTGCCAGATGGCACCTTCAATGCCAACGGGTCGATTTTCCTTGACTTTAACCACAGCCCTGACTTCTCTGATCCTATTAGTGTGCTTTACGGACACCACATGAGATCGGGCGCGATGTTTGGTACACTTCCGGGATACCGTAATCAGTCTTACTTTGATGATCACCCGGTGATGTTCCTCTACACGCCGCACACCAATTTCCGCATCGACCTGATGTATGGCTTTGTTGTTGCAGAAAGACAATGGCGCGCTAGAGCATTCATGTTTGAAGAAAACATTCCAAGCCTACTGGAATTTGCTGCAGATAATACTACGTTTGAAAGTGGTGTTAATTGGCAAGAAGGCGACCGCATTCTGGCAATGTCAACGTGTGAATACGACTTTGACGATGCTCGTTATGTAGTCTTAGGCATCCTGCGTTACTAAAGACCGCCAAAATAACTATAAAATAGCTATGAATTTCGCGGTACTGCCGCGAAATTTGCTATAAGATTATAACTGCAATCTTAAGAAAGCACATCCTGAGGAGGAAACATGGAATTTCTGTTAACCGTAGCCGTGATTATGTTGGTGATAGTTGCTAGTATAATTTACGCTGGTATTGTTATTACCAGCCAACAAACAGTAAAGATTATCGAGCGCTTAGGTAAGTTTCACCGTATTGCTCAGCCAGGTTTCAGCTTGCGCATTCCGATATTTGACCGCGTGGCAGCAACACTAGACCTGCGTGTACAATCACTTGAGGCAAATCTTGACACAAAGTCAAAGGACAACGTATTTGTAACAGCGCAAGTCTCTACGCAGTACCGTATTGATCCAGCACAAACCGCACAGGCTTTCTACGAACTGTCAGACCCAGAACGTCAAATCCAAGCATACATCGCAGATGCGATTCGTAGTGCGCTTCCTCAGATGGATCTAGACGAAGTCTTTGAAAAGAAAGATGACGTTGCCCGTAACGTGCAAAAGAACCTTGCAGATGGTATGCAAGGCTTTGGTATCATCATTGTAAACACGCTGATTACAGGCATTGACCCAGCGCGTGACGTAAAAGACGCAATGAACAACATTAACGCAGCACAGCGCCAACGTATCGCAGCACAAGAAATCGCTGAAGCAGACCGTATCAAGGTCGTTACGCGCGCACAAGGTGAAGCAGAGCGTCAAAAACTTGAAGGTAAGGGTATCGCAGACCAGCGCCAAGCAATCGTTGACGGTCTCGCAGCGTCGTTCAAGCAGCTAGAAGAACACGGCATGGACGAACAGGAAGTGCTGAACCTGCTTATGCTGAACCAGTACATGGACACACTCCAAAGACTAGGTGAACACGGTAAGGCGTCGACTATCATGCTAAACGGCACACCTGGTGCCATGAGCGATTTGCGCCAGCAAGTTATGGAAGCAATCGTTGGCGGCAAGAAGTTTGCCCAAGGCGAATAGCAGCGAATAGTAGCGAATAGCAGCGAATAACATAGTACTTCCGTGTATCTAAAATCGCTCAAATTAAAAGGATTCAAGTCTTTCGCAGACCGCAGCCTGCTTGCCCTGCAGCCAGGCGTTACCTGCGTGGTCGGCCCTAATGGCTCGGGCAAGAGTAACATCACCGACGCTGTGCTATGGGTGCTGGGCGAACAAAGCGCGAAATCTTTGCGCGGCCAGTCTATGGAAGACGTCATCTTTGCAGGCTCATCTGCGCGAAAGGCAGTTGGGGTGGCAGAGGTTGACCTGGTTCTGGACAACAGCGACGGGTTCTTGCCCATCGAATTTAGCGAGATTACTATCACGCGCCGTATGTATCGCAGCGGTGAAAGCGAATACCTCATCAATCAGAGCCCAACGCGCCTTATGGACATCCTTGACCTGTTGCATGACAGTGGTCTAGGGCGCGAAGCTCATTCAATTATCAGTCAGGGTCGTCTTGCAGAAGTGCTAGACGCTCGCCCTGAGGTTAGACGTGCGCTGATTGAAGAAACAGCCGGCGTACTCAAGCACAAAAAGCGTAAAGAACGTGCTCTGCGCAAGCTAAAGGGACTTGACGGACACTTGTCGCGTGCTAGCGACATTGCTGCTGAAGTAGATAGGCAGCTGCGTCCGCTAGAGCGTCAAGCAAGCAAGGCTGAAAAGCACAGCATTATCAGCCGTGAGCTGCGCGACCTAGAAGTCGCACTGGCCGTAGACGACCTGCGCACGCTACAGACTGAATATGAACAAGTTACAAAGCTTGAAAAAGAAGCAGATGCAGCCCTAGAGCTAGCACGCTTTGAACAAAGTGAACGTCAAAAAGAGCTGCAAAAACTGCAGCACATGTTAGAAGAAAAAGGATTGTTTGTTGGCGACATCGGCGAGCAACGCAGCCGCTGCGAAAAGATAGTTGAACGTCTAGAGGGCGGCAAGCTCTTGCTAGATGAAAAGGGCAGACATATGATTGCCCGCTTCTCAGAGTTGCGCCAAACTATGCACAGTTCTGAAAAGCGTATCGCACAGGCACGCGAAACACGCGACGCTCTAACTGCTGAACGCGCAGAAGCAGATGCAAAGCTTGAAGTCTTGTACCAACAACTTGCCGAAGCACGCCGCAGCTCAGAGCAGGCAAAACGCACGCGCGTTGAAGCCGATGAAGCGCTGGCTCAACTGGTGACAGAAGTACGCCGCGCGCAAGCCATGGTGAAAGATTGCAATGAGCGCGCACTAAAAAGCGACCAAGCACTGGCGTCACTCTTGACCCAGCGTGACCTGCTGCAAGAACGCTGCGAGAGCCTCGACAGCGAAGCAGCTGCCCTGCGCGACACACTGGCAGCACGCCGCACACGCTTTGACACGCTGGAAGCAGAATGGACCATCAGCCAGCGCGAACGCACCCTAGCCGCAGCAGATGTCGATAAGCGCGTACGTGTCATCGAGGCACGCAGGCGTGATGTGGAGGCTGCCCGCGAGGCACTGTTTACCACGCGCGCTGAACTACAAGCAATTGAAGAGATTGACCGTGCGCTGGAGGCTGCTCAGCCAGCACTAAACAGCCTTGCCAACTTGTCTAAAAAGCCTGAGGGTTACTTAGGCTCTATTGTCGATTATCTGCGCGTAAAGCCAGATGCAGGCTTTGACGAAGCATTTGTAGAGGCGCTGCTCGGTAGTGACGTCTTTGGCGTTTTTGTAGAAGACTGGCAGGCAGCTATTGGGCTCAGCCATGCTCTTGCTGAAACAGGTTCGATGCAGTCAGAACTCTCGATTATCCCGCTGACCTGTCAGGTGCGCGAAGACAGCGATGCTGCTGCAGTAGCTGCAGCAGACGCCGCACCAAAGAGTGGTACTGCGCTTATGGACGCACTCGACATAGAAGAACGCTTTATCCCTGCAATGCGCTCGCTGCTTGGCGATGTGTATGTAGTGAAAAATCTACAAGAAGCGATTGCTGCGTCAGAGCAAAACCCAGCGTTTCGCTTTGTGACAACAGATGGCTCGGTTGTGTGGCCGCAGGGTAAGTTGGTGCTTGCCCCGACAGGCGATGCAGGCGCTGACAGTGCAGAAACAGCAACTGACGGCAGCGGTAGAGTACATGCCGGCGTGCTTGCGAGAAAGCGCCGCGAGGCAGAGCTCAAAGACGCGCTGGGAAGTCTTGAGGACGCGCTGGCAAATGCCGAAGGTGAAGTTGCGATTGCTGATGATGCGCTCAAGCTTGCTCAAGCTGACGCGCTCGACTTGAATCAAAAGGGCGCCACAATGGCAGGGGAACACGATTCCTTGCGTGCAGAGATTGCGCGCCTCGAAGCACAGATTGCAAAGCAAGACAGAGAACAGGTCGAATCTGAACGTAAACTCAAGGCAATCGAGCGCGAGATTGGCACTAATGAGCCACGCCTGATTGAGCTAGACGAAGAGCGCGAAGCTGCAGAAAAGGCCTTGGCAGAGTTTACCGAAGCCCAGGAACAGGCAGCAAGTCAGCGTGAGACCTTGTTTATGGAAGAAATGGGCGCAAATAAGCTGACCAACGATTGCCAGGTCGATATTGCAACAACCAGTGAGCGCATTAGTCAGTTGCGCACACGCCTTACACAGGTATCGGGTGAGGTTGAACAGCTCGAGCTAAACATTGCGACTAGTAGACAAGTTGAAGATTCGCTAGAGCTGCTACGTGACAGGCTGACACCTTTGCATGACGATTTCGCTGTCATGTTAGAGCGTGCCCACAAGTGGGAAATCATGTTGCGTGACCGCAGCAACTTTGAGCAAACTGATAGTGCTACTTTGAGGCAAACGATTCTTGACGCACAGGAAGCAGTTCGTGTTGCTGGCCTAACCGTAGAAGAACGCTTGACTGCGCTTAGCGAAATCAACGTTACAAAAGGTCAGTGCGAAATTAAAGTTAACCAAGCAGTGCGCACGGTGGTAGAAGAACATAAAACGCCGCTTGAAATGGCTTTGACAATGCCTGCGGTAGAAGACCGTCACGGTACCGAGGACGCCGCCTTTGCCCTGCGTAAGCGACTGGGTAAACTGGGTACGATTAACCCGGTTGCTCAGGAAGAGTATGAGGCTCTGAAAGAGCGCAGCGAGTTCATGCACTCACAAATCAATGATCTCAAAGCAGCCGCAGCCGCCCTAAACAAAGTAGTTGCTGCTATTGATCGCAAGATGAAGGAGCGCTTCTTAGTCACCTTCGAAGAAGTTGACAAGCACTTCCAAGACATCTTTGCCGTACTGTTCCCAGGTGGTCGTGCTCAACTGCTGATGACTGACCCTGATAATCCCGACGAAACAGGCGTAGACTTCTACGTGCAGCCACGCGGAAAGCGCCTGAAAAAGATGTCGCTGCTTTCTGGTGGGGAACAGGCACTCACGGCACTGGCGATGCTCTTTGCACTAAGCCGCAGCCGCCCCTGCCCGTTCTACATCCTCGACGAAGTCGAAGCAGCACTAGACGATAGTAATCTGCGCCGCTTTATCGCGTTCATCAACAGCATGCGCGATGACACACAGTTCTTGATTGTCACGCACCAGCGCCGCACGATGGAGATGGCAGATACCCTGTATGGTGTATCGATGCAGGCAGACGGCGTATCAAAACTCGTGTCTCAGAATTTGGAACAAGCCCAAAAAGGACTTGATGTGCGCACCTAAGCGCCCCATTTGAAGATTCGCGTGCGTTGCGCGTCACCTTCAAATAGAACACTTATGCACACACCTCAAGCCCTTTACAACAGTAAGCAATTAGATAGAGGAGTACGACCATGAGCAGCTGGAAAGATCGTTTATCCCAAGGCTTATCGAAAAGCCGCGAGCGCTTAGGCGGTCAGCTCAATACCCTCATGGGACGCGTCGTAGAAATCGACGACGACTTTTACGACCAGCTTGAAGAAACTCTGATTTCAGCAGACTTTGGCTTTGAACCCACGATGGAAATCGTAGCGCACTTGCGCGAACAAATTGCTGCGCGTGCCATTGAAGACATGGACGGTGTCCGCGAGCTGCTGATAGAAATAATCGCAAACGAATTCGAAACAAGCGGCGACCCGTTTCAGTTTAGCCCGGTCACCGTACTTATGGTGGGCATTAACGGAACAGGCAAAACAACCAGTACAGGCAAGCTGGCCAAGCAAGCCGTAGACGAAGGCCGCACGGTAATACTGGGTAGTGCAGACACCTTCCGTGCAGCTGCTGCTGAACAGCTTGACATTTGGGCAGAACGCGCAGGCGTAGACATTGTGCGCCGAGACCGCGGTACTGACCCAGCTAGTGTGTCGTATGCAACAGTTGAAGCAGCTGAAACAGCGGGCGCTGACCTTGCACTAATCGATACGGCAGGACGCTTGCACACGTCCCCTGACTTGATGCGCGAGCTAGAAAAAGTTCAGCGTGTGACACGTGACAAAAGCGCAGCACCTACTTTTACGGTGTTGGTTATTGATGCAACAACGGGGCAAAACGGCCTGGTACAAGCAAGAGAATTCAACAAACTGCTTTCTGTAGATGCGCTCATCCTGACAAAGCTTGACGGAACAGCAAAAGGTGGCATTGCTTTAGCTATCGCACGCGAACTGAAAGTACCGATTGTGCGCATTGGTGTTGGTGAGGGTATTGACGACTTGCGCCCCTTTAATCCGCGCGAGTTCGCAGAAGCACTTATCGGCTAAATCACTGTGTCAAGGGGACGGTTCTCCTGACACACTCTATTACTTAGTAGTTCTTACTTTTGCAAGTGTGTCAGGAGAACCTATTGGACAATAAAGCCCTACCTTTGCTCAGATTAGTATACTGAAAAAAGTGGGGCTTCTTATCTGTAGCGTTTCTGACCCTAGCAGAACCAGACCTTCTGTGTCTTTGGGACGACACGTCGAACACTACTCAAGAAGCCCCAATAACAAGCATAAGACTAGGTGACATAGT
>Ga0123355_10022317_pt1 | contig 10145 bp, 9 predicted proteins | sample TergutEmb28metaG_3_FD_89872 | JGI IMG/M metagenome (GOLD analysis project Ga0123355, IMG submission 89872) | Embiratermes neotenicus P1 segment gut microbial communities from Petit-Saut dam, French Guiana - Emb289 P1 | ecosystem: Host-associated > Arthropoda: Insects > Digestive system > Gut ... | reverse complement strand
CCTGTATTAGTGGGTCTTCCTTCCTGTCTACATAATCCACCAATTTTGTAATTTCTACTGCATGGGCTGCTTCTAACTGCATCAAGCCCCTTCCTCCCTGTTTGCTGGGGACATACAAGCGATTTACATCCGCTTTTGGATGATGCTGTCCATGAATCGTTAGTAGTTTCCTTGTTTTCCGGTCTAGTTTTTGCAGTTCTTCTTCTTCTTCTTCTTCTTATTGTTATTATTATTATTATTGCTGTTGTTGTTGTTGCACTATCACGTTTAATTTTATTGTTGTAACCGGAATATCGGATATTCCAAAGACCCTCAGATTCCCCATACACATCCAAAAACTTGACAACATCCTCACTACTCCACTCGGACACCATTTTCAATTAAACAGCAATACAAAACAAGCACGCAAAAGGGGGAGAGGAACATGAACCTTGACACTAGCCGCAGAATCAGTTAGCAGGTGTTGCCACGGGGTTCTACATGCCTGCTCGTAGATCACGTGACCGGCAACAATACAGTAAAGTAGCCACGTCATCAACTCGAGGTGGCGCTATCCGAGTAAGCGAGTAAGTACATAGTGCCGCTGTTGCTGAGTCAACTTCACTTACCGCTTGCGCTAGCGGCTCGTAAGCTATTCACGTGACGAGCCTTTGGCGTCTGCTGCCACCTGTATGTAAATAATGTAGCATGCGGCCTTATCGCGACGCTCGTTGTAAAGAATTTGTCATTCCGGTCTGAGAGCTCAGCGGTGGCGTACGTTTAGTCATTTGTTGCGTGATTTAAGGATTAACATGGCCAACTATCGGCACGTGGTACCAACGCTGAAGCTAAATAACAACTTGAACATTCCTGTACTAGGCATGGGAACTTCTCAAGTAAGTTCATAATTATTTCCCAGCTGAATCTGCCAGATTCCGTCGCGTAGGATTTAACGTATACAAAGTGCACAAGGCCATCAGCTGCTGTGTTGACCTTTGGCACTTACTGAGCAGCAGTGGCTCTATTCGCCGTCGTCCCATACTGCATTAATAAGATTTGCTGCAGTAGAAGAAACATGGGAGGCAGTGAATCGATATGCGACATTTGAAGTGCTGCTGAAGATTCAGGTCTTCTGAAATGTGACTATCATTTGGTGAGCAGTTGCCGACGTTTCGAAGGATCGTACTGCCTTCATCTTCAGGGTCAAGATCCAAATTTTGGAAATAACACACCCAAAAACATAGCGTCACATCCCAGATAAACTGAATCTTCGTTCTCGAATTGTGACCTTGAATGTGAACAGCGCTGCGTTTGTGTGCTTACACATCCAGTGCACGAGTATGACGTCATTGTGTAAGATCCAATTAACTTTGTGCCACCGGTACAAAAGAAGTAACATGTGACTTGACGTACTGTTTTAAGTAAAGAAGATTTGAAAATGTTGCTATCGATTATGAAAACTGCATTTTTACGCAAATAATTTGACTTACGGCGGATTACGGAAATGTCCACTTAAAGAAATGCCAGTTTAATGCTTCTTTGCTGCTGGCTTTTACGATTCAACACGTAAATAAAGTTTATTATCTGTAGTTTCTAAAGGACTGTTTATATCGAAACAGGGAAAACCAGGAGAAATGGAGACCGCTGTCAAAGATGCCATCGATATAGGTTATCGTCATTTTGATTCGGCCATGATATACGGAAATGAACACGAGGTTGGCGCAGCCGTGAGGACAAAAATTGCCGATGGCACCGTCAAGAGGGAGGATCTGTTCATTACCAACAAGGTAAACAGAAAATATCACTGTCGATATTCTTCATTGCTTGTCTCTGTTGGACGAAGCTGAGCGCCAGCTGCCCGGTCGGTACAGTGACCAGGCTGCAGGCTACGTGCTGCGCGATTGACAGCTGTGCAGGACCAAGAGACATTTCGCTTTTCCAAAATGTCCAGACCGGCTGTGCTTATTCCGCACAGATAAATCCGCCGGCGCGTGAAGCAGACCATTCACCTGCGTCTAGTGTCGAGGTTAAGAAAGACTACCGCTGTGCCTCTACTGCCCCACGTGTCTGCAGCTGTACTTTCACCTTAATCGTCTGTAGATCTTCATACTCAAAATCGGTGCAATGTTGCTGACACATTCCCGACACTACACCAACAAAATACACAGACTTGTTCCTTAGACATTTATAATACAACACTTAACATTTCGGCCCGCAAGGGAGCATCATCGGGGAATGAAACCAAAGTTAAGTAGCATTACTTTGGTCTGCTCCCTGATGATGGTCCCTTGCGGCCGAAACTTGTAGGGATGTTAAGCGTGATGTTATAAATATGAATTTCCAAGCATAAAGTTTGTATAATTTGTTGGTGTCGGGAATCTTTGTACTGTAGTCTGCACAGGACATCTTCCGGAGTTCACAATTCTGAGCTGATTGGCGCATCTCAGGTGGGACATTTTCTTCTTTGTTGACACTTCGAACACCAAAATTAACCTGATTTATATATAAATACTCAGTCCGAACCGCGCAGTAAACATGCTCCATCTCAAATATAAAAACCAACCAGTTAATGCTGTATAGGGAAATAATCGCTGTTTGTTCTGAGATCCACACAAAACACATAAATACAACTGTGTGGGCAGAACGTGGAGATTTTTTAGTGTTAAACCTGTTTGCATAGAACGACCAGGGTACGGAATGGACAATGAGGGGTTCGAATCCCGAAAGAAGCAAGAGATATTTATCTCTACGAAAGTTCCGAACCGGCTTTATGGCCCACCCAGCCTCTTTACCGGGTTCTTTCCCTGGATGAAAAGCAGTCTGGGAGTGAAATTAACCATTCGCTTTCGTCTAATGCCGAGTTTAAGAATGAGTGGAGCTTTACCTGTGCTCCCCTTATACGCCTTTATGCTTTAGACAGAGAACTCTTCTTTCTCTGAACTTCACGTCTGAATAAATTCAAGGCGCTATATGACTTCCAGAATGATCTCATATTTACTGTCATCATCATCATCATTATCAGCCACATTAATCCGTTTAGCCTAAATTGTATTGCCCCAACTCCGATTCGGTTAAACTGGCAACAGTCAAACTAAACAACCAACTGGCCAGTGTCAATTTTAATTTAGGCATTTGTGGAAGTAAATGAGCACAAGATATGAGGGGCTGACAGCGGTGCTGCTGAAAATTGGTCTTCTGAGGTGCGAACGTTTGTCGTAAGGCGAGCAGTTCGCGACGTTTTTCCCCTTTCAGTAGCAACCCACAGCCTGACCAAGTCGTTAAATCTTCAGACCAATCGTTATCAGCTCTGCTGTGTACTGCAGGTCATCAGAATATATCTTCCGCTATAAATGCATCATTTGCCTGCATTTCACTGCACATTCTTCCAACGTCTAAACGCATTCTCTGAACCACAGAATTTATTTGTATAATACACACACACACACATATATATATATATATATATAGAAAATTAGTTTCTACTTTCCGAAAACACTCTGTATCCCCATTACAAAGAGCAGTCAGTTCATAGTGTATACAGAAATAATCGCTGTTTGCTGTAAGCAACATGTGACAGCCGCTAATACGCGCTGTGGGCCGAATGCAGAGTTCTGCATGTTCCATCAGTTCATGCACTATTGTCACGTCCCTGTCTTAACATGGACCGAGTTCCGTGACAGCTACAGGTAGACCTGTGGTTTTAACACTTTGGGAGTTTTGTTCTGATAAACACCCGTGGTTTTTGAACTGGATCTAGGAGTTACCACTGTTAAACCTAACCTAACCGTTTATGTTCTAGACCTGTAGGCAACAATGGCCGTGTTCCTGGCTTACAGTTACCAGTTAGCGCTGTGTAGGGAAGTAAAGCTGTTTGTTGAAATCAGCACAGAACATATAAACGAACTGTGTGGACCGCTTCTGACAGTTTAACCTGCTGGAGAGAAAGTAGCCATTAACATCCGACAGGATAAACCAAATCAAAAAATACTTCAAATCCCGTAAAGGCAGGTCTACCAACTTTCTAAGTGCTTTACATTAAGTAAGAGGATTTTATACCACGACTTGTTCCTGCACACAATTCAATTTGAAGTCATTATGTTAAGCTCAGCCTCTGTAGTTTTTGCAAAATCGAGGTCCAGTACACCTGAAGTACTACACATGCACGTCAGCAGGACAGTCTGTGGCAGTTGCTGTCCGCTGCTATTCCACCACTGCGCCTCAAATTTAGCTGCACATCTGGTGACACTGCGTGTACAGCAAAGCATCAAACATACTGATCTGCTGTATGGTAGGCAGTGGATTTTACTTCATACTGTGTCCGAACCAGTAAAAAAAAAAAAACACTTATAAACGAATCGGATGGTAAAGTCGAGAATAATGAGATGGACAAGAGAAATGAACACAGGATTTCGGTGAGGAAACATAATGAATAGAGACCAATTACAGTTCCTAAGGGTAAATGCGGTACTGAAAAAACTTTAATGATGCAGAATGGGAAAGCGTGGAGTGGAATCATGTGGCTCGGGGTAGCAGGTTCTTAGTTGTCCAGTTTTTATTTGTTTCATTCTTTCTTTCAGCTGTGGGGCACTTTTCTCAGACCGGACTTGGTGGTGCCAACTTGCAAAAAGAGCCTCGAAACAATGGGACTTGATTACCTGGATCTGTATCTTATACACTTTCCAATCGCACTTAAGGCAAGCATTTTTATTCTATTTCTTAAAATTCAGAATGGCAGTATGCAAGTAATTTTGTGTAACACTTGCTGTATCAGTCCTTTGCTATTTTGACACTCTAGGTACCGTGCGGCCTCGTTTATCTGCCGTGACAACTGTAGCAAGCGGCTACAATGTCTAAATCATTTTTTAATGGCACACTGATAATCAAGCACTCATAGCCGTCTGTTATTGCATACTGTGTACACACACACACACACACACACACACACACAGCTTTTCCGAAAGTCGCTCCTCCCTCGTTGTCAGGACGTTGGTCTGACATATTTGTTGTCATGCTATGTTAAGGGATAATTCTTAACAATCTATTTCCAACCAGGAACACTAAACACTACACCAAACCCTAGGGCTGGTCCGAAGCTGTCATGGACAGGAAACATTTTTTTAACTCTAATTGTGTCTACGAATTATATATTTGTGCATCTGTTGGATAATAAAGTGTTTTAAACATTGTTTTTCTTTATAGTCATATTCAAGGATGCACAAATTTCCGGCACCTGGCCGCGTGGGCGAAATATCATCTGACGGTGGTGCCTGATAACTATTACAGGTTCTTCCTTTACGTGTAGAAATTTGGCTCAGTTCACACGAAATGAAGATAAAGCACCAAAGAACAGAGAGCTTCACAAGATTACGTTAGAATTGCGGGTCTTCTGCATGCAAGTTACTTTTTCGCCCTTCTGGCGCCTAGGATTTGGAGATGGCTTCAAGATTTTTTAAAAATTTGTTAATTCCCAGTCATATTGCAATTTTAGGTTACCTTGGTACATTATCTTTGATGTCTAAATTACAGGAAGGGGATTCCATGCTACCAGTAGACGAGAAGGGCAATATTGTACCCAGCGATGTGGACTACGTGGACACGTGGAAAGCGATGGAGGAATGTGTGAAGCTGGGTCTTACTAAGAGCATCGGTGTGTCCAATTTCAACAGCGAACAGATACAGCGTGTGCTGGACGTGGCTACGATCAGACCTGTTGTTAACCAGGTTAACATAGTCAATAGATACATAATAGATGTATAATATATGATCATCATATATCTTATACTATACTTTAGTAGTGATGGGTTGTACGCCGCGCGATGCCCAAATGTCAATAAACGTGCGAGTTCGGCGGACTGCCACCAGGTGGCAAAAGAGGTTTTATGACACTGAAATGTCACACATTCAACATACGAGTTCGACAGTACACCACCAGATGGCACGGCACGCCAATACACAGTCTCATGGGTACTCAGGTATAGCACGTTCGAAACGTGATGGTACACGCACAGAAACCAGATTTGGTCTTTCAGCGAAACGGACGAGTCCATTTAAATCGGCGAGGGTGTCAGTTCAGTCGACTACTGGCAGTCGAGGAGTGCGGATCAGCGGATAGCAATTGTATAGACCGTGTTCCGACGTACAGTGCAAGGCTGCTGGCTGCCCACTTCATTCGCATCTTTCCCCTTCACTTCCCCTCCCATGCGTCACCGTGTGCCATCAGGTTCCGAACGCGCTATAATACAACTGCATGTAATATCACATCAAAACATTTCAGTATCATAAAACTGTAAGTTTCCATGCTTACAATAGCAACTATGAAATATGTTCTAATTGTTGTGCAAGGAGCAAGACGTACAGCCTTAACAAGGTCAAGGCGCAAGCAAACACGTCCTTTGGCTGAGAATGAAGAACACTAACACCTTGATGGAAAACCCGAAGCACAGCGCGAAGACGGAAGGCTGATAAAGGTAAAGCTATGTTTCGCTTCAACGAGGAGCTACGTCTGCAAACATAAGCTGAAGACAAACAGTCTGGACAAGTTGTAGACCCTTATGAAGTGTTCACACTAGGAACAAATTTTGTGCATACATTAATTATTAGTTAGCAGGACAATCTTAGATTTCTTTTAACTACACTTAAAATAGGGCATCTGGTTTGAACGTGCCTTAGCAACAGTCTAAACCGCTGCATCATCAGGAATTGTCAGCCAATCATAGCTGTAGGAAATTTCCACTACGCGTTACTAGGCACACACGTTCTTTGTGTAAGAACTGAAGCCACGCTTCTATGTTTTTGGTTCGTCAGACTAAAGACCGCGAGCGATGCGATCGCACGTGTCCGCGCTGCTCCAGCAGCCACACATTTTCTTTGTGTGCAACTAGGCACAGAATGCCTTCATTTTTTTATTTTCTTTGTCTCCCAGGGCATTCTTCTGCAAGCACCGTCCCCAGTGTTTGCACTTAAATGGGTCTTTACCCAATTAGTGTCAGTGCGAGCAAGTTTGTGCCTTACTTCAAGTCACTTCGACACATAAAGTGGATAGTTTTCCACGTGTATTTGTGAATTTCAAGGGTAGCGTCCCTGCTTCACACTCAATCACACGTGTGAACGAATCATTAGTGTCAGTGCTAGCAAGTTTGTGCCTTACTTCAAGTCACTTCGACACATAAGTATAACAGTGCAACGATCAGATTATATTCTGGTGCAGTTTAACAGTGTCAGTGCGAGGGAGATGTGTATAACTACTTCACTTCGACACACTTCATTAGCCAGTAGGCTTGTAACATAACCACCACAGTGTAATTTTAGCATACAAGAAAGTGCAACTACAAGGGTTCACTACAGTTTGTAACCAATGTAAACTTTCAGTGTAAACTTTATAACCATTAACCAGTTTGTGTAGATATTATATTTTCGAGCTTAACAGTACATAAATTAAAAGTTGCTTTGACCGGCATTTATTGTGAATAGATTAATTTCTATTCAAGCTTATGTAGGCGCAACATGAAGAAAGGAAGGAAAATGGTCCTCACAGCGTCCAAGCCAAATGGTCGCCACTGAGGTAGAAGCAATAATGCATAGAACGATGGACCAGAAACGCGCCAGTGCGGCACGCAGACGCCCAATGCAGTATGATTAAGATTAGCAGTGTCTTCGAGAACTGAACACAGAGCGAAAGGCAAGGCGTCGAGCCCATCTACCAGATGAAGAGTGTCAACGCTTTCGAGAAAAAAATGCTCGAAGACACACCGAAAGAAGAATCGATATGCCACAACAAGAAGAGCAGATAATTCAGGGGCAAAACACTCGGTGTGACGCAAAGCAAAGAGCTGAAATGACACAGGAACACCGCACCCAAGCCCGAGAAATTAGCAGAGGACAGCAGACAGCATCAAGAACGCGGCGGGCGGACAGCGACTGGACAGCTCGAAGACTTTAATAAACAAGTAAACCGTGAGAAGCATCAACTATCCTCCACTGTAACGAATGTGCCTTTTTTCCAAGCTGTCAAATGGAAAGTTCAAACAGCAAAGAGTTGCTGTCGTAGCAGGAAAGTTGTGCTAGCACCGTTGGATGAACCTCCTCAACAATTCAAACAACTGTTGGCAAACCCATCCTTTTTGGTCAAGATCAAGTCCTACAACAGAATATTTGCATTTATGCCCACTGGTGCATCTCTTACGGATAATGCCCGGATTGGTAAGAAACTGGCAAACGCTCGAGAAGGCGTGTACTTCTTCCAACAGACGCTTCAAAAGCTTAACAATTCATACATCACCCAACAAATGCACTTGTTAAAATACAATTCATGACAAGTATTAAATTCCGGTTCCGAAACATGTAGGAGTTTAATTTTTGGTATGAATTGTATTTTAATAAGTGCATTTTTTGTTGATGTATTAACTGTGCCAATATGCACGGTGTGTAGCATAGTACTACAGATGGTGTTATGATCCAGTGACAAGTGGTCTATAATCCCCCCATTTCGCTGTTGCCTGCCGGATCGTTGTGCTAAACCACTAATTTAGGTTTCCACGGTAAGTTCGTAAGCGAGTGTGCCTAGCCTGCCTGGGTCGCCAGGCACCAGTCGATGAGTGATGTACGTATTTTATGATATATCAAGTTGGGATCTCAACGCAAACAGTATAACAATTAGATAAGGTGTAACCATGTGTAATGTTCTGTTCGTGTCCTATTACCTGCCTGCTGGTGGCTTCTTATGGGTGAGCCAAAACATGTAGCTTCATAAATTTCAACTTTAAAAAATATTGAATTTAAGGCCGGAAAATTTGGACGTGCCATGGCTCAGGTGTGGGCCGGGATAGCTCAGTCGGTATAGCGACTCGCTACGGGCTGGACGGTCCAGGGATCGAATTCCGGTGGAAGCGAGGTTTTCCCCACCCGTCCAGACCAGCCCTGGGGCCCACCCAGCCTCCTGTACAATGGTTGCTGGGTCTCTTTCCCGGGGTGAAAGTGGCCGGGACGTGGCGTTGACCACCCACCCCATCTATCGCCGAGGTTAAAGGAAGAGTAGAGCTACACCTCTACTCCCCCTGGGTCTTCGTGGCCTGTTTTGGGGCGAACCTGCACCATGGCTCAGGTGGTTAGCCGCCGACCTGTTACCGTGGTGGATCGAGTTCACCACAGGATCAGTCCGTGTGAGATTTGCGTTGAACAAAGTGGCGACGGAAAAGGCTTCTTTCGGTTTTCGTGCATTTACCCTCTTAGTATCATTCCAACGCTTCTTATTCATCTTCACGGCAATTTGTTCAGAACCTCGAGCGGACGAAACCTGAGAAACTTCGAAAAATATGCTAGTTCGCAAAACCCTTCACTCTCAACGACAAAGAATTGTCAATACAACGTGCTAGTGCCAGCAGCCGCGTCACGTGGTTGAAAGCCGAGTGAACGTGTTCAGAGGATAGCCCGAGGACGTTTCATTGACATCAGTCGCAGTTAAAACATCAGATCGTGTTGTTTCAGGTCGAGTGTCACCCATACCTGAACCAGTCCAAAATGATCAGTTTCTGCAAGGAGAGAGGCATAGTGGTGACGGCCTTCGCACCGTTTGGCAGGCCAGGCAGTACCGTCTTTTACATTCGGCACGACGTACCCTCGCTGCTGGAAGATCAAAAACTGAAGGAAATAGCGCTGCAACATGGCAAGACTGTGGCACAAGTCATACTGCGCTATCTGGTGAGTATCCGTAACACTTGCATCTCTGCTCGATGTTCTGCCCGTCACTTTTTTCGTGTTTGCGTGGTCGATATACCAGTTCCTGCGGGCTGGATGGTTCGGGGTTCGAACCCCCGGTGAGGCAAAGTGATTTTCTCTTCTCCATACCCGTCCAGACCGACCCTGTGGCCCGAACAGCCCCGTAAACAATGGAAACCGGTCCAGCGGCTGGGGTGTGGCGTTGACCACCCCTCCTCTATCTATCCCCGAGGTTAAGAATGATTATGTCTGTACCTGTATTCCTTTCTCTGTGCCAACATGCATGATATGGGGCGATATTTGCCTCTCCCAGTTACCTCTTCTGTCAATCTGCCGTTCTGACCTCAACACTACATTTGTCGTTGGAATTCGCCACTTCCCTGTTGCAAATCTCCACCAGTATTTCTCGTATCCGGAACCACTCTTTTAATTTACCTTCACAATTATTCAGG
>Ga0123355_10022316_pt1 | contig 10145 bp, 10 predicted proteins | sample TergutEmb28metaG_3_FD_89872 | JGI IMG/M metagenome (GOLD analysis project Ga0123355, IMG submission 89872) | Embiratermes neotenicus P1 segment gut microbial communities from Petit-Saut dam, French Guiana - Emb289 P1 | ecosystem: Host-associated > Arthropoda: Insects > Digestive system > Gut ... | reverse complement strand
GTGCTATACATTTAATTGCTTTATCTTTCCCCCTTCCATCTAATAACACCATACTGCTGTAGCACTCTGTGCTATACATTTAATTGCTTTATCTTTCCCCCTTCCATCTAATAACACCATACTTCTGTAGCACTCTGTGCTATATATTTCTTATTACTGATGACTCAAGATTCATTTCTTGTCATGATGTTACATTTGTTACTTCACTTTCTTTATCACCTAAAATTACCCTCAGTGGTAAACCTTGGCCTTGCTTTTAATCCGTTTCCCTGCCAATGATCACATTTCTTTCTGTATAACAGATTACATTCAGCCATGCTTTGTAATACACAGAGCTAGGATTGCTGAGTATAGTGACCAGACTGTGGGCTGGATGATCTGGAGTTTGATTCCTGGAAGGGGCAAGAACTTTTTCTCTTTTGCTGAACCTCCAGACTGCAGGGTGCGACCAGCCTCCTTTTTAGTAGGTGCCAAGTGTTATTTCCCATGGGTTAGAGCATCTGTGGCATGAGGCTGGCTCACATCTCCATTTAGGTCCGAGATGATGAATGAGTGGAGCTATATCTCTGCACCCCCTTCATGCCTCCTTGACATTGACAGGGATTACTTTCTGTTTTATGCACTGTATACTGTGTTTGCCTTAATATGTCTTAATTATGTATTGTTTCAGAGAAGGGTGACTCACCTAAGAAGAAGAAACTGGGTCAAGAAATTGGGAAAGCAGCTGCAGAAAAGAGTCGCGGATTGTTTAGTGCAGATGACTGGCAATGTAACAAGTGAGTTTAGCAGTTTTTGTATATTGCTTATGAAACGGTGGTTTGTTGTAACCCATCCATGCTGAATTGTACAGGAGACAGAAAACTTGACAGGTCCTTGAGAGACAAACACTGAAGCATGCTATGTTTTTATGAAATTTTAAGTAGAAACAGTTTTTTTTTGTGGACACAACATTTTGACAGAAGGTGTGTTTTCACACTGCTATCTAGTAATGAGGGAATCTTAGCTTCACAAATCGTGTGTGTTACAACATATTTCTATTTCATGAGCAGTGTATCATAAACTCATACACTTTAATCTACAGTTACATGACCAACACCACATGTTTATTTTTAACACTAAAGCTCATGTCTGGCAACTTGCAGGTGTAATTCTCAGTGTAGAGGCTACTATTAAGTGGCTTCAGTGGTCTAGGGGTAGAGGGCTGCCTTTAAGTACCCAAGTTCGCAGGTTCAAACCCGGCCAAAGCCGTCAGGATTTTTCAGGGCGAAAAAATCCTCAGCACGCCTTCCTTTGGAAGGGAAGTAAAGCCGTTGGTCCCATGTCGCAGATTTGCGGCACGTAAAAGATCCCTGAATCGACATGGAAGTTGCAATTTCAGGCAAAATTACTGGCCAATTCTCGCCCACACAGTTCCATCTTTCACTACTATGATCTCTTGCATCGTTGGGACCGGGGGGGTACCTGGCGGTGAACCTGGAAATGTCCAAACAGGCGGGGGGGGATAGGGTGAGTATAATAAGCGAACCAGGCTGCAGTACATCCGTTGCATTAGCCACGGGTCCTACAGAAGAAGAAGAAGAAGAAGAAGAAGAAGAAGGAGACGAAGAAGAAGAAGAGGCTATTTTATCAGTCTGTGCAGAGAAATTTTATAATATCATTTAGCTCGTTCAAGATATAAAAAGGTAAAGTGATCCCGTTACAGGCCCGGTGTGGCCCAGAGGGTGGATAGAGGTATAGCTCTACTCTTCCATTACTGGGCACTAGAAGGGGGTGAGTGGTCAGCAGCGTGCCCTGGCTGCATTTTACCCCAGGGGAAGACCTGTTACCCATTTTACAGGAAGCTTGGTGGGCCCCAGGACCGGTCTGGATGGGTGGAAAATCTCGTCACCAGCAGGATTCGATCCCGGACTGTCCAGCCCGTAGTCAGTCGCTATACTGACTGAGCTACCCGGCCCACAGCTCCTTCAAGATATACAGTAAGCTAATACACCCTGTCTGCCATTGCAGGTACATTTAAATGGTAGAAAGTCCCTGCGGTTGCTTTGTTGTTTAATTACATCTTCTGTGGTGTATATTGATGATTAGAATGGAGTCATTGGTCCAGTAAATTTACAGAAATGGACGATGCTACCATCTGTTGGTGATAAGGCATGGCACAAACCAAGTGTGTAGGCAAAGAAGCTGCTGCAGTGAGATTGCTTTTAGTTACGGCAGATAGAATCCATGAAGATCTGCAGGTGTTATTTAAAATGTGTTTTGATGTAACTCCATGGAGTGAGTTCTTCTTGAAAACCTAATGGGTCATCATTAAATCATATTTCCCCCATTTTATGGAACTCAAAGGTTTATTACCACGTTTATAAGATCCCACTACCTCGCCCATCTATGCCTAGGTCTTCCAAATGTTCTCTTTCCCTCAAGTTACCCTGCCAAAACACTGTTTTCACCTCCTTTCCCTCATACATGCAAAATGTCCAGTCCATCTTATTCTTCATTTGATCAGCCCAGTAATATTTGGTGAGGATACAAATCGTGCAGCATTGTGTTATGTAGCATTCTCCACTACACTGTTACCTCTTCCCCCTTAGGCCCAAACATCTGCCTCAGCAACCTATTCATGAACACCCTCAACCTGTGTTCCTCTCTCAGTGTGAGATACCAAGTTTCACACCCATGCTTGGCCTCAAATGCTTGATAAACCCCAGAAAAGAAGATAATCTCAGACTTGCACACATTTATATCTGTAGTGTGGTTAGCTTTATGACAGATTTGTATCTGCAATAAATGGGATATCAGCACAGTGAGATATAACAGTATTACATGCCTGTGTGCAGTGTGTTATCTGTCTTGGGAATAACATTGTAACAGTAGGTTTGTATCTGCAATTAATTCGAGGCCAGTTACATATAGAAAATAACATTTGGTCGATGTGCGCGCACGCACGACACAGAGCTCACGAGAGTTGTTAGCTAGTTTTCCAAGCCCTTCTGGAGAAGCAGCAAGGTAGTGAATCACAGTGGGATAGAGGGATCTGGCTGCTTCATCTAAATTTTGCTATCATTCATACCTGTCATTAGACCCATTGTTGTTAAAAATGCCAGCCTGGTGTTATGAACCCTTTCTTATCCCCTTTTGGAAAGCTTTCAATATAATTTTTCCTGACATGTCCATTGATAGTACTTGTCAGTGTTAAACTCTTAGATTTTTCAAATCATTGTGCTCACTTGCTAAGTGTTATATATATTTGCTCCTTACATTCCTTTACGAAACCTACAGTACTTGGCATACAGGATGGCAGTTTTATGTGTAGTGATACTCCAGTATAGTACCATCCTCACTTAGTGCCCATGGAAGTCTCTGAGCTTAATTTCCCAATTATACAGGATTTTGAATAACCACCACCCTCTATATACTTCCACAAATTGTGGTGAGAAGACAATTGGGGGTTTGTACTTTCTTAATCCTCTGTGCATGTAGCTGTCATGACATTTGCCCATTGTAGATGGTACATATGGGGTTGGAAATGAAGTAATTGGAAAGAATTTAATAATCTTCCAACAAGATGCGACTTTCTCAGTTTATTACATTTCTGTAGGCAGCTCTACATGTTTCGGGTGTTGACACCCATCCTCAGGAGCTGGTACAGCTGTAATTACAGCTTCTGGTATTGATTAACTGCAATGAGTAAAATATGCTGCTATTAATACTAATGTATAATTTAAATACCAGAAGCTGTAATTACAGCTGTACCAGCTCCTGATGATGGGTGTCAACACCAGAAACATGTAGAGCTGCCTACAGAAATGTAATAAACTGAATAAGTCACATCTTGTTGGACAGTTATTAAATTCGATTCATGATGCACAGACCCATGTATATAAAATTAATTGGAAAGAATTAATTTTAATGACTGTTGCAGGTGTGGGAATGTAAACTGGGCACGCCGCCAGTCTTGCAATATGTGCAATGCCCCCAAATATGGCGAAGTGGAAGAAAGGACAGGTTATGGTGGTGGATACAATGATCGTGGTGTGGTTGAGTACATTGAGCGACAGGATTCTGATGATGAATATGACGAGGTAATACCTGTGCACAGATGGGTGACTTACATCAGAACATTTCTTGCTTATTACATTGTTCAAGTTCTAAGTATGAAACACAATCTGTCAGTAAGAGCATGGAGTATAGAATGCCAAGCCGATTATTTGGACCTAAGAAAGAAGAAGTAAGAGACTAATGTTAAAATTTACAGCATAAGGAACTCGATAAATTTTATTGTTCCACTCTCATCAGGCTGGTTATTTGTTTTAGTGCCAGGTTTTAAATGTACTGTCCTTGCTGGTTGTTTCGCTTGGTATCTGAAGGATTGCCTTTGAAACATACAAGATTTCTCACCAGTGAACTAGAGAGACTTGCAGAACCATAATAGTTTGTGCAGCTGTCCCACAGATGGCATGCAGTTTTAATTCATTAGTGTGGTAGTCTGAGCTGCACATTTTGCATGAGAAGGAAATTACTGCATGCTGTGTGTTTGAGCTTCCATGGAAATGAGAGTAATACTGGTGACACTGTAAGATGGGAACATGGATAGACTGTATAGCACTGAAAGGGTTGAATAAAGAAGGATGAAGTGGGTGGGATACGAAACTTTCGTGCTTTCATGATACACATAAAACGAAGATTAAAGTGAAGACATGAAGGGCAATATAAGCATATGTGGGAAGATAATGCGAAGAGAAATGTTTAGTGAGGTAATGGATTGAATGCATCACGAACAGGTCCAGTGTTTGGCTTTTGTAGACACTTATAAAATTGGGGAGTTTCTTGACTAGCTGATTAATTAAAAACATTAATAAGAAATGCCCTGTACACTGTAGTCATTGATTCTATGTTCAGAACATGGAGAAAGTCTGATGTGAGGGATATAGCATTTGAGGCACCTTGTGTCTGCCTGCTGTTGTATTCCCCTCCTGCTCACTGTAGAATATGACAGCACTCTAGGCACCCTGTGCCTTTCGCCTTTTGTATTCCCTTCGAGCTCTCTGTAGCATATGACAGTCAAACCAAAGTGCTTGATGCTGCTGAAGGTTATTGTAAGTTAATCATGAGCCACATCTCTGTGGATAGAACAGATACAGAGTGGGAATGAAATTTACTAGGGGAAGCAGGAGGGCTACAGGCAGATGTTGATGACATCCATCCATGGGACTTCTTTCCTTGGTGTTGTTAAAAGTGGAATGTTGTGTGGAATGTAATGAATTATAGTTAATGCAGAATTGTATCTTGTGTGAGCTGTCAGTTGCAGTTGTTGACCAGTGTAAAACATTATGACTGAAAATAAGCACAGCTAGAGGGGTGAGGTTTGTTGGTTTGCTTGGCAGGCAGTCTCATTCTGAGCTTGCAGTAGCAGTATGAGGTGTATGTGTCCGTAAGTTGCTGTAATGCTACAAATTTGCTTCCTTTACATATGTTTTGTGATGGTATGTTTTTCATGATATGTTCACTGGAACCACCTATTGCAACAAAGGTTTCTCAATGATAAAGCGATAATTTGTCATCATTGTCAAGGTTTGGGCCTTCAGGTCTGTTTTGCTTTGATCCCCAATAGGCTGAACCCTCCATCTCAGCTCTGGTCTTCCAATGAGTCTCCTTCTTTAGTATACACAGAGAAGCCCCTCCAAAAGATGTTTTTATAAAAATTGAACAAATCAGTGTATTAAGTGAGAAGCTTTTTGGAAATGTTAAGATTGAGAATTATTATTATTATATTTTTATTGCCTTTATGGAGGGTATTTACAATATACCTGAAACAAACCATGTTTCTAGGGTATATAGTATTGCAGCTGTTCTGTATTTGCGATTTTTGCTACATGTAATTTTATTTCACGTGCAAAATATGTTTTGTACTTTTATGTTGGTACTTTCCATAGTGTGCATTGCCCAATATGGCTATTTTTTGTAGTTTTTAACTTTGTGCGCTTTCCTGGTATGTTGCTCAGGTATTGTCCGAGTGATTTTGAGATTGTTCCAGTCACCCCTATTGTTACCGGTATCACATTAGCTTCCACATTCCACATGCCTTGAATTTCTGTTAAGAGGTCTTTATATTTTAGAATCTTCTCAGCTTCTTCCTTGATCACATTTCTGTCTCCAGAAATTGCAACATCTATTAACATTCTTGTTTTTAAGCTTTTGCCGTGTTCTAAATGTAATTTGTTCCTTTTTGGGTAATTCCCCGGCATCTGAGTTCTAATTGCCGACGTTTCGGAACCCACTGTCGGTTCCATCTTCATAGGCAGGTGAATGATGTATACTTCATTCACCTGCCTATGAAGATGGAACCGACAGTGGGTTCCGAAACGTCGGCAATTAGAACTCAGATGCCGGGGAATTACCCAAAAAGGAACAAATTACATCTATTAACATGTTCTTTTTATTATCACGGATTATGATGTATGGTTTATTGTTAGGTATAGTTCTGTCAGTTCACACTTGTTAGTTCCATAATATGGTTACCTTACCTTCGTGACTTGTTTCAAGTACTTTTGGTAGATGGTCATACTAGTGTTCATTGTTTGATTGTTCCCCTATTTCCTTGCATATGTTACATTGTAGTTGAGTGTTCGCATATGCACGAACCATTATTATTATTATTTAATTCTGTATTGAAATTGACTTTACCAGAATATTATTCTATACAAACGTACATTAAACGATTAATTTTCAGTGCCAACTTACATTTCCAAGTCTTGTCTCCTTCAGTGATTTTAACACATTCTTGAACCTAATATAACAAGTTTTACTGTAATTTATTATTTGCCTATGTGGTGTCCATTCCTTGCAGTAGGCATGTCTGTTTATTTCTGATATTGGTAATTTTTAATTTTCCATTTAATTTCTAATACTTGGATTTGAATTTCATGTTGTAATATGTATCCAGCCAGATCTCTGAGATATTTTATCCCTGTAGTTTGCTATCATCGCCATTGTCCATACTGTTTGTTCTAGTTAGGGTGCTTGTACATAGGTTATTTTGTTTATTTATAGCTCAGATTGTAGAAGTTACTTTGGTTTTTGTGGTTTTAAATTATTTTGTCTCCTTGTTTAGTTTTTAACTTATTTTGTCTCCTAGTTTAGTATTGTGAAAAATAAATATGGAAGCACATTGTTTTGCATTTACAAAATGGCAACATTTAATTGCGTTGTTATTCTGCAGTTTGGACGTAGAAAGAGGAGGAAGAGGGAAGGTACTGAAGGGAAAAAGTCTTCAGACAGAACCAATGATGTGGATGACAAAGAAGATGAGGAAGATGATGAAGATGATGAAGAGGAGGAAGAGGATGATGTAAGTGGAGAGGACTGACGTGAAATGTTATGTCCTTATGTGGCCATATGTTTATAGTAAGCCCTTTTGGAAACTACTTTGATCTTTGGTTATGCTGTCTGGACAGGAGGATGAAGACCTCTCCAAGTATGATCTCAGTGGTTGGGGAGACGATGACACAGGCAAAGAAAATAAAGACAAAGAAACAAACAAGGAAAATAAAGACGAAGAAACAAGTAAGGAACGCAAGGAGCAGGACCGCAGAGGAAGAAATGAAACAAGAGAGCATTCAAAGTCTCGCTCGAGGTCCCGTTCACCCTCATACAAACGTTCAAGAAACAATCATTCAGATTCTAGGTAAGCGTGTTTTTATAGTATCATAACTACTTCAGTCACTTCCTTTTCTTACCGCATGCAGGGCCAGCCCAAGGAACATAGGCACCCCAGGCAGGCCAATAATTTTGCACCCTCTACAGCCGCTACTTTTTCGGCCTCCGACAAGGCTGTTGAATCTCTTTGAGGAGGCATGCCCTAATTGCAGATAATTTTCAGAGAAATTCTTGTGGGTATAGACAATTGAGTTTTTTAGCACCATGTTTCTGATTTTCCAGTAATATCTTATCACCCTTATAGGTTGGCACCCTGGGCAGCTGCCCAGCCAGCCCACCTCGTTCATTCATTAGTATTCAGCCTTGAAGGCCGGGCTTGGAAGGAACCAGAGCCCTGTCATGTGACCGGTATGGCTTTGGTACACTGCATCCTGGGCAAGTTCTTGGGGGTAGTTTGCCATTGCTTTCCCCCGCCTTTAGACGTTCCCATTTTAGCCGCCAGGTGCCTCCGTCCTCAACAACGTGAAAGATCCTAGCAGCGAAAGGTGGAACTGTGGGCAAGAAAGATGTCCGTTAGTAATTTTGCCTGAATTCCGACTTCCACGTAAATTTCGGGATCTTTTACATGCCGCAAATCTATGACATGGGACCGACGGCTTTACTTCCCCTCCGAAGGAAGGCGTGCTGAGGATTTTTTTGCCCAAAAAATCCAACGGCTTTGGCCGGGTTTGAACCCACAAACTTGGGTACTAAAGGCCAGCACGCTACCCCTAGACCACCGAAGCCAACCCCACCCCTTTATCCTTTATTTTATGAAGACCCTGTGACCAGCTTAGAATCCGAGATATTTCAGGTCTTTCCTGGCTGTCCATCCACCTCAAAACTGGGTGTGGACGCTTCCAAACTGTTCTCACTTTATCTCATTCATTTACCATTAAGTGCAGTGTAACCTGTGGAATTTAAAAGACCCATTAAACAACCCAAGAACAAGCAGTTAACTCAGCCATCTTAATGCAGTGTTAAATGTCAGAAAGGAGTACAAACTGTCAAGCACAACTTAACATTTTTTGTAAGTTTCTATTCCTTGCTGCACGTTTCGACTCTTGGAAAAACGGTTGTCAGGCAACTGAAAATACACACAAAGAAAGATTATTAATTAGTTGATGAGGGTTTTTCATGAAGCCAAAACATTTATCAAGCGATAAAAACATTAAAAATGTTAAATTATGACTAATGTTTTGTACACTATCTTTCTGCTGTGTGTACATGACAACAGCATGTTATTGATAGAGATAATTTAGTGTTAACCTTTTGGCGCCGGAATTATTTTTTTTAATATTAGCACACCTGTATATAAAATGTGAATAATACAGGAACCAAATAACGTTAGATTTATGAAACAAACCGCATTTTGAAGAGGAAAAAACAGAGAGTATATACCATGTATAAAATATTCAGTACCTATATTTATTGAATAAATATATAAAATGCAACGTTTAGAGGTTAGAGGTGCGGTATGACCACTATAGTTGTCGTTAGGTGTCAAAGGGTTAACTGTTACAGACTCCTAAGTCTTAACTTTGACTTTTCGTTTGGTTACAGGTCATCAAGTAGCAAGTCTCGATCGAGTTCTCCAGCAACAAACTCAAACAGGCACCACAATTACAGGTCCAGGTAAACCAGGCGGTAATGGGTATTCACAAGGTCGATATCCTTGTTGATACAATATGGAAGCTGTTAACTGTCCAGTGCAGCTCAGATGTGATGCATTGTGAATCATGGCTGATTTCCTGTGATATATACCTGAATTGGTAAAATGTGGGAAAATAATTGTGACAGTACAGTAAAAGGTAAAGGTAAAGCAGTCCCGTTACAGGCCTGGAGTGGCCCAGAGGGTGCCAGGAAGTTAAGGTTCCCAGATTTCATGACAATGGCAAAGGACGGTGGTAAGGTTGTCAGCCTTACGCACCGGTCACCTTTACCCCCAGGAAATACTCCTGGTACTCATTTCTGTTAGAGGCTGAGTGGACCGCAGGGCCATAGTGCGATCAGAAAGATTTTATGTCAATGAAAAATTCCAATGACACCAGCTGGGATCAAACCAGCGACCTCCCGATTTGTACCACAGCTCCTTAACCACTGTGCCACCGCGGTCCCCCGACAATACAGTAATATACATTTTTGTGCTAAGCATTACATATGAGGTTGTGTGAAAGTTGGGTTCACACTTCGCTGCCTGTTGTCTTGAGACAGACTAACTCATTTAAACATATGGGCAGTAGGATGTTAACCTTTTGGTGCCAGAATTATTTTTTTAAATTTTAGCACACACTGTTTATAAAATATGAATAAAATAGGAACCAGATGTGTTAGAATTATGAAACAAACTGCATTTTGAAGAGAAAGAAAACGGAGAGTATATACCATGTTTAAAATATTCAGTACCTGTATTTGTTGAATAAATATATAAAATGCAACGTTTAGAGGTTAGC
>Ga0123355_10022315_pt1 | contig 10146 bp, 7 predicted proteins | sample TergutEmb28metaG_3_FD_89872 | JGI IMG/M metagenome (GOLD analysis project Ga0123355, IMG submission 89872) | Embiratermes neotenicus P1 segment gut microbial communities from Petit-Saut dam, French Guiana - Emb289 P1 | ecosystem: Host-associated > Arthropoda: Insects > Digestive system > Gut ... | reverse complement strand
GTATGATTCTCACAGTAACACCAATGCTATATAGTCTTAGTACCTGCCAGCATAATTAAAAAAAATATATTTCAAAAAAGGATTAGTCTGCTGTTTAAGCACTAACTGGTTAGTTTTGTAATGGAGATACAGCGCATTTATTTTGCAGTAAAAATTAATCTTTATACAGTACAGTAGCCCCTCAGTTATCTGGAGCCCTGTAAACAGGATCCCCTGATAATACAGACAAATTTGGGCCAACTACAACCCCCTCTTCCCCACCACTGATTCAGTCATTGACCAGACTACAGGGGGGATATGAGACAATTTTTACTCCAAAACTGGTAGCAGGGGTACAGCGGGAAGAGCCAGCTAGTCTTCAATTCCTCAACAGTGAGGACATGGTCTCTCTGAATGTAGCAACTCTCTTTCTCTCTTATTCAGCTATTACACTGAACTGATAGCAACAGAAGTTGTTGTCATTGTCGTCGTCATCATCACCGTCATCATCATCATCATCATCATCATGTACTGTTACGTGCAGGCTCTAAGGAATTATACTTTAGCCTCAAGTATTTTTTTTGAATGTTACCTATACCATGGAGTTTCTCCCTCAGTGATCCAGATTCCCAAGTAATCTAAGTAAACTGAAACACCCCTCCCCCCACACAGTCAGGATGACTGAGAGGTTACTGTATATTATTTTGATGAATTTGTGAGGAAACATATCTCCTCTGTGAACATCCGAGCTGCTGACCATTGCTCAAGCACAGGATATCATGCATGCTTGAAACTGAAGTACCAATTTGTCAACTTCCTGTGTCACCCAGATCTTCCTTTCTTCAGGCATCATAGGTTTAATACAAGTATAACAGAATTCAGAGCTTCATGATCCACCAAATGCTGGGACATCCTAAAATTAACTTCACAACCAGGAACAGAAAATCAATAAATTGTAAAATTAATTCCTAAAATGAAATTCTCTATTGTCACTTTACTATCTTATTCATTCTACCATTATATGTATTAAGAATTCTGTTTAACATTAATTTATAAGATAACATTAATGAACTGCTTCAATGCCAAATGTATCTGAAAAGTAGTGAATGTTTTTTACCAAATTTTGTTTTTACAGTCTTTTTATTTGAAGCAGAAAATCAAAATTTCTTATAATTTCAAAAAGTGTAAAGTCTCATTTAATAAGAGAATATAAAATTATAGATTTTAATACATTCTGTAGAGATCTATGTTGGAAATATGAATTTCACTAAACAGATATTCTCTTAGCCTGAACAATTAAGTCTTTGTGTGCAAAAGGCTAACATTCTATGAAAGTGGGGGAAAATTTACATAAAATTTACACAATAAATTTACGTAATAAATCAATATGACATAAAAGAGTTTTCATGACATTGTCATTACTTCACACATCTATTCCTCATGGAATTTCCAGTCACGAAGGACATATGAACATCGTCTAACTCTTAACTCTTATGAAGCAATGGGTATTTAAAGTTCAAAAATGATTCACACAAAGTAAGCTGTTTTCTGTGAACAAGTTCTTAGACTATGCAATTACTTTTACAATAAATATTCCACGTGACCATATTAACTTTACCTACTGAATGAGTAGCCAAAAGAAATGTGTCCTTCTGTATCTGAAATTTGAAGGCAGAGTTCCTTTCATGTAAAACCACACATAAAACTCAAAGCAGGCTGATGTCCGGAAAACTTAGCAAAACACAGATGTATGACTGTTTGGAATTCAGCTTTAGTATACGTGTGGATGCAGGTGGCAATGAATTCATACACTATTACTAAACTTCAAATACCCACATTTCTGTAACCACGGGGAATAGGGCCAATGATCTTAACTTTATAATTGTCAGAACCTCAGTAAGAAGTTCTGAAATACTCACTATACTTAAGATTGAAAATGCCACTGGACATTATCAATTAACATTAAAATTATATTAAAGTTCAGAGATATAAATTTGTAAAGACATTGATAGGCCTATTGTGCTGTTAACTTAGTTGTTCTAAATTTATATAGAGTCACAAATAACATTTTGTGAACGTTGTTTGATTTAATAATTACAATTTTATTAGTGGAAACTACTTCTTGCATCTTTTTATGCCACTTCTTAGCCAGTAATTGTACATTACTTTTGGTCAACCCACCATACGTTTGAAGTAAACATAACTAAGGAGTTCAGTAGACATACATGCATGTATCATAAATGTGAGCACAACTTAAGGCTGTAGGTACACGAATGAAATCCAGTCTGCTCACTAAATGCTACAAAGGCAGATCCTCAGATTCGCCCAGCTTGATTCAACTCATGCAGTGTGACTGAGCTACACACAAATTCTAGCAACTCAAAATGGACGTGAATCCCCAAGAGAAATATCCTAAAAATATTTGTGACCTTTTCCCATCTGCTGTGTTTCCACTGTATAGCACCACCACTCATAATGGCCTGCTGCTGTGATCACCTTTCTGGCCTCCCCTATATAATACCCATTCCCTTGGCACTTATTCTCTTTGGACTACTCTGCAGAGAGCAACCAACTCTGAAATGTCAGTAGCTATTTAACAATCCACATGGTTTCATGTGACAAAAGACTGCCATCATCATTAGCACCAGTACGAGAACATCAAATCTCACAAATGGGCCTGCCTTTGTAGTATTCTCTTGAGCAAGACCTGATTCAGTCATATCACTAGAAACTTATAGTAACCTATTTTACCATGACACTTGATGTGGCACCACTGAAAGGGGAGAGCAACCCACTTACATTACCGCATTTGATTTTTTGGATAGCAGCTTATAGGTAATGGTCACATGAATGGCAACATTTTCTGTTAACAAGTGTTCACTTGTTCACTTCTAGCTATTAGTCATTAGTTGGGCCCAAGCCTAATGAATGAACCTTTCTTGAGCACTTACCTCCAGATGGCCAATCTAAAACAAACTAACAGCCTTGGGTCACTGTATTTACTAAAATTTGAAACCTTCCACCACAAGTAGTTGATAAGACAACAGCAGACATACAACTTTCTAACACCAAAACCAGCAACTGCAGTAAGTGAAAGCAAGGAGTGTATCTAGAGAAGAAACACAAATGTGACCTCTGTAATACTGTCACAGTGAAGCAACTGATTGTCTGTCACGCTCTGTTCTTAAAAAGCAAAGAAACAAATACATTTAAAGTTACAGGCAAACAAAAAGAAACAAGTGCAGGGTTGCCACATATTGCACAACAATGTGATTTTTATGTATGATGAAAGCTCTGAGGAAATGTAAGCAGTGTATTTGGAACAAATGCACAGTCCACTATCAGTGACAGAACACAATATGTGATAAGCTAGCTGCTTCAATATAGGCTTTGACATTCCAATAGTAAGTAAAAACTGGTGTCAGTCACTGACGACCACTATTTCTCTTCCTCACTCTCAATATTCTTAACAGTGTTACATTCAACTCTAACTATACATACCATCTATTTTAACACCACAGGTCTCATCTTTCATCCCACCCCGTTTATTAAGGTGTTTTACATGAGCCTCACAATTAACAATTATTATTTCCCTAAACAACAAAAACTGGTTAGTTTCTGTTATAGGGGTATAATGTTTTCCGTGAGGTAGGAGCCAAATTTTTAAACATTATGTAGATATATGTCAGGCCTTAAAAGGCTATACCGTGGCTCAGGTGGTCAGTTACTGGCCTTTCACCGCTACGGCCCTGGTTTGATTCCAGGACTCATCCACCTGACATTTGTAGTGGACAAAGTGGCACTTGGGCAGGTTTTACTCCAAGTATTTTGATTCTCCCCTGTCAGTATTATTCCACCAATGCTCCACACTTGTCTTCTTCTACATGCTGCTCTCACCAGAAGGAGAAACAGCAAAACCTGGGAATCTTCCAAAAACAATGTTCTCTTGGAATTGGGTAGGTATTAGACAGATAAGTACTTTTAAAAGGTTAAACCCACCTCTTGCATGTCTAGTATGAGACGACATCAGTGATTTTACCGATGCTTAAATACTTGTATAATTCTGGTGAAGTCCAAAACCAGACACAATACTTAATTTTTTACCTGTATTTTTATATAAAATAATTTTTTACCTGTATTTTTACATAAAATAACCATCATTTGTGAGAATATTGACCTTCAAAGTAATTTACCTCATTAGAGAAATGCAGAATTCTTTCCTTCATAATGTGAATGGCACAAATGAATAGAAATACAGTGGTGCATGGAGTTTAAGACAGACTTACTTTGACATATATTTACCCAGTATTCTTTTAGATTAGTATAGTATATCCAAGACTTTATTTTTAATAAAATAACTGAGCTTTTGTACTGAATCCACCTCCATAAACACTGTACACATGACATAATTTTCATATGTATAGCAATAACTTATAAAATTTATCACTACCATCAGAAAATCCAAAATTTTCAAAATTTTGTCCTGTTTGAATGAAATTCACTTAGCAGCAACCCTAAAGCAACAAGTGGTAACAACATGCATGAAACTCTGGCAAACATGTCTAACAAACATGCGTTACAGTCTCTAAACTAAAATCATCCACTAACATACCAAGAAAATATCCTAATTTTTTAAGCACAGATTCACAAAAATGACAAGTGAGAATAAATTTGTAACATGTTACAGTATTGGTAGTTTAGAATTTGATTTAAAATCACGCACATATCTATACATTGGAGTTCTAGTAATCACGCGACCATATTAATTTTCCTTGATGATTACTGCTAACAAATGCAATTTACCTGGACACACTCCAAATTCTGAAAACTGATGGGATTTAAAATAACCTACGCAAGAATCAAACAGCAAAACCATAGGACCAAACATATAGACGAATGTAGTCCTAACCTTACAGTATTTCTGAACCCACTCCAGCACACTGGTTAACTACACATACCACCTACCATAACACTCAAAAACTCCTTGTTTTTTCTAAATATGTATTCGTGGGTCTGTAAATTATCACACAAAACAACAATTACTTCCATAATCAGCACTGACTGGTTGGTCTTTATAATGAAGGCTGAATAGTGCTTTACTGTGAGACCAGAAGTGAGAACTTAATATATCACTTAGATAAACTTCAGGATTCAAACTTATTATTGTTTTCAACACAGAAATTAAATACATAATAACTGTGTTCAAATAAACTTCTTATCTCATTACATTTACAATTAATTTCAAGATAGCATTCTAGTAATGCTTATAACCAGTAAAAAAAAATTTAAATAAATATGGAAACCAAAAAAAAAAAAAAAAGGCATATAAAAATGGAATACATTCTCACGGCACCTATATATAATGTAGATGCTAAGGCTAATACAGCTACCTAGAATTGAACAGTTTATTCATTAAGATTAACAAGAAGAAAACGAGATTCAAAGACAGACTTTAAAATATGTCTCCTCAATATCATATATTCTGCTTCATTGATTAAAATTCCATTTCTTGAAAATAATTCTCTTCCACGCTCCTAAACCGACTACAGTTTGGTCTTATTCTATAAAATTCCCCAAAACTGAAGTTCTTTCAGAATAACTCTTTCTGGGAAATTACAAAATGTCCATTATAATTATATTTACACCTTCACTTTATATATAATAATTATTGAAACAATGTGCAACTACTTGTTTCAGAGACTTCACGAACCTTTCTTGTGTTAATACTTAAAAATGACCAAAACTGCTCTTGGTCACAGCCACAATCATATTACATTACGGTCCCATTAACGTTTTATTGAGTCACTCAAATTCACTCTCATAAAAATCACAACCTACTGGAGTAAATACCTATTTGGCAATACTTGGTTTTAAAAACTTTCATTTCAGGTTTTTAATTATTTAAAAATTAATTTCTTTTTTCGTGAAAGGAAAGGAAAATAAAGTCTGACAATCCCACAACACAACTTATTTCATGTTTTGATGTAATAAATTTGCCAAAAATCAGATGTGTGTTTCATAATGGTGCCCTGTATGTGGAATTGCTTATGCTAACTGCAAAACATCAACAGTTCAAAATTTTGTACACAATTTGAGAAAATCTAAAGATAACTGTCTTGGAAGGTAAATTAATATATACCAAAACAACAGAGGATGGATTCACTCTAAAGATGAATGAAAGATATCAGAGTAGGTTCTAAACATGAAACGAGAAGGACAACAACCATGGGGAAGACCAAGATCATGATGAAACAGGTTAAGAAAGAATTTACACAGAAGGAAGATAGAACATGGGAAGCATGTAGGAGAAAGAGACAGACAAAGAGGCCTGACTACTACATGACACACACTAAATCGAGGTGTCTAAGAAAGAGAAAAAAGAAGAATATACAGTGTTATGTGAGACAAGCTCTCAATTTCAAATTGCAGTCACATACTCAACAGTTTTTGGGCATGTATATTCACAGAATATGTACCAGACATTCTGTGACTAAGGAAAATATTGTACAGGCCAATATTAATGCCAATATTAACAAAATGCAGCTCATATACAGAATATTCATAAAGTCCTTACATGTTCTTCTACTGTAAGAATCTCGAACTGGTTTGACAAGAAGTGACTTTAAGATTGTTGTGGCATGTTTTAGGTTGGTTGCTATTCATCAGCATCATGGAAAAATTTACAGCTTTCATCTTCAAGGTGGATGATGAGGCAGTACATTTCTCCAAAACATGGGTGAATATCTAACAAAAAACAATGTGTCATACCCCAGGGGTCAGCAACCTTCACAGTCATCACAACAAGAACCTCAAAGATAACATCATTTTTAATTTCACCTTTGGATTCAAAGTGTTCCAAATGTCACATTTTCTTATAGGGTATACGCTTATAATTAGTTATGCACAACAAAAGTGTTACTATTGTTACAAGTAATTATATGGGACTTCATGGACACTCTGTACAAAACAAATGACAATCCTTTATAAAATCATTTAGTTCTATGTGTACCTAGTTGCTAAGATCACCCCAGTTGCAAAAGGTCCCACTGATTTCCAGAATTTCTTAAAGTTCAATCTGAGCACAGAGTGATAACAATTATGAAACAGAACTAGGAGTAACAATAAATTTCAAACACTTCAAAGCCTCTACAATGCCTTCTCTTCTCCCATATTCATTACACCCTTACATACTTAAAATATGTTTCCACCCCAAAACTTAAGGCAACAGAAGCTAGAGTGTTACATTTTGCTGATAGAAAGATCACAAAGAAATACACCACACGACTGACAAAACTGTAAAATATGATTTCATTATTTTCAGTATTTGTGATCAATATTTGTCAGCTTGAATCGCATACTGTTTTACTGCTGTGGCCAAATAACGTTTAAAAATTTATATACTGACTGTTTATTTAACAGTTTGTACTATACTGAAACCAAGGTGACATATTAATCTCCTGTACACATTTTCAATCACATTCAAAATCTGTCAAAATTAAACAACCAGAAGCATTTCCTAAAGCTACGTTATCCAAGCTGATCCAAATTAACCCTTTAAAAGTATGGTGGTAACTAATGTACCACTTGATTTAACAGTGAAAAACTATTAATTTGGTCTATAGAATTCTAAATATGATACTCAGTATAAGCGACGTTTATTTCTATAAATAAGATAATGGAGACGAAATATGCTCTCTTATTACACACATGAATTTAATGCTTCAAAGGGTTAATAAGATCTGGCAAAACTCATGTTGTGCATATTTCTCTTGCTGAGGACAAGTGTTTACATATGACCCGGCATTGATGGCTCTGATGAATCGCTGTATGTTCTCTTCAGACTGTTGCTAGCAAATTTTGGGATTTGTAATTTCACGTGTACATACGAAAGAATCATCACCAACAGAATGTCAACATTATACACTTCACGCTCCAGCACATTACCCACGCACGAAACATACGTTACCTCCACATACGCTACTTAGTACCGTCTTCCACGAACCCCATCTGTGTACGATATCGATTCACCACAGTCGATACACTGCCATCGTTTTCACAATTAGTTCGCGCGCACCGCCGGCAGGTGGCACCTATGTTGGGATCACAATACGGTATCCAGCGTCTCCAGAGACTGAAGAATTTGTTCATCTCTGGAGCACCAATCCACTAGCTCGTCAATTGTTACCACGCCATCCTTGTTTGTATCGATTTGCTGCAATCACAAGAAAACACATTTAGCAACCTAAACAAAGACTTCTTAAACACTTATGTATGTATTTTGTAACTACATGGAGTTTCGGCCCGTTCGAAAAAAGTTGCTTCATGGCTAAACGGATTTTTATAGAATGCGTACTGGGACGTTTTACTAAAACGTATCTACACACAACCAAATTTGTTTAAAGTCGTACCAATAAAGAACATTTTGCGTGAAGATACACGCATTTCTGCGTGCATTTCGAGCGTAACATGCCGAACACTTTAATCTGCTTCAAAGAAAACTATAATATAAACAACATACTTAATGCGCAATGTATTTTTCCCCGTCCTTTTTTTTTCGATTTTCGAGAAAATTACACAAAAGGGGGCGAACGCGCCAAAATTGCAGTGCCATGCGTAAACTTTCTAACTTGTTTTTTTTTACAGTACCAAGGGTGTCCATTCTTTAACAGGGGTTTCTTAAAATAAAACGAAAATAAATAATAAAATTGTTAGGCCATTTTCTCAATAACAGGCGCAGAGGACTGTTGGTGGTGACCAGAATACGTAACGGTGCGGACTGGATTCATTTGGCTCAGGAACTGGTCCAAAGGCTGGCTGTTATGAGCACGGAACCTTCCGGTCTTACAAACAGCGACAAACTTATAGATTGAGTTACTATTACATTCTGAAACTGGAATCTTCTCCTTGTGGGATGTTACGCGATGAGCGATCTACTGTTACGCCGCCCAACAGACAGTGATCAGTGGAGGCACCAAACGGCTGGCAAGCAACGAAATCGCTGTGACCACAAGACGCTTTTCAACCACAAAATTTTCTAAGCTTCTTAATTACAACACTGCTCCATACTTTAATTTCATTATCTACCATCGGTGCCACATAATCTTTGTAAATGACAGCGTCATTAAACAACAAAAAGCCTGTCAAGCGAGGAGTAGAAATACAGTACAGTAGAAATTTACACACAGTCCATGTCGTGTTGCAAATTGATAATTTTACCTCTTTATGGCTTTGGCACAGATCAATTCGAAAACAAGATACGCACCGTTACATTCCATTCAACGGACATATTGGCCAGTGCCGTAAAATTTTTCGGCAACAGGCATGGATTCACGTTCAGAGGCGCCCAGAATTAAATTTTTACCTATCCGGCAACAGACTATCGTGGAGTTGATCAGGTCTATTATTCTGAAGTTAGAAGTGCCGTATCGAGATGGCACTTGAAGTGCTCATTTAAAAACACGCCAATTTTAGCATATTTTCAATCCTGAAAAGAGGGAAAACAGGTTTATAAGATGAGAGTGCGTCACACCACTTCAACTTCAGGAATACTTAATTTGCACACAACTTCGGATGAATGTTATAATACTGGCATCCGCCCCCAACACCATACTTCGAATTTTCGTCAGTGACTAACAAACACATGGCGGAAGAGCAAAGAGCAAAATTGGATACAGAGATAGATCATAAACAGTCCTATTGTGGTACCTGAAATGTTCCTTGTGAATGAGCAGCTGAAAATATAATGTGGCTGAGAATCTGTGGGGTGATATACGGGAAATTTAACGTACACAGAATTTGTACTTAAGTAGGAAGTTCTTTACAACATGACAAAAAAAGACCAACAATAAAAAAACATGCGTCAATAAATTCTATACAACAATGGGGTATGCTTATGATTTATCCTCGCCATCTCGTTTTCAATTAATGCATCCAGATCCTTTCGAATTACGCCCCAAAACGCATAAATCAGCCGACAAAATGCAACATTACGGTTAATCAAAAATACGCTGCCAGGATACACTTAACTAGATTTATTAATTGCACTGCCGACAGATATTAAAAAAAAAAAAAAAAATGAAGAGTGCGCCATATGAAAAAGAAAAAATGACATTACACAAAACAACAAACCAACTCAACACAAAAAACCTTCACTATTTATTTAAAATT
>Ga0123355_10022314_pt1 | contig 10146 bp, 9 predicted proteins | sample TergutEmb28metaG_3_FD_89872 | JGI IMG/M metagenome (GOLD analysis project Ga0123355, IMG submission 89872) | Embiratermes neotenicus P1 segment gut microbial communities from Petit-Saut dam, French Guiana - Emb289 P1 | ecosystem: Host-associated > Arthropoda: Insects > Digestive system > Gut ... | reverse complement strand
GCATAATCAAGACATAGGGACGGCGAGTCTGAGGTCTTCGTTATGAACAAACGGAATCCCAGAGTTCACTCTGGGAGCATCAATGGTTCTGCTGCGCCTCCAGGTCGCAAGTTGAGCCCCGGCACTGAGAGACGCATACAGGCCGGCATACGCCTTGAGCTAACCACCGCGGTGGTTGCGAGCCCTCGCACCGCACCACATACCTCCGTCTCGACTCGCAGCCGGCCACTTATAATAGTTGTTTTCGAGCAGGGGACTGGTGATCTGTTTGGCTCAGACCGAATCCGAGGGTAACGAAAAGGCAAGCCATCGGCGCAAAGACACCGACAACCGCTACTCGCGGCAAATCCTTTTCCGCGGCATCGGCGAGGAAGGCCAGCGCAAACTGGCGGCCGCTCGCGTGGCTATCGTCGGCTGCGGCGCGACCGGGACAGCACTGGCAGGCCTGCTGGCCCGTGCCGGCGTGGGCACACTCCGCATCATCGACCGCGACTACGTCGAGCCGAGCAACCTGCAGCGGCAGTCGCTGTTCGACGAAGCCGACGCCGCCGAGTCCCTACCCAAAGCCATCGCCGCGGGGCGCAAAATCTCGTCCTTCAACGCCCTCGTCGAAGTGGAAGCAAAGGTCGAAGATCTGGTTCCCGCCAATATTGAAGTTCTGCTTGAAGGTATGGATTTAATTCTCGATGGGACGGACAACTTCGAGACGCGCTACCTTCTCAATGACTACGCTGTCGAGGGCTCCGTGCCATGGATTTATTCGGCCGCAGTCGGCAGCTATGGGGTAAGCCTGAACGTGCTGCCCGGCGATACCGCCTGCCTGGCTTGCATCTTTCCCGACCCGCCGCGCGGCATCGTCGAAACCTGCGAGACTTCCGGCATCCTGGGCCCGGCGGTTCATTTTGTAGCTTCGCTCGCCGCCACCGAGACCCTGAAGCTTCTGGTCGCGGGGACCAATGCTCCGGCTCTGCGACGCACGCTGCTCTCGTTCGATCTCTGGACGAACGAGCAGGCGGAGATCTCTGCCGCCAAGCCCCGCCCCGGCTGCCGCGCCTGCCGCCAGCGAGACTTCATTCACCTCGCCGGCGAAGCCCGCCCGCACATCACCCTCTGCGGCAGGAATTCGGTGCAAATCCATGAGCGCCAACGCCCCATCGACTTCGCCGAGATGGATCGCCGCCTCCAACCCCACGGCGTGGTCCGGCACAACGACTTCGTTCTGAAGTTCTGGCACGACCCCTACGAGATGACCCTGTTCCCCGACGGCCGCGCCATCATCAAGGGCACCAGCGACACGGCAGTTGCCCGCAGCCTCTATGCACGCTATGTAGGAAGCTGACGGCGCCCGTGCTCAGCCCAGAGCCTTCTCCACCAGAGCGAGCACGGTCTTCCACGGCATCGGCCCCTGATGCATCGCAAAAACCGTGTCTACTTCGAGACCTTCGCGCTCGACCGCTTCCATCACCTCGCGCATCAATTCGGGATCGTACAAGCTTCCGTCGTCATTCATGGCCAGCGTGTCGCTGGCGTAGAGCAGACGATGCTCGGGAAAATAAACCATGTACTGCCGCTCCGTCGAGGCCCCTCGCAACGGATAAAGCTCCATTCGGTTCGCTCCCCTGCCGACTACCGTCTTCTGCGCCACGATTTTCCACAGCGGCTTCTCGGGCGTCTTCGCCAGCAAATCAGGATTCCGTTCGTGTTTGGCCGAGACCAGGCGATCGAGCAGCGGTTGGTTCAGGTCAAGAATGTAGACCGGCAGTTTCGAAGCGACAGCCTCGCGCACTCCCCCGACATGAGGCCAGGAATCCGAAGTGGACAGCACCGCTTTAAGCTTTAAATCGGGATACCGCCTTTTGGCTTCCGCCATCACCCCCTCGCTGTAGGTTCCGGAGATCGGCGCCTCCAGGACCACGACGCCATCCTCCTGCTTGACCAACGTGGCATTCCACGCTCCGGGAAAAAAGCTGATGCCTGGGGCAAGATCGGCGCCGCCTTTGGGATCAAAGGACCGCTCCCATCCCTTCGATTGCGCCCCTCGCGTGGCAACTTTCGGGTCCATTTCAAATTGAGCGGAATCCAGCGCATCGTTGAACTTGAGATTCAACATCTGCGTCGACTTCCACAGAATCCCGTTGCGCTCCTCAATCTGGTTGGTGGGATATCGGACCCCCTGGACTGTCACCCAATTGTCGAGATAAATCCTCCGGTGGACGTCCCCCCACTGATACCAGTGATCGTGAAATTGTTCAACGGTCTCAACGGCATCGGGCAGCTTGTTAAAGCGGTTGATCAGGATTCGCACGGGAGTTCCCCGCCAGTTGAAGGCCACGACCGTATGGGACGTAGAGCGGAGCATTTCCCGCGATTCGAAGTGCAAATCAGAAGCCTGTTGCGCAGTCGTCAACAAGCGCAGCGGATCCAGCGAAAACACATCGCGCACCCAATCGATCTGGGACAGCGAGCAAGGAAGATCCGCCGCTGCCTTGCCCGCCTCCGCCGCAGCTGGCTTCAGCACACATCCTGTGGCGTCGGCAACCAGAGTCGAACGGACCTCGGACTGCCCCGGATCCGATTCCGGCCACGTCAGTTGGGACTCCAACCGAATCCGGTTTCCGACCAGGTCCACCTGCACGCTGGATCGCTCATAAGCAGAAATAAACGGATCCTGCCGATAGGATTGCTCGACGAGAAGCGTATGGCCGACACTTGCGTAGGTCATGCTCTTGATGCCGTTGAGCCGTGCCTCACCGCCCATCGCATCGAGCGCGAGCGCCAGACACGCCTTCGTTCCAGCCGTCTCGCAATCCGACTGCGCCCTGCGATCAGCTGCGCTTAAGCTGCCGGTCAGCGCGACTACGGTCGCAACCGGGACGCAGTACCAAAAAACCCTTTTCGCAAGATTCCGAAATCCATTTCGAGTTGACACCGTGCGGCTCCCCAGATTTCGTGAGTTTGATTCGGCAGGAGAAACTTTAGACGAGCCAGTGCCAGATAGGAAAGCACCGTTGGACACCGCTGAGCCACATCCGTCACGGGGAGAGCCGGCTTCGGGCGCCACCGGCGACTCAGAGGCGAATCAACTCGACCCTTGTGGAACTCTTCCTGCGCTACTGCCCCGTCACGGGCCGTTTGCGGTCGGCGATACCGCCACCCGCATATCACCCAATGTAGCAGGAATTCCGTGCAAATCCATGAGCGCCAACGCCCCATCGACTTTGCCGAAGTGGGATTGCCGCCTTCAGCCCAGGGCGCTGTCCGGCACACGATTTCCCCCTGAAATGCTGCGCGCGCGCCTTACGAGATGACAGTTTTCCCAGACGGCCCGCGCCACCATCAAAAGCGCCACCAGGGCGGCGGTCGCTCGCACTCTACAGGGACGATTCGTAGGGAGCGAAGAAACCCGGCGGCTCCAACATTCCCGCTTCTAAGCTTCTGTCTGGTTCACTGCTGGTTAATTCACTGTCAGGACCAACTCACTGCTGGTCCCTCCGCTGGTGCATCCTACATCCCCGGTGTTCCCCGACGGGGTCTCAACGGCAACATTGACTTTCTGTGGCCCCGAGATAACGTCGGTGGTCAACTTCACCGTCAGTTGCTCAGCACTGACCACCGTGGCTGCCAGGGGCGTCTGATTGATCATCGCCTCGGACGATGAAACAAAGTTGCTCCCGTTTATTGTCAGCGTCGCACCCTGCTGTACCTGACTGAATGCGATCGTACTGGGCGCAAGCGAACCAATCACCGGCATCGGCCGCGCGCTGCTGCACAGGGGATTAAGGGTATTGTTGCAACCGGCAAGAACCGCGAGACCGGATCCGAGCACGCATACAAAAGGCAAACCACGATGGAGGCGGAGGTTCATGGGAGAGACTCCTTTTGGATGGATTTCCCCTCTGGCTGTTATGTGCAACACCCAGGACCGGGGCCTAACCTGTGTTTGCCGCAGGTGCAGGTCGAATGCCACTCCGGTCCGCGAATCTCGAGCTTGGAGAATTCCTTTTGTATTGAGGATGTTGGCCCGTAGACCGTGGTGTACCCGGCAAAGATACCGCTCATGGGAATGGTGGCTCAGTTCCACCAGAATGGTGGTTTTCAGCCAGATGCCTGGTTTTGCTCAGGATGATCTTCCGCGCATGGGCACCCAATGCATTCCCAAGGCCGCACCCCACTCGCGCCCAGGACTCGGAGCCACGTGGCTGCCATCGCCCTGCGCAAATCTGCTACTCTTCTCGGTTCGTAACGCAAATTTCACAAAAGGCCCTCCATGCACGACAGCACTCGTCCCGAGCCCAGCCGGCCATTTCGCTGGCTGGTGCTGCTGTTCGCCAGCCTCGCGATGTTCGGCAATTACTATGTCTATGACTGCATTGCCCCCATTGCCGACCTGCTGACCCGGCAACTCGGTTTCTCCGACTCGAACATCGGACTGCTGCAAGCGATCTACAGCATGCCGAACGTGATTATGGTGCTGATCGGCGGCTACATAGTAGACCGCATCGGTACCCGCAAAGCGCTTCTTATCTTTGGAACGCTTTGCTTTCTGGGCTCCGGTGTCACCAGCCTTTCCGGCCGGTTGAGTGTAATGGCCACCGGCCGGCTCATCTTCGGACTGGGAGCCGAATCGCTGATCGTGGCTGTGACCACGGCCACTGCCAAGTGGTTCCGCGGCAAAGAGCTGAGTTTCGCGTTCGGCATCAATCTCATGATTTCGCGGGCGGGCACGCTGCTGGCGCAACAGTCCCCGTCCTGGGCGGGATTCGCCTATAACTACTGGCGCAACCCGCTGCTGATTGCCGTCGGTTTTGGATCGCTGTGTGTCATTGGCGCAGTGGTTTATTGGGTGCTGGAGGTGTACGCGGAAAAGCGGTACCAGGTGGGACCGGCAGGTGCGACCGACAAAGTCCGCTTCAGTGACGTCAAGGACTTCGGTCTGTCATATTGGTATATCGTGGCGTTATGTGTAACGTTCTATTCGGGCATTTTTCCTTTCGAAACGTTCGCCTACAAATTCTTCATGGGGGCGCACCAGGTTTCCCGCGAGGCGGCCGGTGACCTGGTTGGCATGCTGACCCTGTTCACCATGTTCGGCACCCCCATCTTCGGTCTCTTCGTAGACAAAATGGGCAAGCGTGCCCTGCTGATGATGTTCGCCTCCGTGCTGCTGATCCCCGTGTATCTGCTGATGGCCTATGTGCGCTCCCCACATTACGTTACGGTCTATCTGCCTTCCACGGCAGGCGGACATTTTGCCCTGATCGCTCATCATTTGCCGCCCATTCTGCTGCTGACCATGGCGATGATGGGCATCGCGTTCTCGCTGACTCCGGCCGTCATGTGGCCGTCGGTCGCGTATCTGGTCGATCAATCGAAGCTGGGCACTGCGTATGGCCTGATGACCATGATCCAGAACATTGGCCTGGTTGGTTTCAACCTGGTGGTGGGCTGGGCCAACGATTTCAGCCACGCCAGCGTCGATAACCCGGCTGGGTACAATCTTGGCATGTGGATTTTTTCGATCCTCGGCTTCTGCGGGCTGACATTCGCGTTTCTGCTCCGCCAGCGCGAACTCGGTCCCGAGGGCCACGGCCTCGAAACAATTACAACCGCCACAGTGACAAATTAGTGACTGAAATTTACCAATTTTCGAAGAATTTGACTCTAAATTCGGGATAAGGTTGAACAGGGGAGCGACCGATCGTTTTAACGCCCAACAGGCAAAGGATTTCCGGTGTCGGCGAATCTGGCGACAGGATCCAAAGAACGGTAGAATCGCTCTCAAAATTTAAATACCGGCGTTACTTTAGTTCCGGAGCGACCACCCGCAAGCCATACAACGTAAAGATAGTTAGCCGCATCTCACGGGGTGCGGCCGGAAAAGGCAACTTGACCGACCCAGAGCGGCGACAGGCCAGCGATTCGATTGAAGCCGACCTTATCGAGCGGGCCAAGCTTGGAGACGCCCAAGCGTTCCAGGCCCTCTACGACAAGCATAAGCGGCGTGTCTATTCCCTGTGCCTGCGCATGACCGCGAATACGGCGGAAGCGGAGGATCTGACCCAGGAAGCGTTCCTCCAGCTTTACCGCAAGATTGCGACGTTTCGTGGAGAATCGGCCTTTTCCACTTGGTTGCACCGGTTGTCGGTGAACGTGGTGCTGATGCACCTCCGTAAGAAGAATCTTCCCGTGGTTTCGCTTGAAGAAACCACGCAAGGGGGGGACGAAGATACCCCCAAGAAGGATTTCGGGGCGGATGACCTGGCGTTGGCCGGATCCATCGATCGTCTCCAGCTGCAGAAGGCAGTCGATGATCTCCCTCCCGGCTATCGAACAATTTTTGTGCTTCACGATATCGAAGGTTACGAACATAATGAGATCGCCGCGATCGTGGGCTGCTCGATCGGAAACAGCAAGTCGCAGCTGCACAAGGCGCGGATGAAGCTTCGGGACCTGCTCAAAATGAACCGTGCCGAAAAGGCCGAGAAATCCTGAATGGCGTTCGGCGCAACAAAGCTAGTAGACAAACCGGCGAAGACCGGTAAACCAGAGCGGCAGCGCAAGAGAACTGCTCGGCGTTTTCGAAGTGGCAGTCTGACTGAGGCAAAAGAGGCTTGGGGAGAGATGTATGACTTGCGTTGAGTTGGAACGGAGCCTTGCAGAAGTAGAAGACGGAAGCAAGCCCGAACAACGGGATCACCTGAAGAATTGTCCCAAATGCAGGGCGATGGTTGCGGAGTTGTTGGCGCTTGCCTGCGCCGCCGGCGATCTGCGCGCCGCCTACGAACCGAGTCCGCGGGTATGGAATTCCATTGAAAGCTCCCTCCGGCAGGAGGGTCTGATTCGGCCGCAGCGCCCGCGCCTTTCCGTTCTTCCCTCATTCGGCGGCCCATGGGCGCGCTGGCTGGTTCCCGCCGCGGCCGCTTTGCTGATCACGTCAGGAATCTTCATCCGCCAGCACTCCCAAACCGGGTCCACAACCCAGTCCGCCGTCAGGGTCAAGGAGAACGCTCCCGTCCCCGACGAGGTCAAGCTTGCGGGCTTGAACGATGCCGACCTTCTGGCCGAGATTGCCCAGCAACCTGCGGATCTGCAGGCCCAATACGCGGACAATCTTCGCCGCGTCAACGAGTATATTCACGACGCCAAGACCACCGTCGACCGGAATCCGACCGACGAGGATGCCCGCAGCACACTGATGGACGCTTATCAGCAAAAAGCCATGCTTTTTGAGTTGGCTTTAGATCGTTCTCTGCAATAAAGTAGATGCGATTTGTGGGGCCGCCAGCGACGGGCCGGCGAGGGAAAGCAAAGGGACTTCGGGGAACCTTATGAGTGGTCGCACAGTTCAGTTCGTGGCGGTCGGCGGCGCGATGGCCGTCACCTTGTTGACCGGTATTCTGCTCGCCGAGACACGCAAGGAATTCCACTTCGCTGTCGGACCGAAGGCGGGACTGTCGGTCAACAATCCCTACGGCTCGGTATCGGTGAGGCCCTCGAGCGGCAACGTGGTGATCATCAATGCCAGTGTCGCCTCCGACCGAGTGGAGGTCGATGACAGTCTGGTGGGCAATCGCGTTGAGATCCAGTCGCACCTGATGGCCGGAGCCGACCCCCAGTCCGGCCGAGTCGACTACGAGATCCTCGCCCCCGCCGATTCGAGCATCACCCTGCACTCCAGTTCCGGCACGCTGCACGCCGAGAGACTTCACGGCGACATCACTCTCGAAGGCGCCGCCGCGACGGTGGACGTCCGCGACCTCTCTGGCGCTCACGTGCACGTCAAGACTCTGAACGGGCCCGTGACTCTCACCAACGTGCAGGACGGTCACGTGGAAGTCGACTCCCTCAGCGGCAACGTGTCGCTCAACTCGGTTACCGGCCCGCTGGTGCAGGTCATCTCGACCAGCGGCGGCATCAGCTACATCGGCGACTTTGGCGACCGCGGCGACTACCGCCTCACCAGCCACAGCGGCGACATTGAAGCCATCGTGCCCGATAGCGTCTCCGCCGATGTCAGCGCCCGCTCCATCCGCGGTGAAGTCCACGACGACATCCACCTGCAGCCCAAGCAGCATCTTCCCTATAACTCGCCCATTGAAGGACGTGCCTTCTGGGGTACCATGGGGCGCGCTTCCATCTCATCCATCGTAGTGCTCCGCAGCTTCAGTGGTAAAATCCACCTCAGCAAACACGCTGGCAAACAGTAAAAAAGAAGAAATTCCGATCGTTTATCGTTTGAAGAAGCATTCCGGAAAAAGGGGTGGTCGAAAGTCTCGCGCTCGGGTGCGGAACAAGCCTGGGGCGGCGCCTTCACCCCATGCTGTTTTTCTGGTCGGCTTTATGGGGGCCGGCAAGAGCAGCGTCGGCCGTGCGCTGGGGCAGCAGCTGAATTGGGGGTTCGAGGATCTCGATGACCGCATCGAGCGCCGCGAAGGCCGCAAGATCGCCGAAATTTTCCGCGATTGCGGCGAAGAACAGTTCCGGCGTGCCGAGCACAGCGCGCTGCGGCAGGTGCTCGATGAGTTCCGCGGTGGCGAAGTGAAGATCGTAGCCCTGGGTGGCGGGGCGTTTGTCGAAGAGAAGAACGCGAAGCTGCTCGGCGAGTCCGCCTTCCCCACGGTTTTTCTGGACGCCCCGGTCGAAGAGCTGTGGCGGCGATGCTCCGAGCAGGCGGGTGAATCCCAAGCGGAACGTCCGCTTCTGCGCAGCCAGCAGCAGTTTCGCGCACTGCACCAGACCCGGCGCAACCGCTATGCCAGAGCCTCCGTCAGGATTGAAACCGGCGGCCGCTCCGTCGATGCCATTGCCCGCGAGATTGCGAAAAAGTTGGGTTTGAAGAAAATCGGGATTCGTACCGAACCAGGCGAAGCCGAGTGAAGGTCCCTCGAACCATCCTCCGGCGACAGCTGCGTCTTACCCTGGCCGGCTTCCACCATCGCTCACGCCGCCGGAACGCGGAATTGCTCCGCCGGCATCTCAGGTGGCAGAATTTTGAGTGGGCCTTCTGGGCGGAGGACAAAGATCAGTTTAAGCTGATAAGGACATCGATTCCTGCCGATGGCACCGAAGTCGTCCGGGATTAGCCCGCAGTCACCCGGCGTCAGAATCGAGAATGGGAGGGAAACTGATTGCTGCTGGCGGACTCACGTACGGCAAAGGTTCTGGTCACGGTGCTGCTGTTCGCACTGGGTCTGGGATTTCTCTATGTCACCCGTGAGACTCTCGTCGCCTTCCTGTTCGCCATCTTCTTCGCCTATCTGATGAGCCCGATGGTCGCACAGCTCGAGCATGTGCTCAAAGGACGCGGCCGTGCGATCGCCGTCATCTACTTGCTGTTGACTGCGCTGGTGATCCTGTTCTTCGTCGTTGTCGGCCCCAAGGTGACACGGGAAGGCGGGAAGTTGGGCCAGGCACTGCCGGGCTTGCTCAACGAACTCGGTTCCGGCGACCTTACCGAGAGACTCGGCAGAGAACACGGCTGGAGTGGAGCGACGGTCAAGGCCATCGACTCCTTTCGGAAAGATCATCAGAAGGACTTCACCGACTTTGCGCAGCGCATCGGCCTGCGCACCGCTGACGTCGCCAGGCAGGCATGGCTGCTCTTCGTCGTCCCCCTGCTGTCGATCTTCTTCCTGAAAGACGGCCGCGCCTTCAGCGAGATCCTTCTCTCGTCCGTGCAATCGCGGCCGCAACGCGAGTTCCTCGAAAATGTGCTCAACGACCTCAACCGGATGCTGGCGCACTTCATCCGCGCCCAGCTTACCCTGGCCGCCCTGACGCTGATCGTCTATTCCTCGGTTCTGGCGATTCTGGGAGTGCAGTACGCCCTGGTGCTGGGCACGCTTGGCGGAGTGCTGGAATTCATTCCCGTGCTCGGCCCCCTGGTCGCGGCTCTCACCATCATCGTCGTAGCCGTGCTGATGAGCTACAAGCACTGGCTCATCCTCATCATTTTCATGGTCCTCTGGCGCCTGGTGCAGGACTACGTTTCCTCTCCACGCATCATGGGCGAGAGCATGGAACTGCATCCGCTGGCCGCCATCTTCGGAGTCATGGCCGGAGGCGAAATCGCCGGTATCGTCGGCATCTATCTCTCCATCCCGGTCATGGCCAGCCTCAGAATCGTCTTCCGCCGCTGGCGCCTCT
>Ga0123355_10022311_pt1 | contig 10146 bp, 2 predicted proteins | sample TergutEmb28metaG_3_FD_89872 | JGI IMG/M metagenome (GOLD analysis project Ga0123355, IMG submission 89872) | Embiratermes neotenicus P1 segment gut microbial communities from Petit-Saut dam, French Guiana - Emb289 P1 | ecosystem: Host-associated > Arthropoda: Insects > Digestive system > Gut ... | reverse complement strand
CTAACAAGTCACCCGTGTGCCTACGTCAGTCCGTACACCTCAGTGAACCAAAAGACCTTTTTTTTGACGTGTTGCTGACCGTACATCTCAGTGTATTTATCTCAGTAATCAAGCAACTTGATACACAAAATTTTTGTTTTACAATAAGTTTATTTCATGCCTCTACATGTTTCGAGCACATGTGCTCGAAACATGTAGAGGCATGAAATAAACTTATTGTAAAACAAAACTTTTGTGCATGAAGTTGGTTAATTACTGAGACAAGCAAAAGAACTTTGTTACTGTATTTTACACTTCGAAGACACCCACATCCAAAACATGTTTATTTAATTATACATAAACATTCAGCTCCTAAACCACAAAACACAACCTTCGTCTTCATTATACACGCAAATACCAACTGGTTAATAGTGTTTATGGTAAATAATAGCTTTTGGGAGAATCAAACGAAAAGCCTAAACACGCAGCCTGCACACTATGTAGGGTCGTTACTTGCTACAGCAAGTGACGCATATCATTACCACTGGATTGTCGTAGGTTAATGATAAACCGGTGACTAGGACAATAAACATTTATATGCTGTAATTTTTTACGCCGAATTACTCATAATTCGAAAATAAATAATTCTTTACCCTACGGTAAAATAATGACGTCCAATTGAACATACGACCCTGTCCTCAACATCGAACACCCTCCTCGCGGGCGTTTAACAAGTGACTCATCAAAACTCTATGAACTACAGAATGACCCGTACTTGATTTTGCATAATGAAATTAGACAAACATGGCATGATCTACTGTTTCCTAGGTATATAACCTTGCTGTGGTGAAGAGAGGGCGTCATTCGATAACGAATCTAATTATAAGATTACCACAAACGGTAAATTAAGGGATCGGGCAGGAAAATATCACGACCTTGTTGAAGGAAGGTCTGCTGTACCGTCATTGTTCCGGACACAAAGCAAAAAACCAAATATCATGCAGGATTACTGATAATAAAATCGCGATTGTAACTGGGGCATCCAGAGTAAAAATCACAGGCGGTACTTGCACCAAACTTCTATGCAGATGTAGCTAGAAGCGATGGTCAATTTCAAGGCACTAGTGCCTCAGCCTGAATACGGATACCACACCACCACAGCCATACCACAACGTAACTCCAACACACATCGAACCAGATCAATGCAACCCATGTGATAACTCAAGACATAAGTCGCAAGCTCCTGAGGATGGATGTATTAACATCCGAAACATGTTGAGCATTAAGTAAAGAAATAAAGCAAGTGACATCAACTTGGTCTCTCTTTACTCAACTATCAAGATGATGCACGGTCCAATAAACATACGTCATAGAGTGTATTTACACGAACCTGGATAGTATAGCCTACTACACACCTAGTCTTTATACAGCCTCTTGCTCCTAGGCTACAAACTTGTACAGCATGTTACTGTACTGAATATTGTAGGTATCTGTAAGACAAAGGTATTATAATATTATATTATAGTATTATATAATATCATAATCTTATGGGATCACTGTCGTGTATGCGGTCCGTCGCTGACCGAAACGTCGTTATGCGGCGCATATCTGTAACAGGCCCAATTTCTATATCATAAATAACCCAACCCAAAATTTAATTCGTCCGACAGGGTATTGTGTGGGCCACTAGCATGAAAAATACCCGAAATCCGTTCAAGTAGACTCGGATATTAAACACATTGATGGGCAGGATTTCACTTCGTGCATTCTAGGCATATAAAGCACATTACGTTTACACCGCGTTTCGATTCACATCGACGGTGGATTAAATTACCAGTAAAAATACCAAAATTAATAACTACAACCATGGAGGTTGTAATGAACCTGATGGCTGACGTCATATAGAATGAAAAAAGTATGAAGACTCGTCCGGATTCGGTCCGTGCAATATTTTCATCGACAATGTACACGGTAAAACTACCTACCACACTTTATCAACTGCTACTTTGTGCATGACGTGGTCTTACTAAGGCTTCTTGTATGCTGTTCATAGCATACAGGTATCATATGGTGTACGAAACCTCGCAATATTTCGACGATCACTAAATTGACTAACGCATTTCTGTGGCCCAAAAAACAACCACATAAATGATATGAAACATATCGGGTAATTGCCCTGAAATTCACATAATGATTTCGTTTCTCATCTACAGCAAAATAAATGATCAGGACAACTGGAAGATGAAGAAACTACATAACAATCATAAATTACATCTGTTTAAACCCGTGACGCTGGTAGGTGCATCTTATTGTGTGTGTGTGTGTGTGTGTGTGTGTGTGTGCGCGCGCGCGCGCGCGCTTGAGTGTTTATCTTGTAGATCAAGGGAGGAAACAACACTGACCAGCCCAAAAGTATATACTAACCACCAGGAACCAGTACAGCGGAAAGCATATTATTCTACCTTACCAGGTAGTTCAAAGGTGTGTACATATACGAGTGCACAGAGGTCAAAAAATATAGTCACTTAGTCGCCAATGGGAAACGTATAAATATCTGGCTAGCGAGCAACTTGCTGCGTTTCATTCATAGTGTCTGCCCTGAGTTCTCCAAGTCTCAGGCACTCGGGCATTGATACAGCAGGCCCTTTAACTTCCCATTTTTTGCTATTATTTTGTGCTTGTCCTGATGATGTTTATGCCAAAGAGCACGATGACAGGAATAAATTGATCTTATCCGCCAGGCGGAAGCGACAGCCACAGAAAGGCGCCAGCAAATAGTGATCAACCTATCTATGTCGACTGAAAAATATGTCTCGCCATCAGGCTTTCACCATCTTTTGCCATGATATATCTATGCTCCTACACGCAACAGGATTTCCTGTATTCTCCAGATACGTGGTAAGTCGAGGTTTTATTGAAGGACCTGCTGGCTTGAAGGACGCAGCATGATGCGACGCTCCGTTGCACAGTCCGAAGAACGACGTACAGCGCCTAGAGGTCGTCTCCGAATTTGTAGTCTTGACGGAACCTAATGGAGCTGGTAGCTGCTCTGTATGTGTCGTGGCAAAGATGTAATACCTGTTTTGATTCTTCCATACATCTTCTACCTCTATCACTTTGCAACTGCAGTCCCTAGACTCCCGCTTAAGAATTTCACGGGCCAAAAAAATTATAGATGGTCTACATAGCAATTTATACAACAGAATAAATAAACGAAGTCTGGGTCAACGGTTTGTGTTGAATACCTGTCATATCGTAACGAGATCCCTTGGAGAGCATACGTAAAGTGCACAGCCGAAGAAGACTTACACGGAGAGTGCATCCCACAATATGGCATGTATCGTGGGGAGGGTTAAAACCCCTAGTTAAAACGTCAATAATCAGACTGTTCCTAAAGAAATTCGCATGTGGAAGCAATGACGTTTCTACGCGTTACGCTTCTCTGCACTCGTGCACTAGCAGATACGCTGACACGGTCGTGATTATTTACAAATTACGTAACTGCCAGGACTACGACACAGATGACCTTCACACAGAGACTGACATGTTATTCGTCCATTCTGAGGCTCGGCGTTATGTAAACAACAGATACACTCACCGTGCACAGAAATACGGCAGCTAAGAGTGTCAAATGCGGCAAGTTGTCAACCAGACCAGTCCAAACACTAAGTGCGGGCACCTTATCGTCAATGTTAAACAATTCTTACTTACAAAAAGCATAACTGGAACGCACAACGGTACCTTATACTAGAATAACAGAAAAACAGGACTGACTTTATATAACTAGGGCACTACGTCCGCCTTTACCTGCAGAGACCGACCGAATAAAAGTATGAAACCCCTCATCCACGGTGGCCGGCAAACCGCTCAAGATTCAAACGGCTACAACCCGAATACAAATATACATGAAAGTGTCCTGTAGTTTCTTGTAGAATGAATATACCTGAGATTTGAATTTCTTACGTCGCGACGATGAAGACAGATGACGGTGTTCCGGAACGTGATGACGCGTAGCCTGGTGGACCAATCAACTTCCAGAGGAACGTACTATCTCCATGTTGAGTGTGAATAGAAGTGCCACTTTTCTCTGAAATTACAGTGCCTGTGTAACGAGTTACGTGTCAATTCCAGGACGCAGAGTTTTCAACAGCGTATTCGTTATTTCCCTAAAATATTTCAGGATAATACAACCAATTTTGTCTGAAGTACGATTTATGTATGTTCTGACGTGAGTGTTGAGATAAATAACTAAACTTTTCTTATAATAAAAGCCAACAAGACGCACTATTTCTCAACTTTATTTTGGTAAAGAACTCTATATGTTTCGGACAGACTTACTGTGAATCATCAGGAGTCTTAATACTGTATTCACAGCAACTGGTATTTGTCATACTGAAATTTTAAAAATGGGTAAAATCTTAAAATTTCAGCATAACAAATACCAGTTGCTGTGAATACAGTATTAACCCTTATCCTGCTAACGTGAAGAATACGGTGAGCTCCTATTAATCCCAGTAGATGGGATTTAATTCGGCGTTTAAAGGGTTAAGACCCCTCATGATGGACAGTAAGTCTGTCCGAAATATGAAGAGTTCTTTACCAAAATAAAGTTGAGAAATGGTGCATCTTGTTGGCCTTTATTATAAGAATATATCACGAAGCACGCACCTCTGAATGTCAAAAAAAAAAATTGTTGCTACTAGACTTATGATAAAACATTTATAGGGAGAAAGTTGCGTAAATAAAACAGACAATCGCTACATTAATGAATATACACTTTCTCAAAATAACCGTATAAGTCACGCCGAACACTTTCCACGCGTCAGTATTAATGAAGGACTCGATTTATGAAGATACTCTATAACGCAACGCTAATACATTCGCTGTGCCAATACTTCACACTAAACTTGCCTGTTGATATAACCATGTTGCAAGGAACAGGTGATTTCATCCATTCGGTTCGAGAAATACATATGTCGACAAGGACATGCCTGTGGCACAGATACAAAGACGTGGGCATTACTTGGCCTTTCAGACATGGACTGAGTAAAACGAAGAATTTAACTATTACCGTTCTTTGCTTTTTGTACGTCGCCCACATGCTGTACATGCATCAAAGTAGGCTGTGCAAACACTTCGTGTGTCAGGGCCAAAGTCAGTAGTCGTGCTGGGGCCACACAAAAGCATCTCGTTAAATGACACGTAAAAATGAAATGATTTCATTTCTTTTAAACTTGCCATCATTGATTAATGATCACTCGTCTATGGGAACCCACCGGTCTTTCGGTTAGCAACCCCTATAACACCAAGAACAATTTAAAAACCTGCATACTACGCCCGATGGATCTTTCTTAAACGAAATGGTCTTTCTGGCAGGGACATGTTTGAAATACAAAAATCTGTGAAAGAGAATTTTCCCGCAATTTCTCAAAATCAAACACAATAATCCCTAGCTTTTCACCGTCCCAAAAATAAGAATGAAGGCTATAGTTAAAGGGTTACAAACGTAAAAACCTTTGCAATGTGCAGCAAACTAAACGAAACAATAAAATATATCTTATTAAGTAAGTTCCATTAAGTTTCCCGTAAAGTAAATGTGTACACATAAAAGTACAAGCATACATCACTACGGCCCTGTACAATGCAGTACGACGCACATAGCAGACTCAAGGAGGTTGCGACTCAGACACTTGACAGTATGCGTCAAATTGGGCTACTGTGCCAGCTCGTCTGGGTTCTATTAATTCGGGAAAAAACAATATTGGCCTATTTATGTTCATACCAGTACATGGGGGAGGGGGGGAAGGCGTTGGCGCAGTTGGTCGAGGCACTGAGTCACAGGCCGAAAGGTCGTGGGTTCGATTTTCGATGTTGTCATTGGCATTTTTCATTGACATAATCCTTCCGGCCGCACTATGGCCCTGGTGTCGACTCAGCCTCTAACAGAAATGGGTACCAGGAATATTTCCTGGTGGGTAAAGGCGGCCGATGAGCACGGCTGACAACCTTACCACAATCAAGTGCCGAATTTCTACAAATCCGGGAATCTCAAATTCCTGGAACCCTCCAGGCCTCTAGTGGGCCTGTACAGGATTTGTTTTACCTTTATCAGTATATTACTGGAGCAAAATAAAGAAACACCACAAATACAGTCGCGGAAATACTCTCATATTCACACCCGGTATCTCTAGAGTACATAATAATAATAATAATAATAATAATAATAAACTGTCGGTTAGTACAGTACATGCAAATGCGCTACTTTCACGTACTTGATATCAGATTTATACATTCGCGATTTAGGGTCAATCATAACATTCAGTTTTTTACTATAACGGGCCCGTAATATGAAATGTAGTTCACCAGTAGGCTACAGCAGTTCCCAGTAAGGTTATACGCTCTGTTCAACATCACTTCAGCACTATACGAGTCTTACCAAAATGCACAAAGCTCAAGTATCAACATTCTGAGGTCACGGAAAGAGTTCCACGGAACGATTCCTTGCAATCTGCCTATATATCTACTACGTTCCCCTCGCCGGGATACTTCTCTGTGATTCCCTACAGTCATCTCTACAATCTGTTCACGCTAATGTTTGTCATGATGACCGTGTTACAGACTTCATTGACGGCGACCAGCACTTTGGGCTCTTTGACATAGGCCAGAAGGGGATGAGCAGAAGGGAACAATGTAGGTGCTGCGAGAGGCGTCGAGCGTCGCTAATCCACCAGTATACAAGGAACTTCTCCCATGGCGTTAGTAAGGACCAGGGTGGAGTAATTCTTTTGCTTGGGAGCTGGATGGCAAATTTCGGAGAGACCTTGGACAGGACAGCCTCGCTAGGAATTTCGCTGCTTCGAAAGTGAAGCACAAATGTAATGCCTACACAATACACTGCGTAGTAATAACTGCGTCACGCCGTGTTGGATGTGCAGAAAATGTAAAGAGTGGATCTACGCAAAACGTTCAGGCCTTTGGGGGTCAAAAATTACGACTTACAGTCAAGACGTAATTTATATGTTTTATTTACTTTTGTCACTAAATACTTTAAGACTTTTTTATTCACTCTAAATTTAGACCATATGATTAAAAGTACCCGAATATCGGCAGGGGTGGGAATGAAATATTCTTGTAATCTTTCCGAGTCGCGGGTTGTAGTCTGCTCAACCCTGGTACCTAGAAATCAAAACGGCGCGTTACACGCACACTGCTGCTCTGTCCGATTACTAATATACCCTATTAACACCGCAACAGAGAGAAACGAAATTTCGTTATCGGACATACAGATAGTCTTATGTACGTCTTACGTCACACAAGGAATTATTCGCACTGAAAGTACCCTATGGGTGCCACGAAACCACATACAATATTGCTAAAAAGACACCTTAGAAAAAACGTTAAACTAGAATACATTCCTCAATACATCAACACTGCACATCGGTTTCTTTTGCTTTCAAAGATTTCCGCACGCGGAAACACAAGGAAATATCAAAATAAAAGGAAACGTCATTTTATGTAGACATCAGACTGTAATGGTTGGGTATATCACTGTTCGAATTTTTATTACAGCTGACGGCATTACAGAAAAGATGTATGTGTATATTATATATATATATATATATACATTCACTCCGCTGATATGAAAACGATCGTAGGTTTTAGTAAAATTCTATTAGCTCTATCTACATATATCTATACACGGGCACCATCTAGCGACTTGAAACGCTGAAGGAGCTCAAATGCACTGTCGTCCCTATACGGAATATATACCGAAGCCCTACATGAATCCTGAAGTTCTGGGGTCGGCCTCTTCGTCTAGTTGTTCTAAAATCATTGCTACAGTGACAAGAATGTACACTTGCCAGAACTACTTTAAAAACTTTGGTTAAGTTGATATATAAAGTGCTGACAACTAACTTTACAGTACAGCAACACGCAGTCAAATGCGCCAGTCATTGAAGAGTTCAAGCAGCCACAGACTGCGGTACAGAACCACAAGGCCCGCATCGAAATTCAGTTTATCGAAGAAGTATGTGTGACTCTTTGGAATAACAGAACTGGGAAATTCTATACGAATGAAGGAGGAATGTATCACTACACATCACTATAAGGAATAATATGAAGTTTAAGGCCTACATTCTTATAAAAGACACGTTTTATATACATTATGAAAGATAGAATTTTGGAAAAATGGAGTCTGGAAGAAGAGATTACTGTGAAAATCGAAAGCACCAAACCCGTGAACGCAAAAAGCCACGAATAAGACCAATATTATTATAATTGAATATTATGATAAATCAGTAATAAAACCAAATAACACTTGAATTCCTACAAAGCAGACCGCGGGTTTCGCCAGTGGTCTACAGACATAACATTATTTTTTTATGTTTCGTAAGATTATTAAAAAGTAGATTAAAGTCCGGGTTAACGTTGATGTATACCGTATTTTGTATCCACTACTACTGTCCTCTTACAGTTTCTCTCTACACTGTAGGTAAAGCCTGATAAGTTCTCTTATCTATCCAACAGCACGGCATCACGCTCCACAAGTTAACAAATCTTCTTTCAAATAATACTTGAAACGCCAACAATCAGACAGTAACGCAGTTGGCAAAATGAGCAACACAGTGCACCAGCTGTCTGTGTTAGACTCCAGGTGACAGGTGCTGATATACCAACTTGGTAACAGACACACGCGCGCACGCACACACATATATACACACACACAGAAGAAGAAAAGAATACGTTGCAATAACTTACAATTTTCGGTTGAGAAGATGTGATGTTGTCTTCAGTAACGCACCTCTACTTCTCGTAGAAAGTATTCTCAGTTTACTGAAGGTATTTTTACACTCCTTTGTTTGTGAAACAAACGATCAAAACTTGCACAGTGTTACGGAACGCGCACGTATTAGTAGTTTGCAGTTTCGCCGCCACAAGCACTACACACCTCCTCCTTGCTACACCGCTGAACCCGCACTGTCCATCAAACACAGCGACTTCGCACATCGCAGACATCGTGACTACTTCGGATACGCTCGGCTGTTTACGTATTTGTGTCATAACAATACGTTAAACGTTTAAAAAACGGTAAGTACCGGAGACAAAATAAATTATGTTGCTATTCAAATATTTCACACACTAAACAGTGACATATAAATAACTTATTTTGAGTGATAGCAAGCTTTCGATTCACGTCAAGGACATTGAAACTTTTTTCCTCACAACTTCCATTCAGTGGGCACAAAAAGAAGCAGATAATTATCGCGCCGTAAGGTCGGCCGAAGTGTAAGCCTGAAGTTGTAACCATCAAATATGGATTGCACGGAAAGACCCACTTGCTACTGAATGGCTCCAATGACATAGAACCATTGACATCTGTATAGCAGTAACTGTCTAGATATATGTTTCGGAGCCATAATGTTCGAATATTGGTTGAAGTGTAAATTATCCTGACCCGTCCTTAGCTTACTTAGGTTTTGCCAGTATGCCTTGTTGGTTTATTTTATGAACGAAGCTTTGAATGTTTCGGAATACACACGCGCGGCCCAATTGAGGTACTACTCCGACATTTATCTTCTGGAGGGACTCATTAAAGCCATTTAAACCTTGTCGGGAGAAACCATGTTCCGACAGACTCGAAACGAGTGCTTCTAAAGTACGAATTTTGAGTGTACAGCTAGCCCAAAATATTCGGTCAATTTCGGCCACATTCCACCTCATGGAGATCCATCCTAATATTATCCACTCATCTACGCCTAGGTCTCCCCAGTGGTCTCTTTCCCTCCGGTTTCCCCACCAAGACCCTATACACCCCCCTCTCCTCACCCATATGCGCCACCTGCCCAGTCCATCTCATTCTTCTCGGTTTTATCACCCGCACAATATTGGGTGAGGAGTACAGATCATTTAGCTCCTCGTTATGCAATCTCTTCCATTCACCCGTTACCTCGTCCCTCCTAGGTCCAAATATTCTCCTCAACACCACGTTCTCAAACACCCTAAACTTCCTTTCCTCCCGCAATGTCAGCGACCAAGTTTCACACCCGACCAGCCTCGTGGTCTAGTGGTCAGAGTCTCTGCCTACTAATCATGAGGTCCCGGGTTCGATTCCCGGTTCTACCGTGGGAATTTTCCCTGAAGGGGAGGATTCCCGCGGTGACCATG
>Ga0123355_10022310_pt1 | contig 10146 bp, 5 predicted proteins | sample TergutEmb28metaG_3_FD_89872 | JGI IMG/M metagenome (GOLD analysis project Ga0123355, IMG submission 89872) | Embiratermes neotenicus P1 segment gut microbial communities from Petit-Saut dam, French Guiana - Emb289 P1 | ecosystem: Host-associated > Arthropoda: Insects > Digestive system > Gut ... | reverse complement strand
ATCAGCCTCTTAAGGTTTATATTCTTCTGTCTTCCTTATATTCATAATATTCATTCACTGAGTAGAAAGAATGATGATATAAGAACCTCTTCAATGTGGATTTAAAATATTTGTGATCATTAGCCAAAGCTTTAATATGTTGAGGAAGGTGGTTAAAAACTTTTATACCTGATATATAAGCTCCTTTATTGAATTTTGATAAGTCAGCTATTGGACAGTGTAAATTATTGTTATTCCTAGTTTTATATTTATGAATTTCATTATTTGTATCAAATAGGCATTTATTATTAATTGTGTATAAAACTAATGAATATATGTACTGAGAATATAATGTCAATATTTCCATACTCTTGAAAACTTCCCTGCAAGAATCTCTAGGTCTAGTGTCAGTTATAATTCTGATAATCTGATTTACTCAATCATTCATTCATATCACAGTGCCCTATCACCTACATATGTCACATACTATCAAATTCATTCAATCATATCACAGTGCCCTATCACCTATATCTGTTGCACACTATCAAATTCAGCTATAATTAATTTTAGAATATTGAAAGTATTTGCAGCATATCTGAAGGCACTATCTGAGCATATGCCTGTACGGACTGAAGAAAACCATGAAAGACCCATATAACCATCGGGAAAGTGTTAAATACTTTATTTAGAAGAATCCAAATTAATTTCTGAAATGCAGCGATAGAGAATGTAGACATTAAGGGGAAGTCAGTAGCATTTGGTAGTTAACACAGAAAGGTCAGTAGTGTGGCAAGAGGGAAGACACAAGAGCAGAGAATGAGATGGAGTCATTTATCAAGTAGGATAAGCAGATAGCTGGAGAGTAAGAAAAGCACAGATTAGCATACAATATGAGATGCTGCATGTTAGTACAAAGAAGATTTTAGTTTGTCACACATCTGTCAATGTGAAATTTAACGGGCTTTGGACTTTGCTGGGACAGTCAAAATTCGAGGGTTGGACACTTTTTAGAGATGTAAATCAAGAGGGTGGATATTATGTTAGTTATGATAGCACATTAAAATTATCTGGTACAGGACACTTATACAGAGTTTCCATATAGTCCATTAAGGGATACCATGTCAATCATTAAAAATCAAGCGGGATATAGAATACAAAATTTTAAAGTTTTGGACCTATTGGGGATTGCTAAATTTACATAGGACCAATCAGACTAGTCAGGAAAATTGAAATAGGGAGACTTTTTTTGAACAAGGGAATCAGATTTGCTTTCCATATCAAATGACACAAAAGTATTTCAGTTTTCCGATAGGGAGGATGTGTGATTGCAACACTTCTCATTTCAGCCAATATTTAGACTAAATTCTCCAACTAACTAGAAATTAATAACTACAGGGTACCGTGTTCAAATAAATGTGATAAACTGGACTAAAGTGGTGTATAACCAATTCTGGCATATATAAATGTCTATTATTTAAGAAACTTGTAATCCACAGTGAAGATGCTGAACAACAAAGTTGTGCATGCTACATTTATCACACATCATCAGAACATGTAACCAATGACTTGTAATAAATAGGGCAAAAGATACTTCAGATTATTAACAAAAAACACAAATCATCTTAATAGTTCCTCTTTGCTAATTTTACAACACTCAAACCACATCAGTTCTGTAAATTAGGTTTCATGCAAAAATGACAGAGTAAAGGTGTGCTGCACTGTTGCAACCGTCAGGAAATCCAACGCCCAGAATGTAAATCACTCAAAAAACTGGAGTTTCATTTTACACATCATAACTGCAAGTTCTCCAATTTCTTTCCCATGCCATTCATTCCATGCTGCTCCTGTCAATACTAGGGCCCATAGTTGTCATAATACACACAAATGACATTCCTCCAAGAACAAACATCTCATCAGCATCCGTAACATTTGCTGAAAATACTCATAATTCCTACAAAACATTTTTGATGATTTTTGTTCAGTGTCATAATTCTGCCTAACACGAGTGTAAAGGTTTACTGCCAGTAAGTTGTAACTGTAACCCACGAACCTCAGCAGCATCATTAGGGGGTTAAGTATTGGCCATAATGAATGGTACATACAACAACTGTACAAGTACAAAAGCCCTTGGCTTATAGAATGATAACCACCTGAACTAGAATAATCATATTCCTCAAGTGATGATAGGTTCTGTGGGTCATGTAATGCAGTTATACCAACACTGCACTCCATCAGCACTAGCACGCTCAAAATAATTCACCTTGTTTTGTCTCTAGAAAAAAAATACAGAATAACTGGTGAAGGGGAAGGATTCATCTAACAGGAAATGAATATTTACTGTTACTGTTTAAGTTTGTTATTAGATGTGATGTGCGCCAGCAAACCAAATGAAACCACGTTCAACACCCTCTTTAAATAAAGTAATCAAAAACCTAACAGTTACTGCAATACTCTGAACCCGAATGCATGGACCCCAAATCACAGCAACAGGAAAAGTGGTTATCAGTGTACTTCTGCCAACATGTGTCTACGAAGTGACAAATGATATTTATCAGACAAAATGAAGAGGACTCTTTATTACATTCACAACACCCCTTTACCACAACAGTTCTATGATATGTATATAAATTATAATTGTAACCTTTATGACATCCGAAAAATACAGGTATGTATGGAAGGATACCGATGGGATCTGCTGGGCTCGTGAGAGTGGCTAGTGACATTTTCCTGTCAACACAGTTATCAACCTTCAACTTCCCCCCCCCCTCAAAAAAAAACTGGAGAACTCCTTGTCTAGCACAGCAATTATTAAATTTCTATGTGAGAGACCGTGCATGCAGCAACGCAAACTTAACCTTGTGTGTGTGTGTGTGACATAACCTAACTTCGGCAAATGAAGTGCACTAAACATTCGTACTTACCACATCAAGATTCAATTCCCGACATTTTTAACGCTCGTCAAACCATATATTCCCGCTACTTCCTGCTGTAGATGTGAGCCCTATTACCCACTTGACAACTGGTCCCCATCACTGACATGGTGTACAGGTGCTTTCATAACACGATGAAAGCACCTGTCGATCCTCCACAGTAAAATTAAAATGCGAGCATCTCTTCGGCTTACCTTTCTAAATGCAAACAGCTCCCTCTGTAACTTCTGGCGTTCAGCAGAAGGCTGCTGCCCCTTCCCTCGCATAAATTTGAACATGACTTCTGTAAACCACCATGAAAACTTATGTCAAAGACATTTAAAAGTCGTATACATCCGTAACAAAGTAGCTGAATGAAATGTTTACTTTAAACAATGCACAAACTACCACAAGAACACAAATATATCCAACATATATATCCAAGATGTCAAACACCACATATATTACACACACAGCAGACGAAGGAAACGCCTGACTACGTCAACTTAATCTGCACCACACTGCCCATTCCGTCAAAACCGGCTGCCGCCGTACTGAATATTATTTCTTACATGTATTAGCAGCAAGACAAAACAGCACTTAGGTGCTTCACGTACCTAAATTCTTTCCAATTTAAATGGTGTTAAACATTAAAAAAAACAACTATAATCAAAAACTTTTCTTTCCACTTCCCCGCCGACAAACACGACGCCTCAAAACCCACTTCATTAGACGGTGTTATTAACCCAACAGTATTCCTTCGCATTCGAGTTCATTAACTGTGTATGAACGATCAGTGTACGACCAAAGAATTACTTTAAATGGTTCTCTAGATCATAAAATTGTGCTGTACACCCACAAAACAATTTCGCACCATCGACACCTATGAAACCCTTAGGAACTACTTTCGATGCCGTGGGGTCCTGATGACTCAACACCGTCGACAAAGACGACATCTGCTGTTGGAATGTTTTAAACACACGTCTTGTTATTCGGTTATTGTTTTTTGTTTATGCTGGCCGGATGCAATTTAGTGCCAGAAGAAATTAATGCAACGCGCTGCTAAGGTTATTATATGGGCTGGTGACGACTGGTCCATTATATGGTATCCAATACTTGGCATTACAGTGAACCTGTAAACAGACACCCAGTGCCATCACGCTACACATTCCTGTACCCGGAGGATGGAATTCGTACGTCAAAGCGTTCTTCCAGTAAGAGATCAAGTCGTTCGAGCACAGCACTTTTCAGACTAAAGATGTTAAAGTAACTATTATGTGGATTTTACTTTCGGCAGTACACATTTTTAAATCGTAAGTAAATGTATGCTTTGTACGTCCTGCTGCTACGACACGTGCAATGGTTTTCACAAAGTGACAATCCACACTGCCCAACGAAATTTAAGGATAATTTAAAAATATGAATGTGTTCACCTGTTTGCTCCATTTGTATTTCAGTTTGTTGGAGCGTCCCACATAAGTGAATTTTCAGGAAGCAGTCGATTAATATCTTTTGGCCGTTCCATTTATGCGGAAAACATGAATTCCTAAGACCAACGTATGTACGTTTACCATGTAATTCCAAAAGCCGAGATCGTTGGCCAGCAAACCACCCAGGTCGAATCGAAGAGGTATTTGACGTAAACCGAAGGTATTGTATGTCCATTCCTGGCGCGTTAGGTTGGCAATGGGATCCTACTGAGCCTAAGTACAGCTTCGTTTTTAATCTTTGTGCTTAATTAATTCGTAACTAGTTATACTTACAGAGCAAATTAGTTCCTGGTCTGAAGTGGTATGGAGTGTGGCAAGGTTCGTGTGTGTCGAATCCCCAACAGGTTAACATTTCTTTCTTCCCCACAATTACTTATTAGTTATACATTAGTTTTATAGCATTCTAACAAACTATACACACACACACACACATATATATATATATATATATATGTTTGTGTACATTTAAATTTATGACCTGGGATTAGATCTGTAATTGCTCATTTGTTCATTTTGTTCGAGCGAGCCACATTATTAAATTGAAGAAATACCCTCACATTGCAACAGGTATGATTGGTTACAGCTCATGTATTACTTTTAGAGACAGTAAGTGGCGAGACCATGTAATTTGAACTTTCTGTTCTGTAAAGTGGTGATAAGTCTTTGGATTTTGTCTACCATATTTTGTGTTCTGACAGTCACATACCTCTGTGTTTAGTTGTGAGTGTGCTAAATATTCTGTCATATCAGTCTTTAATATAGTTCTTCCTCACCCTTTCATATTACTGGAGTAGGCTGGGGGCAATATCTCTTGAAATGTGGTGTTTAATGGGGCAATTGGATATCTCTTAGATAACATGTACTATTATGGAACAGCATTGACAGAGTACCTTAATGGAGTATAAAATGGAAGTGCTCGGAAGAAAGACCTAATTCTCATGCCACTTCATCCACCACAACTCCCAAATAGCCCACCCCAGAATTGAACCTGACCCTTCATGATGAGAAGCAGGCTGCTCTCTGTTCAAACTGAACCATGGTATTCTTGTAATGGATGTCAAATATATTTTTCATGAACACCAATAGTTGCTGAGGAATTTACATACATACAATACGTACATTTCATCAATCCATGACATCCCTCTAGGGGCGTTTGGATATGAAACATTGTCAGATAATAGATATTAACTATAATCAAACATTATTGAGAACAATACAAGACTCAACAGTAAATAAACAAACCAGACATAAAACAGTCAAATAGAACAAGAGAGGCATATTGAAAAGGAGACGGTACCATATCTAATTTACAAAATGTAGTATAACATATTATATTCATAATATCCTTGTCTTGAGAGGGCCAACCTGATCTACTATGAGAGTATTAGTCATCTAAAAATTCTTCTAGAACATACACTCCTGTTCTCAGTGTTGTTTTAAAATATTTCAACAAGAATTCACACATACAAGTATGCAGGGGAAGTAGAGGTATAGCTCCAATCATTCGTATCCTCAGCAGTAGATGGAAGTGAGTAGTATACTTCACAACCTGGCTGCTTTTGTACCGGGGAAGAAACCGGTACACACTGAATATGAGGTTGGGTCGCCTCAGAGCTGGTCTGAGTGTTTTGACAAAGAGAAATACCGTGCCCCTACCAGGACTCAAACCTCAGTTCATCCAGTCTGTAGCCTATTCATTATACTATATCAGTATTCAATTAAATTAAAATTATACTACAGACAACACAGTGGAGGGATATAGTGTATAAGAGTACATAAACCATCAAAACAGAGTATATGATAAGATTGTGACGTGAAAATGTCAACCAACAAAAGGTGGTGGCCCTTATAAGGGCCAGAGTAGCTCTAAAAAGCCTGGTAGAGAAAGAATGGTGGTGGTGCTGGAAATGGCCACTCCTGGTAGAAATTGCTATGTCACATCGAAGGTAAGCGTTCACTGTCGCTGGTGTCACCATCGCATATTAAATAGGCAGAGCAAATACGTCCACTCCAGTTAGTTGTCACAAACAGTTTGCATTGGTTTGTCTAGAATAAAACAGAAATAGGTCATATAAACTTGTCAATTCATCAGTATTATGAGGGCTGTCTGGAAAGTATCCATCTATTTTGAATATCTTGAGAACTGTGTTATCATCGCATTCACAAATCACCTCCCTTTCAACGTCACTTTTAGCTTTGGGAAAAACCAGAAGTCACAGGGAGCCAAATCTAGGCTGTAGGAGGGCCGATGGACCTGGGTGACATGATGCTTTGCCAAAAAAAGCCTGCACGAGAGCTGTAGAATGGGCAGGCGCATTTTCATGATGAAGCTACTCTGCTTGCCCGGTCATTTTGAATGCGATGGTCACACAGTACACAAGCTCGGTCAGCAGCATCTCATTGCCGACGTACTAGCCCCATGGGAGAATGACTGTTCACGGATGCACAGTAACATCTCCTCTGACTAGCTGCCAAGTTACATCAAGGCCACATGACCGGTTTTCAAGATATTCAAAATGGACGGATACTTTCCGGACAGCCTATGTATATCATACAACAGGCTGTAGTGCTAAGTGAAAGGATGATATTAAAGAACGAAGTGCAATGAATGTGGCAGGAAGCTACTGTGGACTAATGTGGGGTACTGTCATGTGATTTCCTTGGACGGACTGAGGAAAACCATGACAAACTTGAATCAGGATAGTCAGAATGTCCCAAGTATAAACAAGTAAGAAAAAACTTTGCTTGGATTTTGCATTGCCCAATAGATAAGTTAAACTGAGTGATGGTTAGATTGTGTCTGTACACATCTTTCCTAAGTCACTGTATATTGCTTTTCCTACACTTCAAAGCAGTATACTCTTGAGTTACTGGTACCCCCTTCAATAGACAGTACATAACAAAATGCGTTAATAAGTCTGGTATTTTTTTTTTCTACGCTCGTGGTTCCATGCATTGTAATTCAATGTGAATAAAAATCCAACAGATGCAACAGTATGCAGATATTTATTTACTGCAAAACTGCTCTACATGTTTCAGGTGTCACAGCACCCATCATCAGGAGTATTAAAAACTGTACCCGCAGCCTCCGGTACAGGTCATACTACTTGTACCGCTACTACCCTCCAACGTGGTCTGATCGGGACGCAGTATGATGTATGATATTTGTAACCTTATTTCTGTATTGACAAGTTCCATATCCAACGGGTCACAACCCCTAAGAGGCTGTTAAGCAGTACTTTCTTAGAAAAGGAAAAGGAGCCCTAACTCAATCAATTGACATAGAAGTGGAACGCAAAAATTGGCCACATCCGGCTGACGTGGTCGAAATTATTGAAGTGAAGGAGTACGATGACAAAACCATACAGATATACACAGACAGGAGCAGAAATGAACAAGGGGTTGGGTCAGGCATGGTAATTTTCTCTGGAAAGGAACTCGTTACAAAACTAAAGTACAAGCTGGAAAACAGATGCTCCAATAATCAAGGGGAGCAACTAGCGATAGCCAAGGCCCTAGAAGCACTAGAATTGACAGACATTGAGGAAAATAGCCCACGCACTGCAGCAGTAATCACGGACAGCAGAATCTCCCTGGACTCAATTAAGAATGTAAACAACCACAGCTATCTAATTGAAGAGATACGGAAGAGGCTAATTAAATTGGAGAGTTCCAACTGGACAGTGACATTTGCGTGGGTCATGGCCCATGTGGGGATCCTCAGAAACGAACTGGCTGATCAACTGGCAAAAACAGCGGCGTGGGATAAAGATAAGACAACCTACTATGGCAGAATACCCTTGAGTACGATGTTCCAGGAGCTAGAAGAAGAATCCAAGCTAAAATGGCAACAAAAGTGGGAGGAAAGCCCAAAGGCAGCGCTAACAAATCAATTCTATCCAACAATAACAGACTCAAATCGAAAATAGACATAACCTCAAACTTCACAGCTGTGGTTTCAGGACACAGTAAAACTAGAGCCTACCTACACCGATTCAAATTATTGGAAAGTGCAACATGTCCTTGCAACAAGGGAGATCAGACTACGGACCACCTGCTATACCATTGCAACCTACTTCCTCAACAGAGGGGAAAAACTTGTGAAGGATACACTAAAACATGGAATCTGGCCAATAAGCAAGCACGATCTAATAACCAAACACTTGAAAGCATTTATGAAATTTACAAATTCAATAGACTTTGACAAACTATAGCATTGATGGTGTAATTACAGAGTACTAACGGATATCATGCAATGGTTATACATTGTAAAGGGAATGCAGCGGCCGACTTCTAGAGCAGAGACAGACCCTGCATCCCCTACCAATAACCAAGAATAGATAAATAGTCACACTATAGTATGTACTATCACCTCTGGGTGATGGAGCATACTTAATTAAAAAAAAAAAACCCCCTAAGGATCAAATGAACGCAAAATAAATTAAATTGAATTGAATCATTCCTTGGTAGTTTTACCCCTTCCATCATTGAATAGGATACCGAGTGGGCCCTAGAACCAACAGATGTTACTTGTAATAAAGGATATTGCATACAGATTTAAATTATTGTTACAGATTTATGTAATGTACATTTTAGCATGCTTTGAAACCATGTACTCCAGGCATAAGTAGTAAGAATTTTAATTAAACTCAATTCTGGGGCGCATATTCAGCTGCAGAAAGTTTTGATTTTGCTACATGAAAAATGTATTTACAGCTTTTTTATAAACTAGAAATATAAACACTAAATCAAACTTTGAAAATATCCATCGAGCGGTTTAGACACAGATACTAAGTGAAAGAGAGTAGGTAGACATGGCTTTGACATAAGGTACATTAACAAGCCAAGGACCTTAAAATGGCATTCCTTATTATATTTGGAGAACAATTTTTTATACTTGTTTGTTTTATTCAACTCAGAAATCACTGTATGGACATGTTCATAGTAAGGTGCTTTTCACACAAGTTCTGCATAAATGAATGAAGAAGTTCTGTTTTTTTTTTTTTTTAATTTGGGTAGTATGTGACCAACACTGCTGGGAACAGGAAGATGTGAGGATGCAGATTTAAAAGGCAACTGCACACCTTATTAAACTCTATCAAAGCTAGGGATATATCTGCTGCAGCAAAGTTGAGAATTTTCGTAAGTAATGTCAAGTCTGTTCTTCCTTATAGATGTGAATCATGGAAGGTTACAAAGAGAATCACAAGGGATCTGAAAACATAAACAGGTGCTTTGGGAAAATGTTTAACATCTTTTGGACTAATGTTACCTCTAATGCACTAAAGAAACCTGCGGAAATGGAAGTCAATTAGGCACACTGGAGAAGAAAGTTACACTGATCATATTAACCTGAGATTACTTTAAGATCTCATCTCATGATCTTGTGGGTAGTGACAAGATTATTAGTGTAGTACACTAAGAAATGCTATTTCTAGAATAAGACACATTGGTAGTGATACATGGAAGCAGTAACTTTTCACAAGATGGTTTAGAACAGGGCAACTCATTCAAATTTCCACAGGATGCATGACATTCACAAACCTGCTGAAAAGCAGTGCTGGGATATCATGGAGAATACTGCTTGTATGCAAACTGGAAATTATGCAGTTCGGGTATAAGGCCTGTAATGTAAGTGTAGTTAGAGTGTATGTGAAATATCTTTGAGTGTGGGAGAATAACTGACCATGTACTGCCGTGCTGGCACACACGACATTTCTTTCCTTCATACCGACAGCTCTGAGGACAAATATATTTAATGGCTATGT
>Ga0123355_10022309_pt1 | contig 10147 bp, 5 predicted proteins | sample TergutEmb28metaG_3_FD_89872 | JGI IMG/M metagenome (GOLD analysis project Ga0123355, IMG submission 89872) | Embiratermes neotenicus P1 segment gut microbial communities from Petit-Saut dam, French Guiana - Emb289 P1 | ecosystem: Host-associated > Arthropoda: Insects > Digestive system > Gut ... | reverse complement strand
TTACCCCCTCCTGGATATTTTTACCCCGGCGGGCGCGCAGGGGCCTTAACCCACCCCCCCCCCGCGGCCCCCCCCCCCCCCCCAGCATCAGTTCAGGAATAAAAAGCCCGCAACCTGAAACCATTCGCTTACCTTCATCTAGCGGAGTTATTACGGAAGCTTCGATACGAGACTTCACACTACATGCCATAATGGATTACATTTGACTGACTTTTCTCAAGATGTTTCCAAATAACCGGCCTTCTAGCAAGTAAAGGCGCTTTACTTCTAACATATAAAACCTATGCACTAATCTCTTTGTGATACATTTTACCAATACACAAAATTTAAAACAAAAAAATTGACGCTCAAAACCTATACCACTGGCCGGGTTAAACTGCCAATTTAAATTTTCTTCTCAAAAAATAAGTGGCCAAATCTTCGCTCTTCTGTGATGTTATGCAGCGTACAATGGTAGCTAGTTACCGACGTTTCGGGAGAACCTATCAGTCCCAACTTCAAGGGTCCGGCAGTCCGTTCTTCTTGGCCTGCTTGGCCCTTGAAAATTTGACTGATATTTTGTCACGAAACGGCGAAAAATTATAATTTACGCTGCGTAACATCCCAGAAGAGCGAGGATTTCATTTACAACACGGCGGAAGCCCAACATCACGCATGATACGTAAGTTACAAACGTGCGTGAATAATTGGAACAACAAAGAACAGACTGACAGCTTAAACTTTAGGTAATTTTCTGGACATGCCAATCTTAACACTGGCGGAGTTACAGCTGTCGTAAAGTTACAAATTAGTGAGATATGTATGAATGTTGTAAACCTCTCAGAACTGTCTTCATGTTTGCACCGTGCATCAATGACGATTAAACACTTTATTATCCAACAAATGCACAGATATATAATTCGTAGATATAATTAGTGTAGTTCACTGTATAGGAAGTCCCTTCCAATAGAGCGAACGATACACATGCACCACGGGCAGAATATGCTGCCATAGCACCGACCACGTCCATGTCAACGGACACGATAGAGCCATTATTGTAATTTTAGCCAAGTACTGTATAAGGCTTCCCGATGATGGATCCTTTGTGATCCGAAACATGTTGGAGCACTTTTAAATATTTTATAATTTTAATTATATCTACGAATTATATAGCTGTGCGTTTGTTGGATAATAAAGTGTTTAACATTCAGAAGTGGTACGATATAAACTGTTAAATTTTAATACTCCATGCCTCGTCTTATGCGTCAGACTACATGTAACCATACACATTGTAATTCATAATCTCAGGATTTACCCAACTCCAATAAGCAGGTCTATAATTTTATGTCCTACCAGAACTCCTAACGTTAGCCTTCACGAAGTATAGCATCTTAAGCTCTTCCCAGAAGCAGCATTCATACAGAACGAACGTCAGACTTCGTCATCCCAATCTTCATGTCAAATAGTTCAGACATTGTTGCGAAAAATACAGACACGAAGTATTTCGCACATTTCTGAGACAGAACTTTCAATTACTAATTACCATTTATATTCCGTCGTAATGGGCAGTAATTTCACTTGACACATTTCTTGTAACATGTCAGTCTGACCCACAAAATGGTGGCTAATCTCCGGTGACTATAAAGCAAATTCCTGCCGGTTCAGTCTTTTATTTCCAACCAACACCAATATATGCAGAGGAGAATATCGTTAAAAAACAGACTTAATGTTGTTCGTGGAACCGAACTTTATCAACTTACTGTATGCCTGTGATTTCAACAAACACCTGGTTATTCTAACCTAACGAAATGTCCTGTAATTTCTCCAGATATTTCCTTAATTCCTAATTATTTCATATATTTTGTAAACGCTTTACGACAGCAAAAAACTAGATTTCACGTGTTTTAAAAGGGCAGTAGTCTTTGTTTTTCTAGGCCAGAGACCTCAAAAATGGTTCCAGTCTTTCCCGACACTTTATAACAATCAGTTTTTGTCCTAACCACACCCTTATCCCACGTAATAATGGGAAAGCCATTCCACACAACCCTCAAATTACCGGACAGTGAAGCAGTGACGCGTCAGAACATAGTTGTTCTTATTTTGTCTCAACGTTTCAACGCCAGGTCATTGCCGTACTGCCTTCTTGTGCCTGGTGGAGCCAATCTGATACTCTTACGTGTACAGTTCATATTACCCATAATTCCTTATTATGGCCAAAATAACAACACTCTCCTACAGCTACAAGAAAGGCCATAAATTCAGACACTGCTTGGTGTGGCTGAAGTAGCAGGCTAACGAGAAGAGATTATTTGACAAGGAAAAAGAAACTAGACACTGGAATATAAATGCCCACAGGGGGCTCCAACCTTTGTGACACCGCTGCTCGGGTTTTTAAAAGACGATCCTCAGTTCCTTCTTAGGCCGCGTTCCCAATACTGGTGTACGTACGTCACACAAACGCCAATAATTGTGCATTGTATTAACAACCTTGTGAATTCCTCTGGGTGTGTGATCAGCCCGACACAGACCTCTACCGAACAACAAACAACACTCACAAGAGACAGACAGCCATGCCCCCGGTAAGATTCGAACCCGCAATCCCGGCAAGCGAGCGGTCGGACACCCACGCCTTAGACCGCGTGGCTACTGGGATCTGGCAACCACGTGAATAAATGTCGTACTGTTTCCAGAACTGCTTCATTTTAGAAATATTCCAGCTAAATGTTTGCTTTGTCATCGTGACTGTCTTCCCACCACTCGTCTACTTGCCCAGTGTATGTGACACAATGTACTGCAAGACACTGGCGGTCCACGCATAAGAAAACTGATTGTCATGTACAAACAAGCCGTGGGAGCGCAACAACAATTCTCGACATAAAAGAATATTCTGATTCCTTTGATTGATGTAACATTTACCGACAGTCGGTGGGAAATGGACAAGTGGCCAAATACTTCGTTTCAACGGCGAGGCAAGCACCCGCAAGTGACATGTTTGTCGTGGGGACGCAACTTTATGCTTTGAAGTCACAAATTCATTGTGTTGCCTTTCAAAAGAACTCAAGGGCTTAGACAAAATTACTCTTTTATTGTGGGCACTGAAATAAATATGGCTATAAGTTCTCGCGGATCCCGGTGGCCGCGCGGTCTAAGGCGTTCGCCTACGGCCGATCGCTTGCTGCAAATGCGGGTTCGAATCTCGGCGGAGGCATGGATATCTGTCCGTTGTGACTGCCTTGAGTTATCAGGTAGAGACCTCTATGTCGGGCTGATCACTTTGCCAGAGGAGTCCCACCGAGTGTGGTGTGTCAGAGTGTGATCTCGAAACCTCAACAATTAGAAGACCTAGGCCCATTGGGGCTGTTAAAACATGGAAAATAAAAAAAAGAATTTCCCAATTTACGAACAAAGTGAATCATAACGAACTCAAAACTTTTTATTTCCGTAATTCACAATAATAGGGCTGAAGTACTTACATACCCAAGGCAGCCTGTAATAAATAGGGCTATAGAACGTACATACACAAGGCATCCTGTAATAGCCCCATTACAAAACAATTAAACTGAAATATAACACATTTCACACTGATAATAGCATAAAGCTACAAGCCATTCTGTTGTTAGCATCACTAAGACATACTACAAATAAACTATATGATCGACAAAGTGTATTTTTGACCTGAGCTTGTTTATTCGGAAGTTGTTTAAAACTCGCCAGAAACTCTGTTTGTTGAGGACAAACACGTTTCATTAATGAGAACAGGAAGCGACTTTATTTTTTCTAAAAATTCCGGAAAATATTTCTGTGCTTAGCTGCGTGAAAATGATTAAGTTGTTAGCTCTTATGAATGGTCTCTCCTATGACGCAACTACTGGAACACTAAGCAGGTAACAGCTGCGTTCTTACGTGCGCCTGAACCTAACTTTAGAACGTCTTGTAGACTATCACATAAGATACTGCCCCCCCCCCGTGGCGCTGCGGCCCAACGCGGGCCATGGCCTTCTCATTCTTCAGGTTTCTAGATCACACACACGCAGCGACGCATTACAGTCGGTAGGACACCTCTGGACGCGTGATCAGTGCGTCGCAGAGACCTCTACCTGACAACACACAACACTCGCAACAGACAGACATCCATGCCCCCGGTGGGATTCGAACCCACAATCTCAGCGGGCCAGCGGCCGTAGACCTACGCCTTAGACCGCGCGGCCACTGGGACCGGCCATAAGATGTTGTTACACTTCTTAATTCAGGACCGACAAAGAAGGGTAGGCACTGGAAAGAGTATTCTACAGACAAAGATAAAACACATAAAACTCTTTTTAAACTCTGCATGCTATTGAAACTGTAAAGGCAAATCTATCACTGTGTGAACACCTTGAAGGCACATGCAGGAGAGCTCCACCCATTCTTCAGCTCTATACTTTACAGCCGTGTTAAATGCAAGCCTATGAGGCATGAAATGTGTGTGGGTGAACTAGTAAACTGTGGGTAGTGTTCCTCGTTCTTCGCATTCCGAAACCTGTATACACTACACACAGAATGGGAGACGCCGTGCGCAAAGTTTACAAGTGCGGAAGCACTGCGGATGTATATGTGACTGATATCAGTCTTACAGGCAGCAGCGTCGCATGCCTGCACTTACCATGTCCCAGTTGTAGCGTTAGGTCGAACCGCCACACGGCCACCCTGTCATTACGTCACATTACACAACGCAGTCGTCGCTGGAAAACGCGGTACGGTTGGTTTCATTCATAACCGGAGAGGTCATGCAGCGTACGTACGTACATGCGCAATTATGTAATCGTACGTTCATTCATAAAAAAGGTTTCCACCATATTTGTAACCTTGAAGGAAATGGCTCGTTTTCCGTCCGTTTATTGAGATGGTTTTTGAAACCTATTTACCATACCAGCGATAAGAAACTGAAATTTCTTTGGTAAAGGTGGAATTCATGCAGTAAAGCATTCGAAAATACAAGATGCTATAACACGCGGCCCATCAACTTGTATTATGCGGCCGGCCGTCAAATTTTTCAAGTCATGTACCGCATGTACTATAAAAATTACACAAAATTTTGGCGCTTAGTTACACCACTTACTGCCATCCGTCCATGTGAAGCCCGCGAACCGTCCTGTAATAGCCGGTGTGGCCTTTTGCCACAAAAGGTTGGAGTCCACGCTGCAACACAACTGGTCAGTCAGCTGTATTCAGTGTGCTGACAAAACGGGCAGTACTGTGTTTGGGGTTACTTGGTTTCTACACTTATCCATCGTACCGTATGCTGAACAGAACACAATGCTGCGGAAACTAGGCCTGTTTCCACCTTGAGGAAAAACTATCAGGAACTGCCTATTGATATGAATCTGAAATGGCTAGTCTCAATCACTGGACCGTATACTTGTATTGCTATCGCAAAGGCTCAAAAGCCAGAGATTTTCATGGCTCATCCCAGTTCTTCCGGGTAAATGCTAGGATGGTGTCTTAAGACATGTAATGTCTGCTTCATTATACTTCGTTCTGGAATACAATACGTTAATTACCCCCCATTTCAACATTACAAAAACTAAACATTTGAGATAGTGTCGTTAAAGAGTTCCTAAACAAATTCACCAGAGTGTTGACATCCAGTGCGTATTCTGTGGAACCAATAGTTCACATCAGTCTAATTCCACTTTCTGTATTGCTTGACAGTACCCAGTGGGCCTAAGCCTCCTCACTGTCGAGGTCCGATATCACACTCAGACACACCACAGCCGGTAGGACTCCTCCGGACGAGTGATCAACTCGTCGCGGAGACCTCTATCTGACAACACACAACACCCACAACAGACATCCATCCATGCCGCCAGTGGGATTCGAACCCGCAATCCCAGCCAGCGAGCAGAAGAAGACCCACGTTTTGGACCACGCTGCCACTGGGATCGACAAACAAACTTTATGCTCCAGGAATAATACTTTAATAACCACCGTACAATTTCGAAAGTACTGTTCAGGCGGTAAGTGAGCAAAGTCTGCAGTGTCTGGATGTACAGAGCAACTGAACTAGTCAACGGCAGGTGAATTCATGCTGCTGACCTATAGCCAAGAAGGGGTAGGTCATGGTCAGATGATGTTGCAAAACCAAACCCCTTCCTCCTAACCCCCCCCCCCAATCTCTTCTCACGTGTGAGCTATGAGTACCATGCGTTCGTAGGGAAGTGTGTGCTAATGAATGTCATTCAAGCTTCCATTCATTCATGGCAGTTTGCATGAAAGAAATGCCGCATGCGATAAATGCTATGTAAGAAACGCGCATGCGAAAACATTTCGTCCTCGTTTTGCGTGTTGTGAAGGACGAATTCCAAGTCAATAAGAAAGTCGCAAATCTTGCACCGATAAATCATTTTATCATTCGACGCTGTTTTTAAATTATGGTATACAACTTGCCAACAAGACTGTAAATGGTGTATGCTGTGACGTAACGCCTAAAACTTAACAAAGACTTTTTTGCTTTTTAATAGGCAGGGGCGGTACATGTGTATATGTAATTTCATATACGCCCTGTATGAAACGTACGGTCTTCCCTCCCACGCCGATTTTTATGGAAGTCATAGAAGTTCGGCAACACCGTGTGATTGTTTATTAACCCAAAGTTCATAAAAGCAAGACAATAAACGTAAGAATTAAGGATAGGAAGTTACTTAGGTCCGTATGTAAAGCACGGTTTTCATTGCCCCACTTTTCACACGCATTATGAAACTCTACGTAGACATCTCCCCTACAGAATTATTATTATTTCCAAACCCTGCCAAAAATGCATAAAATGCGACATTTAATTTACACCCTTAACTACAGGGGTGCTGATAAGTCCTTAGCCTGACCAGGAAGGAAAAAAGCTAATGTTTCTGTCAGAATGGCGTGAATTTCCTTCGGCGCCTTGCCTTGCAGGAAAGAAAAAACTTTATGACAGTTCGCGTCTCGATGTTGTTGAAATCGCGCGCGTCCCTGACATGCTTCCGAGCTTGTTTCCTTCCTGGTGGGGCTAAGGACTTATCAACACCCCGGTAAAGTACGCCCGCAACTGAACCGATCTTCAGGAAACTCAAGCTAGCTCGACAGTTTTTTGTAAAGAACTCCTGTACCGAAATTCATGAAAATAAAAAAAACAGTCGTTGACACTAGGGCACAGCCGGGTGGACGTGGTCTACACAGAGTAAGGCCGTCTCTCTTCACTTCGCAAAGAACGCCTCAACCACGCTTAAATATTTACAGCCCAACGGTAACAAGACGCACCGTTTGCTTTAACGTTAATTCTGTGTTTTGCCGCATTGTGTATATGCATTTTTTTTTGGTACGACTTTCAGTGCAAACAGCGATTATATCCATAAACAACATTAAGAGATTAAATTTATTGCGTGCACGCACTGTGTTCTCTGTGAGGCAGGCATTGAATCGTTATGGATAATTAAGATGAACGCACGCTTCAAAAGATTTAATAAAAATTGTCGATTTTGTGAGTGACGAGACTACAGTGACTAAATTGAACTGCCTAAGAACCTTAGAGACTGCGTGTAAATTTAAGAAATGAATATTACGACTTAAAATACAGCAGTCTAGCAGCATACAGAGGTCTAGCAGCATATCTAGCAGCATACAGCAGTCTAGCAGCATACAGCCCAGATGCAGTGTTTTCTAAGCCCGTCTTCAAACAGCAGAAAATGGCAATATTCCACAGTCGCAAGTTTTCCGACGCACAAAACTAAACTCAATATTTCTACTAGAAGCAAAGCTAACGAAGCTGATTTACTGTCAGAACTGTAGCATCTGATCTTTATTGCCTTTACGGACTTTGGCATTTGATTCACAACCCACCCACCACCTCTTCCTCGCCCCTAACTCTTCAACTTATTGCCACTGCCGGTTAATTTTACGTTACCTCTAGTTCCTTATTACATTCCGAGACAATTCAGTCTTGCAATGACGCTGTAAGAGTGTTTCTGCCGACTGCGAGAGTCGATATATACGGTCAATGCAACGGTCTTTACGTGTATAACTGGACCATACCTGCTTCGAGTTTCTACAGGATATCGGCTGTCGTTACTGTTACTTACTGTGAGTATTCTCCACCTCTACGTCCAAGACATGACCGCCTACTTCCATTCAACTACTGAATCCATTTACCGCTTGTAGTGCTTGCTGTGCTGTGGAGCTACCTCCCTCCAACATGACCAAGTTAGCTTGGCCACGTTGCAAAGAAGTAGCTGCACAAAAAATATGACAAGTACCGGAGGCTGTAGTTATAGTTTTGTGTACTCCTGATGATGGGTGTGGTTGACACCCGAAACATGTAAAGTGAACTTGCAGAATAATAAATAGACTGCTTTGTGTTGCGTCTGGTTGGACAATTATTAATATAGATCAGCGATGCACGGAACCATAAACATAAAATTTAATAATACACTTCATAGAAAAGCAGAAGATTTGATTTTATTACAATGGAACTAAACAGTTTGACGAAACGTCCGGCGTGACACAAGAGGCAACATGTGGGAAATCAGCACGTAAGCGGACACATCATACGTGCAGGCTGTTATGAAGCACATGGCAAGGGGTAGGGATTTAATCCGAGAATATCGTCCTTAATTTTCATTGATCTGACGAACAATGTAAGACGGTGAGAACTCATGTTACGTTTGTTCTCGTATGCAAATGACCTACATAGTCATCTACTGAACTAGTTCTGTATGCAAGGCAGCATCTTTCAAAGTGGACGTTACACATCCGTCGTCCTTGCAGCAGAACGGCACAGTTACTATTTTTATAGCTGACGACGCTGGGATACTTGGCGTTCTCACATTGCAATTTGTTGCTAGCCCCCTTAATGATGGTTATATTGCATCTAATTCCATCTAGAAGAGTCATTCTTAAGAAGTCAGTAGACCCTCAGCTAGCCAAGTCCAGATAGCTGTGCATGTATCTAAACAAGACCGGCATTGTAGGTATAACGAAACATTGAGCGTTCGCGTAACCACTGCTGCCGTGGAAAAGCAATAATATTACATATTCTGTGTGTGTGTGTGTGTGTGTGTGTGTGTGTGTGTAGTTTTGCCCTATGTAACCAGCAGGCTAAAAACATGCGCCGTATTCCATTGTCAAGTGGCTTGTCTGGCACTGCCACATTTTCCCACCTTATCCCATAAGCCGCACAATTTAAAAAAAAATACTGAATATAAAATGTGCATTTTTTATTTTCTCTACAAATTTGTATGAAAATTTTCACATTTTAAGAAGAATTTAGCGAGATATCATAAATGTACATGGGCCTTAAAGTAAAGTGCCCGTTATTCTTGTCACATTTTAATCAAATTTCAGTTTTCGCTACAGCCTTTCGATAAATCCTCAACTACAAAATTTCATGAATATTTGTCCAGTGGAAGCCGAGTTGTTCCATGCGACAAACAGACATGACGAAGCTAATAATCGCTTTTCGCGATTGTGCGAACATGCCTAAAAAAGGAACTGACTCTTCGTTTCTACGTGAAACCATTCCCACACAGGACGGACAGGCGTTAGTTTCAGGCAAAAATACAATTTAAACAGACAAAAACAAAAAACAAAAAATGCGATTGGCATAGAAGTATAGGGTGTTTCAAAATGTGATATCCAGAGAATGGGCATATTTAATTCCCCAAGGACCCCACCCCCTATTACGTCTGATAACAGTAACAATTTCCTGTTTTGTAAGATTATGTCAATGCCGACAGAAGCCACGATGGAAAGTTACATAACTTGTAAATTAGATAACCGGCCACATGACTAAATTAATCAACGAAATACTTTAGCCACTCAGCATGTCGTGTAACTTAACGACCGGCTCTTGCTTTGTCTCCTTTCAGAGGACTCTCAGTTATACGCCGTTATCGAATCCTGAGTTGACAAAAACACAAAGTCGTCATGCAATGTCTTGTTCACGCTGTCTGCACTTACCAACAACATAACTGTCTAACGCGTTTTAAAATTCTCCAGCCTCCTGTTCAGTCGGTACCAGGGGCTAGTTCATTGCGGACATAGGGGGCAGAGATACGAGGTTGAACACTCGATTGCAATTGCAATTTTACTCCTGCTCCACCTACCGACTTCGCGGCGTATAGGGAAACTAATTTATGCCTATCTTTACCTTTTTTTTTTT
>Ga0123355_10022308_pt1 | contig 10147 bp, 7 predicted proteins | sample TergutEmb28metaG_3_FD_89872 | JGI IMG/M metagenome (GOLD analysis project Ga0123355, IMG submission 89872) | Embiratermes neotenicus P1 segment gut microbial communities from Petit-Saut dam, French Guiana - Emb289 P1 | ecosystem: Host-associated > Arthropoda: Insects > Digestive system > Gut ... | reverse complement strand
GCAAAAGGCGTATCGTGAACTGGAAGGGCAAGGATATTTTTACACGGTGTTGGGGCAAGGAAGTTTTATAGCTGCGCCACCAGAAGCGGCAAAAAGAGCGGAGGTGTCGGCGTTGTATGAAGCCTTAGCGAACTTGGTACGCGAGTTAATATTTCGCGGGGAAAGCAAGGAGGAAATACGAATGTACATTCAAGACATGGAGATTTCCCCCGCCAAACCGAAGGGAGAAAAGTAAATGATAAAGATAGAAAACCTAACGAAGGACTTTGACGGCTACACAGCATTAAACGGATTAAACTTGAGCGTAAGCAAGGGTTCGATATACGGGCTGGTTGGCGTTAATGGGGCGGGCAAGACTACCGTTATAAAGCATCTTGCGGGGGTGTATCGCGGTGACGAAGGAGTTATACAAATAGATGGCGAAGACGTATACGACAATGTAAACGTAAAATCAAAAATGGGATATGTTACCGATGATTTATATTTCTTCCCGCAATATAGTTTGCAAATGCTTGGGAAATTTTATGCAAAAATGTACAGCAAATGGAACGAATCTCGCTTCGCTGGGCTGCTCGAATTGATGGAGCTAGACGCAAAGCGTCGGGTAGGGCGATTCTCGAAGGGAATGCAAAAGCAAGCCGCGCTTGCGTTATCGTTATCAACAATGCCAGAGTTTCTGCTACTTGACGAGCCTATAGACGGCCTAGACCCCATAGTACGCAAGCGAATTTTTGAATGGATAATAGACGACGTAGCCGAAAGAAAAATGACAGTTCTAATATCCAGCCACAACCTAAAAGAAATGGACGGTATATGCGACACAGTAGGTATAATAAAGCGCGGTACAATGCTAATCGAAAAAGACCTCGACGAGTTAAAGGCAGAAATGAGCAACAATCCAGAATTTGCACATCAGCCGCCGTCACTTGACGAGATTTTTATTCACGTATACGAAAGCCACGATTTAAAAGGCAATGGAAAGAAGGTGAAGGCTAATGCTTAACAAAGCCTTACTTATAGAGCAGTTGAAAAGATTTTGGGCGATTTCGGTGTTAGCAACTTTGGTGTATCTTCTGGCTGTGTACGCGCCCATGGTTTCCGAGCCAGACGCTTGGCGGGCAATGCGTAGGCTGATTGATATTATAACAATGCGAAATGAAATCATGATTTTTACTCTATTGCTAACTCCGCTGTTGGCGGCGTTTTGTACCTTTGGATTTCTTTTTAACAAGAAAAAGGCAACGGCTTTTTACACCTTGCCCATTAGCAAAAGTCAGCTTTTTGCCACCAATGCGCTTGCTGGGATTATTTTAAGTCTTATTCCGCTTATAATTTTCTCAATTGTGCTTTTGTTGCCGCTTGGTTTTCATGATGATATTGCGCAGGCTTGGCGTAACCATGCTCTCTCCTTTCCAGACGCAAATCCAATTAACCTACAAGAACAAATTCCTGCTACAATTTTGCCAAGTGGTGTCACAGAGGGCGCGCCCATTAATGTGCCTTCTGTAATTGGTGGGTTTTTCTTGCGAATGGCTTTGGCTACTTTGTTCTATTTTGCAATGTTTATGCTTGCATTCACCTTGGCTGGGAATGGAATTGTTGGGCTGCTGGTTGCGGGGGTTAAGCCGTTGATTCCTATTGGTCTATTTTATATTGTTAGTCTTACGGGGGCATTCTTCGTGTTTGGGCATGGTACGGGATTGTTTGGCAACTGGATATTAGCTTCGATGGTTATGGCGTATTTCAATCCCGTGTTTTGGGGTGACGTAATGCGCGACCCAATATTCTTCACCCGAACAGAGGCAGTAATTATTCCTTATATCCTGTATATCCTCATGACGGCTGGAATGTTTGCGAGCGGTTTTGTTTTAAGCCATCGTCGCAAGCCAGAGCGTACTGGTGATTCTATTGTGTTCCGTCCTGTGAAAAATGTGCTGATTTTTCTAGTATCGTTTGCGATTATGCTTATTGTTGCTGTTATTATGTATAGCGCGACCGAAAGCATTGCCGTGATGTATATTGGCGCGGTGGTTGGGTTTGTACTCGGATATGTGGTTGCGCAAATGATTGCAGAAAAGTCCATCTATGTTATGCACAAGATGAAATATCTATTGCATTTTGGTGGTGTGGTTGTGGGGCTTTATGTTTTCGTGTTTGCGTTTACCCAATTTGGTATGGGCTTTTATGTAAACCATATTCCCGACCGCGACCAGATTTACGGCATTCGGGTAGACGAAGGCGCGCATAGGCTAATGGGCGATTTAGAGCTTAGACGACGTGCATTCGTAACAGATTCCGATAGCATTGATGCCGCCGTGCAAGCGCATCAAACTATCTTGGACAATAGAAGGTACTTGCACCGCGCCCCAAATACCAATCTTGACAGCTATCGGCGTTTTGTAAATGGTGTTCTGCAAATGCGGGAAAGAGTGACAATTCAATACATGTTGCTTGATGGGCAAATTATTACACGCAATTATGTTTTGCCTATTTCCTTTGTTGAAAGTTCTGGCATTTACACATTTTTGGATAGCGAAGCTAGGGTTCTTACGCAAAATTCACTCCTTATGATGCCTGATGTTCTTCATAGTTGGGAGTTCTCATTTAGCGTTCTAACGTACACAATAGATGCTCACGGAGAAAGACATTGGCGCGATTCAAACCCAGTTCGCGTAATCGTTTCAGACCCAGAGCAAATGGTAATAGTCTCCGATTTATTATTGCAAGGTCTGGTAGCGAGTGCAGCTGAATTTAGAACGCAAATTCATGACCCCAGCATATGGCGCGGCACCACAACCTCATTTGAATTAAACGTAGGCGCGTGGCCCCGTGAAGACCTTGCACACCAAAGAGCCCACCCTATAGGCAGTTGGAGAGGTTTACACTTTGGCGGCGTGTACGCCGAAAAACTACTCGACCAGCTTGCAGAATGGGGGCTAGTCCTTGAACACGATATAGAAACTTTGCACGAACTCATGAACATGGAATCTGATGAATTTGTTTTCCAAACAACTCACTAATATTAATTTTCTGCCCGCACAGGTAATCTGTCGCGGGCATTTTTTTTGCCTACTGTTTGAGAACCTGCGGTCATATGCCTCAAAGCCATGAACAATTTCCTAAGCAACAAAAAACCACACAAAACAAAAGCACTTCCACTCAATAAAAACCCCAAAAAAGCGGGTCAAGGGGCACGCCCCTTGCAGGGTTTGGGACAGCGTCCCAAGGTCTTAAATCTTTTGACCTTAAATCTTTTGACCTTAAAAAAAAGCGATTCTGCATGTAGCGGAATCGCTTTTTTTTCTATTGCTCGTCTTCGCCTTGGTCGTCGTCGTCTTCGTTGTTGTTGCGCGAATTGTTGGTTGGTGCTTCTTCTGGTGCGTCTTCGTCAGGTACTTGTACATACAAGTTTCCTGTTGTTACGCTCCAGTTGAAGTTTACGTTGAATAGTACTGATAGGAACGATTCGGGTAGGAAGGAACGGTTTTCTACTATGATTGGCATTCCGAATCCGCCAGGTAGTTGTGAATGCATTGATATTGATGTGGAAACATTGTTATTGATTACAATGGCAGTGTTTGTTTCTGCAACCCATTCAATTGAACCACCTAGAGCGTATGTGATTACGCGCAGGGATAGCATGTTTTCGCCCGTGGTAGGATTAACGAAAGGTAGTGGAATTGGGCTGCCACCGTCTGGAGACAATGTTAGTGTCCATTGGTTTAGTGTGAATGTGGGTACAAACAATGCAATCAGTTGATTAACTGGGTAATCGCCGAGGAAGAACCCTATCCAGCCGTCACCAAGGAATGGTACATGGAAGTAACCATCTTCATCGAAGAAACCTTCGACAATTTTGTAGGACATGCTGTCTGGGTCGTCTGGGTCTTCTAAGTAGAAGAAAATTGCTACCAGATGTTGTTTTTCTTCGTCGGTAAGGTTTAAGTGTGATACGTCCATTGCAATGGTTGCTTCAGAATCATCAGCAATAACCGCAACGCCGTCTATTCTAACGGTAACTTCCACCAATACGCTCAACAGCATTTGATGCAAAATTTCTACTGTTGGGGCTTTGGAGGGTTTGTTGCGCTTGTTGTTGAATTTTCTGTCGAAACTTGGACGATGAACACTTTCTATAACGATTGTAATTTCGCTTTCTGCGGTGATATTCCAAGACATCATTTGCCTTGTAGAGATGTTTATGGTTTTGTGATAGTGAACAATTGTAATGCTTCCGCCCGCATTAATAAGGGTTTGCACATCGTTGCCAGAGATGCTAACGCCACCTTGGCCCGGTGATAGCACAAACACCACATTAGGACGGGTGTTGTTGATAACAGCTTGGTTGATTGTGTTGATTACAACCGTGGTAGAAACATTAACATTAATAACCACTGTTGGTGGACGAGAAATGATTACGTCATCGTCATCATCATCATCGTCATCACCTTGGTTGTTATTGTTTTGACCTTGGTTGTTGTTGTTTTGACCCTGGTTGTTTCCTCCCCCGCCTTGCGAAGATTCTCCACCACCGCGTACTGTTAGGTATGTCACAAACAAGTCGTCTTGGAATAACTCGTTGCCGTCAGCATCTACCAGTGTTACGCGTAGTTCCCATCTTCCTCCGCGCTGTGCTTGTGACAATCCGCCATCTATACGTAGCGTTGGTAGGTTTGTGTCAAAGCCAGGCGCGTTTCCAAACGCACTTCTGTTTACACTTCCACCACCCCAATTTCTGTCATTAACAGCATTGGGTCTGCGCCACTCAAAATGCGCAACTGTAAAATCCGATTCTCTTGCAAGCTCGGTTAGCCCAATGTGTAAGTTGACGTTTACTGGAGCGTTGAAGTTTGTATCTTCTGTAGCATCAACATTGGTACTTGTGATTCTTATTGCGCCTGGCGATACCGCCGTTGGCGTAGTAAAAGCCACAAATGATGGCATCTGTTGCACCACTACGGGGCTTGCAACTTCGCTTGCCATAACCATATGAGCAGGCAAGAGCGCGATTACCATTGTTAGCACCAAAAAAAGTGCCAGTGTCTTCTTCATTACTTTTCTCCCTTCTTAATATAATCGTAACAATTTCCAGTGTAAGGAAAATTGTTACCATTTATGTATCGGCAAATTATTAGAATCACCTTAGAAAATTTCAAGATTGGAAATGCAAAAATGCAAAATTCAAAAAAAAAAAAAAATAGTTACTCGCATTGAATAATTTTTACAGAAATTTCGTAAGGCAAGGGCTACCGTGATTTTTGCCGAAGCTTCGCTAATGTGGATAATGCGCGAAGTGCTGTTTTTATCCACAATGTTCACATGGGTTTTCCACATGCTTACGCGTATGGAAATTTGGGGCTTTGTGTGAAAATGGCTAGAAATGATGAGTGAAACCTGTGGATAACTTCTATATTATGATACGCTCGCAATATGCTCGCGACATTTTCAAAGAACATGTCATAATTCTTGTTGCTGTTTTCGTACTGGTGACATATAATAGCCTTGTGTGAAATTATTTCACATTGTTGAAGGGAGTGGAGTTTAATGCCACAAACAATTTCTGATAGATATACAATAGAAGAAACAATAGAAGAAGCTCATCAATTTTTTAAAGCTTCAAACCCGCCTACACGCAGCAAATTACAACAAGAACAACGGACTGCAATACCACCAGAAGTCTTAGTCGAATTAAAGAACGCAAAAGAATTTGCCGAAAAACTAGAAATTCGTCCTTATAACGAAGTATATGAAACATTGCAAGCGGCTGTGGATAAGACAGAAGCAAAAATCATGAAAAGTTTGGAGCAGATGTTTCCTGCGATAAAGGGCTGATGACATGGTGGATAACAGTAAACAGCTTTGGGTTTTTGCTGGGCCTAACGGTTCGGGGAAATCAACTTTGATTGATAACTATATTAGGTTGGGTCAGTGTCCGAGTAATTTAATATGCCCAGATAATTTTGTTCGCCCAGAAGACCGTAACGATAAATCGGCATTTATAGCGGCGGCACAAAAAGCTGAATTGTTTAGAATGCACGAGCTGGTTATGGGAAACTCATTCTCTTTCGAGACGGTGTTATCAAAGGACGATAAAATTCAGTTTATCCGCTTGGCTAAATCCAAGGGCTATTTTGTCCATGTGGTTTACATATCAACCGAAGACCCCGCTATAAACATTGAGCGTGTTAAAAAACGCGTGGGACAAGGTGGGCATGATGTTCCTGTAGACAAAATTATCTCGCGCTACAACAGATGTATGGAACTTATGTATGATGTAATATGTGAAGCTGATAAAGCAGATATTTATGATAATTCAGATGACGGTCGCAAACCATCACTTTTTGTAAAGAAGAGAGGTAGTACTTATTATGTTCGTACTGGTGTGCCAACATGGATTATGCTCTATCTTGTAGCAACTGTCGCGAGAGACAATGAGAATTTGGTTTTGGTATCGGAGGATTTTAAATATGGTATTAAAACGTAAAAAGTATTCGTATATGGACATGCTAACTTTGTCGTTGCGAACATCACCGTTTTATTCTGGAGTGGTGGCGGTGCGGCAGGTTGTTGACGCGCTGTTGCCTACTTTTGGTATTTTTATTACGGCGTATTTTATCAATACGGCTATTGCGGTTTTTAATGAGGAAGCTGTTATGCGGGATTTGTATTTGCCTATTGGGCTGATTTTCGCAATGATGGCTTATAATGTGTTGATTAGTTCGATTAAGAAACTTATTGACGCTAATCGGGAAATAAAGTATCGGCAAGTTCTTGTGCCAGAGATGATAAAATTTCGGGCATCGTTGGCGTACCGCCATATTGAAGACCAGAAGGCGCATGATTTAATTTGGAGAGTGTTCCCATACATAGAGAACACTATTTGGAATTTGTACACGCAAGTTTTGCAGATAGTGTCGTTGATTATTTTCGTGCTGGGGATTACTGGCACGCTTTTCATGCAGGTGTGGTGGCTTGCAATTACTATGATTTTGACGGGGATTCCGTTGGTGTTTATCGCGGCTAGGGCTGGACGTGAAACTTATCAAGCTGGTCGCGACATGACGGAAATTGACCGCAAGCAGTGGAATCTTTCGTGGATTCTGATAGACCGCGAAAACGTGGAAGAACGCACAGTGTACGGCTACGGCAAAGACCTAAACGACGAGTATATAGATAAATTCGAGTACGCCCGAAAATACCGCCTAAAAATCACCGCGAAAAACTATATCAAGCAGAAAATGGGCGGCATAGTCACGGGCATTTATGCAATTGCGGCAATTGTGGCGTTGCTTCCGCAAGCGTATGCGCAGGAGATTTCGCTGGGAATGTTCATTGCGCTAATTGGCGCGGTTATTGGGTTAAGTCAGCGGCTTTCGTGGGGGATTAATCAGATTGTTGTGGAAATGGTAAGAAATCGCGAATGGCTACGCGACTTATCCGACTTTATGGCATTAGAAATCCAAGACGGCGCGACCGACCCTCCCGCACAGGGCATGGATTTTCAGCGCATTGAGTTCAAGGACGTAGCCTTCAAATACCCCGAAACAGAAAAAACCGTACTAAACGGCGTGTCTTTCGTAATTGAGAAGGGCAAGCACTATTCTTTCGTAGGCGAAAATGGCGCGGGCAAAACCACCATCACCAAGCTAATAACGGGCATGTACGACAATTACACGGGCGAAATAACTGTAGATGGCAAAAGCCTTCGTGAACTGTCCCACGCGCAGTTAAAAGGGCTAACTTCCGTGGTGTATCAAGATTTTGCGCGTTACTGGATTTCTCTGTACGATAATATTGCAATGGGCGACATAGAAAACTACGGAAATCGCGAAAGTGTAGAAGAAGCCGTAAAATTGGTAGGGCTGGAAGAAGCCGTTGAAAAACTAAAAGACGGCCTAGACACCCCGCTGGGCAAGGTACTAGCCAACGGCGTAGACCTATCAGGAGGGCAGTGGCAACGCACCGCAATGGCGCGAAGCGTAATAAACCCAGCCCCATTAAAAATCCTAGACGAACCAACCTCCGCCCTAGACCCCGTTGCCGAAAGCACCGTATACAAAAACTTCGAGACAATCACTCGCGGTCAAACAACTATTTTCATAAGCCACCGCTTGGGCTCGACTAAACTAGCCGACATCATTTATGTTCTAGCTAACGGGAAAATAACAGAAAGCGGCTCCCACGCCGAACTAATGGAACAAGGCGGCGCGTACCACGAGATGTTCACAGTGCAGGCGCAATGGTACGCAGAAGACACGCCCGAAAATATCACATCTGCAACAAATGCGTGATATAATATGTAGTATCTACCAGAATGCGAAAACATTAACCTCCTCTGTCGCCAAGAACGGCGTAGAAGCATTCGCCGTTTTGGCTCGTCGTCGGCAAATGTTTTCAGCATTCGGTGTATCTTACGAATCGAGGGGATTTGACTATGCAAAATAAATGGGCAGTAGTATTTTCAGCGGTGGCAGTGTTGCTTGTGGCTGTAGTGGCAGGATTAATTTTCTGGCTGGGAGGGGGCGCGGAGATTGAACCTGTGTTGGCGGCTGTTCATGAAGAGGGCAACGTTGTTTATGATAACGAAGACGAGACGATTTCTCCTGCACAATCGCTGGAATCACCCGTTGAATCAACTCCAGCAAATTCAGAGTTTGAAGAGATTGAAGAACTTGAACCCGAGCAACCATCAGCACCAATGGCACGGCTGGCATTCGTTGGGGATATTATGTGCCATATGGAGCAGTTAAACGCGGCGCGGATTTCGACTGGGGTTTATGATTTTAACTATGCGTTTAGGTATGTCGCGCCGTATCTTCACGCGGCGGATTTTGCTATTGGAAATTTGGAAACTACTTTGGTTCGTGGCGGATATGCTGGGTGGCCGTTGTTTCGTTCGCCAAAGGCCTTTGCGGAGGCCATTTATAATGCGGGCTTCGATTATGTCACCACGGGAAACAATCACAGTTTTGATGCGTTTGTACCAGGGGTGCGTTCCACAATTGAAATTTTGAACGAAGTTGGGCTCGGTTTTACGGGGACTTTTCTTACGCCAGCTTGTCGTTATGAGGTGACAATGGTGGAGGTCAATGGGTTTAACATTGCGTTGCTAAATGTCACCATGCACACAAATGCAATTGACTTGGGGCATTACAATTATATGGTGAAAATCGTATACCTTGACCTCATAGAGCAATCACGAATAGATTACGCAATGGTACGCGGTGCAATGGCGCGTGCGCGTGCTATGAACCCAGACTTTATAATTGTACTTCCGCATATTGGCATAGAATACTACGGCACAATGAATCGCGCTGGCGGTGGCCACCAATGGGATTTCTTCGACCGCACAGACGGCCGCTGGGTAAACTGGATGCGCACGATGCATCTATTCCTTGACGAAGGCGCGGATATGGTAATGAATCATCACCCGCACACGCTTCTACCCGCGGAGTTCGTTTATGTAACCAATGACGACGGTTCTGTTCGCCGTGCGTTTATGGCGTACTCTATGGCTAATTTCGTTTCGGGGCAACGCACACAACCACGCGAAACAAGCGCGATTTTCTATGTAGACATCAAACGCGACGACGATGGCACGGCTTTCATTTATGCCGCGTCCTACGTTCCAATATGGGTGCGTCAGCACGACCCCACCCGCTACCCACGTCAAGATTTTACCATTCTGCCCGTTACGCAACATCTTCGCCGAGCCACCGAAGAAGCTACACCAGACCTTCGTATTCAAGACATAACTCGTATGCAACAAGTTCACTTAGACGTAACACACATGCTTTCTGGCGAACCAATCCCGCTAGACTTCATGCAAAATGAATACCCCATTACACGCTATCGTACACGCGAGCAATTTCCTGGGTTGCCGCTTTGGGGAACACTGCCTTGGAGATAGGACTTACCCATTTTCGTAGGAGGAACACGCTCTAATACTGTTTTATTGGTAAAGTATTAGACAACAACAATGAACTAATCATATTAAGACCTTGTCATTTTAATGTATACTGTGCGCAAGTTAAGAGGAACAACCGTTGTACCAATTACATTAACCAGCTCTAGCGACAAACAGTAGCCCTGTCCCTGCGGAAATTCTGGCTCTGGTGCTAAGCGTTGCAGTGGTTGCCACACCTTT
>Ga0123355_10022307_pt1 | contig 10147 bp, 7 predicted proteins | sample TergutEmb28metaG_3_FD_89872 | JGI IMG/M metagenome (GOLD analysis project Ga0123355, IMG submission 89872) | Embiratermes neotenicus P1 segment gut microbial communities from Petit-Saut dam, French Guiana - Emb289 P1 | ecosystem: Host-associated > Arthropoda: Insects > Digestive system > Gut ... | reverse complement strand
GTCCACTCAGCCTCGTGAGGTCAAACTGAGGAGCTACTTGAATAAAAAAGTAGCGGCTCCAGGTTCAGAAAACAGAGATTAACGGCCGTGGGGATCCGTTGCGCTAACCACGTGACACCCATCTATCCGCAAAAGTTGGTACTAACTTCGCCTACCGGCGGCGGCCGCTCTGTCGGTATGGTTCGCTCGCGGACTAAAGCCACGGAGTTTAGTTTAGTTAATAGCTCAGAAAAGCGCAGTTCACAGATGTCACCCTGTTCTGTGGCAGCCGGTTAGGCAGCTTTTGCGACGCTGCTCTTCATTTTGTCGCGATTCTTAGTGACAGCTGATATATTTGGCTCAGCAGGTGCATCAGAAAAGAAATTAGAGCAGGTAATTCCTCCCCTGTCCATCAAACACACTGCTGCTGCACACGGCCACTGGTCGCTCTGCCAGACATCAGGCTGCAGTGCGGTGTGATTTACCCACAACCACTGCCGTTCAGTTTGCTCTGTGTTGCTACCGTTCCGCCGTCTTCCTGCCACGTCACACCTGTCAACGTCATGCACCAGCCTGCCAAACGTCGAACTCTCGTCACGCGCGTGCGCAAAATCACTAAATACGTGACGGATTTTAATGAAATTTGATATTCGGTCATTTTTCGAATATCTGTTTATAAAGTTACAAGTTTCTTTCAAACCAGACAAGAATAACTGGCACTTTACATGTAGACTTATGTACGAGAGAGAATAAAAAAGTAAAGGCAAAATACATTTAACGGCTTTAATAGAAGTAACTGTGAGCAATTTTACATATCATTCTTCTACATAGCCCCCCCGCAACACAATGCATTTGTTACATCCTTCAACTAGTTTCTGTATTCCTGCGGAGAAGAAGCTTTTTGGCTACGCGATGTTGATGGCCGACCAGAACGACCTTCATCAGTAACGCGTGCTCGACCCGATTTGAACCTTTCCACCCACTCATAAACCTTTCGTTGACTCATGGTTCTCTGTCCATACTGAGCCAACATACGACGGTGAATTTCCACAGGTTTCACTCCTTCTGCCCAAAGAAACCGCACAACGCCACGCTGTTCTCCGATGGTGCAATCTTGCAAAGGAACGTCCATGTTTTCGCCCTTGTTGCTGCCACTCGACTGAAGGCAGAGCGCTGTACTGCACATGGCTGAACTCTTCAACAGGCATTGTCAATACTGCGCAATGCGAGAGCTCCTCTCTGTCCCGATTACCCTGTAATTTAAAAACTGTCTTTACTTTTTGATTCACCTTCTGTACATTTATGATAACACCTCACTCAATTCTTCTTAGAATGAGAAATTTTTGAGACAAATTTATTATGGAAGAAAAAATCACAACCCACATTTTATGTTCAAGATATTTTTTTTTTCCCGAAAATCGTGCCCTTTGTGAAGTAACGTGGAATAATATAGTACAGCCGGACAGGACGTATATAACAATATGACACGGTATATGCCATTTGTATGCCGGATAACGAAGGTGAAAATACAGACACCCAGTCCTAATACTTAATATTTATTTTTTTCCCATTGCAACAGTCGTAACGCGAACGCTCTTCAGTGTTGCGTGCTACGTGCATTGTCTGAATGTTTCAAATAACCACATGAAGCAGATTTCATCTCCAGAATTGATACAACACAGAGTATGAAGAAGTTTGCAAAGCTTTGTTTAGAACCCACTGTTCATTACAATGTTCACAACAGCTCTATATTAACCATATCCAAAGCCAGATGAATCCAGCCCACACACTCCGAAGAAATGTATTCAAGATGTATTCCGATATGTAGGAGTTGTGAAAGACATTCCGAAAATCGACTGTTAGCTTCTTCATGTCTGTCTGTCTGTCGGCACGGAACAATTGGTCTGCCATTGTACGAATTTTTGTGATTTTTTGTTATGCATTTTGATACAGATCTATCAACTACATCCGGGTTTGATTACAGCGACCGTAAATAACGAGCACCTTACATGAAGACCAGCGTACATTTATATTAACATTTCGCGGTTTGCGAAATACGTACTGTCTGAGAGGCCAAAGAAACAGTTGAAGTTCTTTTCTTTGACATGCAATTGTCTAAGAGGCCGAAGAAATAGTTGAGGCTCTTATCTTTGACATGAAGCTATCTGACAGGCCAAAGAAACGATTGAAGATATTTTCTTTGATATGCAGTTGTCTGAGAAGCTAAAGAAACAGTTGAAGATCTTATCTTTGACATGCAGTTGTCTAAGAGGCCGAAGAAATAGTTGAAACTCTTATCTTTGACATGCAACTGTCTGAGAGGCCAAAGAAACAGTTGAAGATCTTTTCTTTGACATGCAGTTGTCTAAGAGGCCGAAGAAATAGTTGAAGCTCTTATTTTTGACATGCAGTTGTCTGAGAAGCCAAAGAAACAGTTAAAGATCTTATCTTTGATATGAAGCTATCTGAGAGGCCAAAGAAACAGTTGAAGATCTTTTCTTTGACATGCAGTTGTCTGAGACACAGTTGAAGATCTTTTCTTTGACATGCAGTTGTCTGAGAAGCTAAAGAAACAGTTGAAGATCTTATCTTTGACAGGCAGTTGTCTAAGAGGCCGAAGAAATAGTTGAAGCTCTTATCTTTGACATGCAGTTGTCTAAGAGGCCTAAAATAGTTGAAGCTCATATCTTTGTCATGCAGTTGTCTGAGAAGCCAAACAAATATTTGAAGATATTATCTTTGACATGCCTCTGTCTGAGAAGCCAAAGAAACAGCTGAAGATCTTGTTTTTGACATGCAGTTGTCTGAGAGGCCGAAGAAATAGTTTAAAATCTTATCTTTGAAACACAGTTGTCTGAGAGCCCGAAGAAACAGTTAAAGATCTTATCTTTGACATACAGTTGTCTGAGAGGCCGAAGAAATATTTGAAGATCTGATCTTTGCGCCATATAACTTCAAATTGCATGCCGCAGTAATCAGTGCAAAATGCTTACACGCCGACGGAAGAGGTCTTATGCTCATTTTTTCCCTTCTTTTGTTAGTCTCCTACCTCAAGTGTAATTTTCTTCAAGAGACGTTTTTACCTACATTATTCAAGGTATATTAGGAATTTGGAAAGAAAGAACAAACACTAGGGGCTAGACAGATATTTGACGCAACCCTCAGAGGGTAGGAACAGGAACGTGACCTCGTCTGGGTCTCAGAGGCAGTCTGCAGTACGCCAATGCGCATGTCTGAACTTATGTCGTGTGCCAGAGTTTTCTGTGCCTGTGGGTGATACACTACGTGCCCACTGAACTTTGATGGGTACCTTACCTGATATAGAAATACGATTTTCAGATTTCTTTGTTACTTACTTACCTTCATCCTTTCTTATTCTGACTTCTTTTGTCTACCTATTGCAAGTCTAGATGGTTATTGTTGCATCTTATCACACTCTATAACACATACACACACACCGTACGAATCCTCTGCATGAGGGATCGGCAAGTCGCAGGGACTTTCCAGTCTTTCACTAGTAATGAATTGTTTTCACTCATGTGATGTTTGAATAGCAATTTTGTTACGAGCTATTTTTCAAATGTATCGCCCCCCCGCTTTGCTCATTCCACATACATACTTACTTACTTATTTACTTACTTACTTACTTACTCCATGGTGTAGAGTCCTTCATGAGAAGCTAACTGGTTTGCAGCTAGTCAAGAAATTCACCGCATTTCACGGAACCCGAAGGTTCATTATCGCACTCACAAGCGTCCACCACCTGCCCTTATCCTGGGCCAGCCCAATCCATTCCACATACCCACATCCCACCTCCTGGAGATCCGTCCTAATATTATCCACCCATCTACGCCTACGTCTCCCCAGTGGTCTCTTTCCCTCCGGTTTCCCCACCACGACCATATACACCCCTCTCCCCTCACCCATACGCGCCATATGCCCAGCCCATCTCATTCTTCTCGATTTTATCACCTAAACAATATTGGGTGCGGATAGTTGAAGAATAAAAGACCAACTTGATGTCACTTGCTAGTTTATTTCACTCCTTATGTGCTCGACATGTTTCGAACATTAATATATCCATCATCAGGAGCTTGGGACTATTCTGTTGAATTACCACATTGGTCGTATTGTTCTGTAAAGGCGGAGGATTTAGCATTAGTAAAATAAAATAGCAAATGACATCAAGTTGGTCTTTTATTCTTCAACTATCACAATGATGCACGGTCCAATAAACGTAAGACTGGGTGAGGAGTACAAATCATTTAGCTCCTCGTTATGGAGTCTCCTCGATTCCCCCGTTACCTCGTCCCTCATATATATATATATATATGTATATATATACATATATATATATTCACACATAGAGTCGATTCGTATTAAGCATAGGACGGAATTTAAAACCCCGCCTGCCCTGACCCTCCCTGCGTGGGACAACCAGAGCGTCTGCCAATAAAATATTTTCTCTCAACGCTATGAAAACACATACAGAAATTAAGCAAATATTCACTCATTCTTTAAATACGCTATAAATATAATTCTGGCCACCCTCACGCTCCGGCCACTTTACTCCCGGTAAATAACCCATTGAATAAGGGTCTGGACGATGTGGCTTTTAGTGTTGGTTATTTTTCCATCGGTCAGTACGTCCCGAAGTGTGATCTGCTGCCAGCTGACGTGCTGAGTGGACTGGAAATGTGTGACCGGATTTCTGATTATCCATTTCGGGGATAAACAGTGGAAAGCAGTTCATCGCGATGTGGCCTCCATTTCAAAGACAAGAATTTTACTCTCGGCTTATAAATAGCGGCTATTTCAATTTATCAACCAACGAATGCACATATAATTTAACATAAAACACTTTAAAGCACTTTAAAACACTCCGACATGTTCCGATCTTGTCAGATCATCATTAGGGAGCTTTGTTCCTTGCTGAAGTTATATTACAGTATTCACAATTCAATTCGTATTTGCAAACGAGGTGTTGTGGCAGCATATCATGTGTTGTGGGAATGTGTTGTGGCAGCAGTGGCTATATGTGCGTCGTACGAAGAACTTTTTCTTCAATTACGTCTTAATTATGAGACTTTTGTGCGTTTCCTGGGTCTTCCTTTTCATTCCAAAACAAAGATAATATTTTGTCGCAACGCTGACTGGTTAGCACTGTCTTGCATTGAAGTCTGCTTATTTCAAGAGAAGTACAGCCGTGTGGGTTTGACAAAGATAGAGAGCTAGAGAGGCCACAACTGTTTACTCACGGGATAACCTTCGTAGGAACACATCACGTGGGCAACCTGCAGCAAAACAGGGCCTCAAACAAAAATATACGCAGAACAAACTGAAATATTTTCTACAGATTTATTTTTGGAGCCGGGATAGCTCAGACGGAATAGCGACTCGCTACGGACTGGACCGTCCGGGGATCGAAATCGCGAGATTTTTCGCACCCGTCCAGACCGGTCCTGCAGCCCATCCGACCTCCTGTAAAATGGGTACCGGGTCTCTTTCCCGGGGGGTAAAGCGTTCGGGGCGTGGCGTTGACCACCCACCCCCATCTAGCGCCGAGGTTAAAGAAAGATTAGAGCTGTACCTCTATTCCCTCTCTGGGCCGACTTGGCCATTTCTAGTGTGAACCCTTTATCTTCACTCTCTCTTTACAAATTTCTGTTACGTATTTAAGAACTAACAATATTTACTGCATTTTCTAAGACACAAAGTATTATCTTTGTTTTATTTCCCACCAAATACCGTTTTTTCACTGTGTTGTCTTGTTTGGCTCATGTAATATTAACGGTTTTTGTAGACCATGTGCAGATATTTAAATGGCCAGCGAAAAGCTTGTCGTACGCGAAGGCGGGCTGTCGCCATTTTAACCCCGTTGGTACCAGAAGGCGGACTATTGCCATTTAAATCCCGATCGTACCCGAAGGCAGACTGTCGCCATTTAAATCCCGATCGTACCCGAAGGCAGACTGTCGCCATTTAAATCCCGATCGTACCCGAAGGCAGACTGTCGCCATTTAAATCCCGATCGTACCTGAAGGCAGACTATCGCCATTTAAATCCCGATCGTACCCGAAGGCAGACTGTCGCCATTTAAATCCCGATCGTACCCGAAGGCAGACTCGCCATTTAAATCCCGATCGTACCCGAAGGCAGGCTGTCGCCATTTAAATCCCGATCGTACCCGAAGGCAGACTGTCGCCATTTAAATCCCAATCGTAACCGAAGGCAGACTGTCGCCATTTAAATCCCGATCGTAACCGAAGGCAGACTGTCGCCATTTAAATCCCGATCGTACCCGAAGCCAGACTGTCGTCATTTAAATCCCGATCGTACCCGAAGGCAGACTGTCGCCATTTAAATCCCGATGCTAAAATTTTCCAATTGTTTGTGTCCGAGTGGTGTGAGATTTTCCCGAGAGAAACGCGCTGCTTTTTTGGCGAGAGTGCAAATCTCATAGCTTGCCGGAAACTAGGAGACAATCTGAGATATAGTAAATATTTTTACAGACACGGAGAATAACTTCAAATGCTGGTCGGCGTATAGAAACCTGGGTTCGAGAATTTGCCGGTTAGTAAAATTCTTATTTCGTTCCCGAAGCTAAGAACGCCTTACTTCCGTTCGTGGTCAAATTTGAATGCGTAAATAAATTTTCAGAATCGACCAAGCGTGACTGGTCAAATGGCAGTCGAACTTACAGCCAGTCTGGAAGGAAGGACATTCAGGTGTCAGCGCGTTAGATTAAATCGCTTGATTAATGGAAGGCAGTTCCACGCCTCCAAAGTATCAGGTGGATTTACGACTCGGCAGGAAAACTTCGAAAAAATTATAGTTTAAATATTTACGTTAATGTGTCAATATAATTTAATATACAGGGTGAGCATAAAGTCTTTCCCTGATTACAAACATTTATTACAAGAAAACTACTGTACGTGGAATACAAGCATATTTTTTTTAATGTAACTCAAGAAGTTTTTTTACAACACATCGGTACACTTCAACATGTGCTCCTTTTATTGCACGGAGAACGTCTAATCGATAATAAATTTATCTCCACGTGTTCTCCAACATGTCTTCAGTTACTGTAGCAAGAGCGTCTGTTATTCTTGCCTTCAAATTTGTAATATCTGGAACTGGTATCGAAAACACTTTGTCCTTAACACACCCCAACAAAAAGAAGTCGAGGGGGGTGATATCCGGCGATCGTGTTGGGCAGGGTGTTGGACCATCTCTCCCAATCCACCTGTTTGGAAATGTTGCATCCAGAAACCAAATGTTACAAATGTTACAATAAACACATGACATAACATTTTAGAAACTAACTTAAATAATGGTAAAAAATATGTTTGTATTCCACGTAGTTTTCTTGTAATATATGTTTGTAATCAAGGAAAGACTTTATGCTCACCCTGTATATATGTGCATGTATAATAAGGCTATGTATAGATTACGCATTCTATTCGTGAAAAAATTAAGAACAGAGTGAAGTCAGGAACGCTGGCTATCATCTAGTACAGAACCTTTTGTTTGCTATGCAAAAATACAGAGATTGAATTATAAAGAATTATAATACTGGGTGTTGTTTGTGCTGTGTGAAATCTAGTCTTTGTCACATTGAGGGACGAACATAGGCTGAGGGTGTTCCAGAACCGGGTGCTGAGGAGGATTCGGCCTAAGAAGGACAAGGTAATAAGGGAGTAGAGAAAACTACATAAAGATGAGCTTAATGATTTCTACTTTTCATCAAATATTGTTCGGGTGATCAGATCGGGAAAAATGAGATGGACGGGACATGTAGCATGTACACAGAGGTTTGGTGGGGAAACCTGAGGGAAAGAGACCACTTGGAAGACCCAGGCGTTGATGGGAGAATAATATTAAGATGGATCTTCAGGAAGTGGGATAGGGGACGTGGACTGCTTCGAGCTGGCTCAGGATAGGGAAAGGTGGCAGGCACTTGTGAATGCGGTAATGAACCTTCGGGTTCAATAAAATACGGGGAATTTCTTGACTAGCTGAGTTTCTGTTAGCTACTCAAGAATGTCTCTGCTACATCGTGTTATTTCGTATAAATAAAGTGAGTGGGTCTGAACAGCGGTTGGCGTGGAACCTTCGCTAAAATATTAACACAAATTAGCATGTTAATGCAATGCGACATAACAGTCGACAAGACCACAACGCTGTCGGCATACGGAATACAGATCGTCTAGAAGCCCGAATTTATCGCACCACGCCTCGCCCTTGCAGAACTTTATCTGCTGCTCGCGCTGTTTCTCACTTGGTCTTACCAGCCGTCACCCCAAAAATTCCACAGTTTTTCTCAAGAACCCTGCAAAACCGTTGCCAATAATTCAATTTTCCATTGTGACATCGTAACAATTTCGCAGTACTCGTGTTTGGGGGAGACCATTGCTTCCAATTGCCAAAATTTCTCGTTACCATTTGTCATATATTTGGGGACGTTTAGTGTGTCATGGCGTTCTTTACGCTAGTTGACTCCCCAGGTGGCGAATTTTTATCAGTACAAATAAGACGTACATTTCAAGAAGCGCATTTTCTATCGAAATTGGTTGGATCAACAGTACCAGTCACACAATGCTTTGTGGACACAGAGATGTTCAAATGGCTTATTTCATCAGCTCAATAAAGACGTGCTTTCAGAACACATTAGACATGCTTTAGTGAGTGCAACTTTGCTCTCCTTCTGAATACAAACGAGCAACCGTCTAAACCAACACAGAATATGTGAACATAATGGCTTCTAGTCAAATCCATTCGAATCCACTGAGTGCTTGCGGACACACGTCAACACCTTTTTGGGTAATCCTGATGACAGAGTGTCAGAAGCCTTCAACTGAATTCCACGTAACCAGAGCTCTTAGTATCAACCGTGCGTCACTTGTCAACATCGTGAGGCGGTTAAGTGCTGCCGTCTATCGGCTGATCTCAGCAACGCAACACGAAATGGTGAATTTTGAAGACTCTATTTCGGTTTTATTTTGTCACGTTATTAAATTCCCCGTCTTTTCTTGAGATACAAATTGCTAGGTGTCAGTGAACTGTAAAAACGAGTCAGTAATTCAGGGTTTACACTAGGTTTGATTCCTACGTTGTTGATTTGTGGAACTGACGTGAGTGAAGTTCGGTGAACGGAGGCGCCGTGTAGAATGTATTGCCCTTAGAATAAGCTGAAAGACTTTTGTTGGACCTGAAGTGGGTGAGTGATGTATTACTGGAGAAAATTACGTTGTGAGGAGCTTTGCCACTTGTATTGTTAACGTAATATCTGCATGATTACTGCATGAGGAAAGGTAGGATGGGCCAGACACACAATAGAAATGCCTAGAGAAGTTTATCTCGAAAACTCGGAAGGAAATGGAGGAATTACTGAACCTAGCAACAATACTACAATGCTTTGAAAATTTTTTTCATACCTTTTGCTTTGAAATTTTTTGTATGTGATAAGCCATTGAGTGGGTCGGGTAGCTCAGTCGGTATAGTGACTGACTACGGGCTGGACGATCCGGGATCGAATCCCGGTGGGGACGAGATTTTCCGCGCGTCCATACTGGTCCTGGTTCCCACCCAGCCTCCTCTAAAATGGGTACCGGGTCTTTCCCGGGGGTAAAGTGCGGCCGGGGCGTGCTGCTGACCACTCACCCCCTTCTAGTGCCGCAGTCATGGAAGAGTAGAGCTATACCTCAACCCACCCTCTGGGCCACACCCGGTCTGTAACAGGATCACTTTACCTTTTTTAATAAGCCATTCAGAGCTGGTATTCGAATGTAAGAAACGTGAAATTGTGTTTACAATACTTTGTTTCTCTCGCTAAGCAGCTAAGATTGCTGAAGCTGGTAACAGCTGCATCCTAGCTAAGTCGCAATATTGCTGTTTTTCACACCGTCTGAGCGCAGAGATTCTCTTTTATAAACCAAGTCTACAAATATTGATATTTCGCGTTGAAAACAGTTTAATCCCCTTCTCAGTCGGTAAGCATATATTTCTAATACACTATCTTAGCAAAGGAATTTCCAGAAAATATTATACAGTAAAACCTGTCAAGTTGACCACCTTCATAAGGTGACCACCTGCTGATGTTGACCACATATCGGTAGAACCGGCAAAGTCCTATGTAGTTTGCATATATGACCACCTCCATAACTTT
>Ga0123355_10022305_pt1 | contig 10148 bp, 6 predicted proteins | sample TergutEmb28metaG_3_FD_89872 | JGI IMG/M metagenome (GOLD analysis project Ga0123355, IMG submission 89872) | Embiratermes neotenicus P1 segment gut microbial communities from Petit-Saut dam, French Guiana - Emb289 P1 | ecosystem: Host-associated > Arthropoda: Insects > Digestive system > Gut ... | reverse complement strand
TACCAGTGAAATCACATGGAAATAAGTGAGATTTAATTTCCTCCTGATGATAAAAACTGTGTATACCAGTATGCATAGGAGGAATGGAGGAATAATATACCAAATTCTTAACCTTGGTACTAGATGTAGGTGAGTTGTCAACTTTACGATCCAACAACTCTATCCCCTGGGGAAAAAGCCCCTGACACCTCTTGAAGAGAAGGGTGGGGGACCCCAAGATCTGGTCTTGATGCTCTGGAGAGAGGAAAAATTTCTTTTGCCTACATGGAATAGAACTACAATTTTTTTTTGAAGCTAATGTAGATATGTGCCAGCATTCTGAACAACCTTCTGCCATTATCAGTATGGATGCAAGATTGTCTCTTCAAAGACATTAAAGTCTACTGCAAGGCAGTTGTTAGTAATCCTTGTGGAGAGGTTACTGTTTTACTGACCGTTATCTGCTGCTGATGTATGCCATGTTGTAAATATACTCTCAGCAGTAGCTGTGTACAAGTTCTTACAGACTTACTTACTACAAAGTAATGAACTGTGTGTCAAATTTTGGAGACATATTCAGGCATGAAGCTTTAGCAGTGGATTAGGTCTGTTGTATAATAGTTGGGTTAATAAATGTAAATTTTATTCATGAAACCATAACATAACAACTAAGTGAATAAGCAAGTCCTGTGTAGACTTCATAAAATAAAGGTAGGAAGTGCTAGTACAACTCTATGTTCAATTTTCCTAATTTTCCTGAACAGTACATAAGATCTCAACATGTTTATATGTGCGATTTAAGTTCTCTTGATCCTGGCAGTAACATTTAATGTGGAAACTACAAGAAAAACTGTCATGGAAAGTGATGGGTTCACATACATTGCAAAGACAGTAGATGAAATTTGGCAGCAAAGGGCTCAGGCCTGTCACAGTGGAGTTCATACTGCCACAAATGTGTATATACTGGCACTGTTTTGTATGTTGGGTGCCTCACAGTACTGTCATGGATGTCACACTGATGAAACAATTAAGAGTTTAAGTGACTTGAATGACATATTTTTATAGAAGCAAAAGAGAAGTGGAAGGTGAAGGTTGTCAGTCTCTATAGCCATTATGTATGTTCCGTTGAATATAGCATATGGCCCTTGAGGAGCTAAAGACAAGAGTGTAGATTGTGTGAGCTGTCAGCTGATGAATATCCTGTCCAAATTGCACAGAGTCATTGTACAAATATAAGAGGGATAACTATGAATATAATTGCCAACATCTTCTTGAAGAGATGATGATGAGCTTAAATGCAGCACAGGCATCTTGTTGAAACTTACTGTTAAATAAGTACCTATACGGGTACACTTAGCACACAAATCAGCCGTACACTGCTGGAATATAGAAAAGTACACATAGCATTGTTTTTCTCAGTTGCAATACATCAAAATAAATGTACTGTCTTTCAAGAGTGGTAATGTTAGAAGAGGTTCTGTAGCAGATGGGGCTACTGCCTGCTCATACAGTATATAAAGAAATCAGGAAAAGGTGTTGTTTTGGGTTTTTCTGGCATGTGTCTAGTATTATGAAACTTTGGTTACAGCCATTAATAGTGTAATCGTTTGGAGGTGTTTAAATATTTTGAGTGCATTATTGCATGTGTCATCTTGAGGGTAGATGAGACAGAAAGGAAAGTGGGATGAAAAGTGGATGAGGAGGGGCCCACCTTTACATCAATAAAGACAGTGTAATGGCAATTGCTGAAGAGTGTGTCTCTTCCAGGTTTCATACTCACTAGTTGCCAGGAATGCTGACACATGCAAACAAAGAAACAATGAAGTTAATTGCTACATTTTTTGGACCGTTAATTATGCTGCAGGAAATTTTAAATGAGACAGGTTTCATTCTTGTGAATTTCTTCCCTAAGGAGACAACAGTGAAATCTAACCAGTATATCAAAACACCAAGGAGTTTGAAAGGTTACATCTGTTGAGTTTGTCCCACAACAAAAGTGTCTGAATTGTTGATCCTCCATGACATCAGGCCACACACAATATTCTTTTCATTGAAGGCATCACAGACTGTGGGTGTACAGTTCTGCCAAACAAATTCTGCAGTTCTGACCTGTCAGGACACCAGTACATTGATGTTGAGGCATGTCTTTGTACTTTGGTAGTCATGATGACTGTACTTTGAACTGTATGTTTTCCATTAATCTCTGACTCCCTTGACATGAATCATGTTTGTGCAGGTTTCTACCTGCCACACCTGACACACGTCTCCATAGCCTGGTACTTGATCACCTGGGAATACTTTACCTTTCTATGGCCATTTCATTAGTCATGGTCTAGAGTTCATCAAGTAAACAAGTGTAGCTGGAACTTGAATACTTGCAGTGAAACTGCTAGTCAAGAATAGAATAGCACATGATACAGTATTGTTAATAACAGTGTAGAACACCTACATGCATACATATATACATGCACACACACACACACACACTATATTTATATACATGTATACATATATGTACCATATATTCTCGAATCTCATCCGCATCCTAATCTAATCCGCACTAGTTTTTGCTGATTTCTTAAACGAAAAAGTTAGTTCACGGTTCTAATCTGCACCTATGGGAGGACGATGGTGAAGATAAAAATGATAGTGACTGGGTGACAGATAACGATTCAGTTATGAATGTTGATGGCGAGTCTGATGAATAATAAATTATAAATATTATATTATATATTATATATTATAAATAATAAATAAAAAAATTGTATTGTATAGTTCTTACGGCGCGTACAGCGGCTCTATCATTTTTCCAAAGTCCAGCTCATGACCATGAATTTAATCCGCATCTGATTTTTTAGCCCTCTGAAACTGCAAAAAGGGTGCCGATTAGATTCGAGAATATATGGTACATGTGCTCATAAGCTTGAAAAATTAGTCAAAATGACTGCAGTACATGAAATTAGCCATAAAAGGCTTATAATACACATAAGTACACTTCAGTATGTTATAAAGTTAAACATTACATGACATTCTTACTTACACACATGACTTAAGTGATAAGCTGCTATTGATTTATGTGACAAAAACCATTAGTAAGTTTATGCTCATTTCCAAAAATTAACAATTAATCAAACAAGAAAAAATACTGCATATTTATAATCTTCTTCATGTTGCTTTAAATGCTTCTGTTTAACCAACATGATGTTCAGATGAGGCTGTAGAAAGACTGTTGTTGATTTTGATGCCTCAAGTGTCATAATTTATTGACAACATGGAATATTGACAGTTGCTCTATGTTGATCTTGCTTAATCCTTCCTGTAACAATGTGTACAGGCAAATTTGTTTGAAAACGTTGTACGTTAAAGCAAATATATGTAATCATTGTAGAAACTGTTGAGTGCAATTTCTAAAACAGACTTCTTCATGAAATGTCGATTTCCCACCAGCCAAAATTCCAATAATTACTGTTAAATAAGTTATTCCAATAAAGCATTCCAGGGTGGTCCAAAAATGCGAAGTAAATTGCTGTAAGTGTATCAGTATTGCTGACATAACCAACTGCTCTCACTGAATGACATGCTATATATATCATCAAAATTATTACCAGACTGATTTTTTTTTTCAGTTCAGATGGTTATCAGTTTGTGCACTAGGAATAAAATACAGAACCAACACATAATTTTGAGAACACATGTAGGTGCTGAATATGAAGTCTGAAATGCAACTGGATAACATAGATTAAAGAAACATGTACCTTGGACAGCATATGGATGTGCTGAACATGAAGGCTGAACTGCATCAGAATAACATAGATAGAAGGAACATGTAAACTGGAAAGCACATGGATGTACTGAACATGAAGTTTGAACCACACAAGATTTTGCTTCTCATTAACAGTATAAGATATGATACTATATATCTCAATTGCCATTAGAGCTACTGATTTCCATGATCCAAGTGAACTTCCCAAGTCTTAGATGCATATATGTTTTAAACTTTAATAACATGTCAAACAATATAGTGTAGCTTAATTATCTAAGTATATAATCAAACTTTCTAAAGAATTGCTGAAAATTTTGTACAGTATAAAAACGTTGAAAACTCTACATATATTCAACTTATTGATCATGCTAACTTTAAACTACAAAACTGACTCCATGCATTTAATTAGGCTAAATATTACAGACACTTTGACTTGTAACACATTCTGCTGTGGTCAACAAAGGATGCCCATTCATTTGAGAGCTGTGTGCAGATAATTCAACCATTCATCCATCATGTCAGTTACATTACAACCCATATTAGTTCAGACGTGGTTTTACATACTGCAGTAGTTTGTTTGGTGATCACTAGAAGTAAAACCATATGACAAGTTCCTGAGTAAATGTGGTGGATAATTTTTTACCAAAAACATGTCCTGCGAGAGTGTGGAATCTGATAGGAACTTCTAAATATATTTCTCCACCCAGTAACGATATATACAAAGTATGAATTAAAAATATCCAGCCTCCCTAGAATGCCTTAAATATTTTTCTTTTCACTGCAATAACTTCCACATAAATATAGGCACCATCCAAAAATTGAATTACTCATTTGTATAGCCAAATTATTTATGGCTTCAGGCAGACTGTTTAATGAGATACTCCTGACATATAAATAAAAATGCTAAAAATGTGATTCTGCTACCTTGGATATGGTAATATCTCATCAGATTCAGTCTGTCATGGCTCATGGTAGGAATTAAGTAGTAAATCTGTGTTGTAGCAGAATTGTATAATACCATTTAAACAAAGTAAAGAAATTATAACTCATCATTAAGAATGAACAATTGAGACTTGTGGGTTTTTAAAATTTTGCATTGTAATTTACTTATCACTGTTAGTAGGAAGTGTGGAACTGATATTTAGCTGATAAAATTAAGCTAGACTCTGGTTCAAACTTTGTACTGCCTACCAGTAGAAGTGACTTTATATTTCATCAGATAAAGAAGACCTGTAACTAGAATTCTAGATTTTTGCTTCCCCCCACCACAGATACAAGTTTTAGCAAACATTGGCATAGCCACAAGCAAAGCTTCTAAGTGCAGGATGATGTTTCTCTAGCAACAATATTAGAAACTACAGAAGGCTTTAACAATTGTGGAGTACATTTGTTAAAAACATGTAGTACACTACACAGTCCTAACATTGTAACTAGAAACAGTACATGTAAAGTTTCGTTTATTTGAATCAAATGATGCCTTAACGGTGGTCAATTACAGGCTGAAACATGCCAAAGAGTTTACTGAAAACAGATGGCTGAATAAGTGAATGATTACACAATTTTTTTTCCATTTCCACAAGCACCTTCTGCTTTTCTGATTTAGGTTCTGTGACAAGAACAGTAAATACGAATTTGTAGTATGTTAATTGTCCTTCGACAGTGCATACAGTAGTACACAAGGAAAGCTGATTATCCAAAGGAACAATTTGACATTTCACTGGAATAATGTTCAATAAGTATGTGCTATTTGTTAACTCTTCTCTCCATTTACATGCAGTATACACCTGCGGTCATGTCTGAACTGAGCCATTTCGGTTTTTGTGGTTAGCTGTCCATTCACATGGTGATAAACACACATGTTTAGATCCAGATTAAAATGAGTGAACTTTTTAGTTTTCAGTGGTGATTTATACTATAATAACAGAATTTTAAGAATATGAATAGCAATACCAGAGATAGGGCACAATTATTTTTGTAACATGTACTGACACACACAAAACAGATTTATTCAGGAGGGTACACCAATGATGACGGACTGAAGATCACTGCCTTAAACAAATAATATTTAAAAGAAACTGGAAAATTTAGTGTTCAGAAGTATAATTTGCTCACATTGAGGTATAGTCTATAGCCATGTGTTTGTACTTCCTCAACAAAATAACAACATTTTGACAAAATTTTTGATTTCCTAAAATTAGTTTTCTTCTTTGGGAACTGTAAGGCTTACAGCAGTAATTAAGTTGTTGGAGAAAGTGTGCAGACTTGTTACAAGTAAAAGACCCATGTTGAACAACACTTACCAAATTGGGCATCACTAAAATCAGAAACTGAAAATTGAACACACCTTATATTAAAGCCACACATTTGTCACAACACTGAGCCCATTGCCCCCCCTCCTATCATCACAACCCTATTCAAAGGTCTGTCCTGACATTACTCTTCAACTTTGTTGATTTTCTAAGCAGGTCTTTGCCATCATTTTACCACCAAAATGTTACATGAGTTTCTTTTGTAGAGGTATTACAATCCTAAAAATGCAATATTAATTTATTTCCATCCCAAATAGGTATATACACACATAGAGGTACAACAATGTTTATAAATAATAGTTATATCATAATCATCATCATCAATGAAAGACACTGTAGCACAGTTACTTGTCTTCATCATTATCTTTATACTGATGGTGGTGGCTGCCATGTCCATCATGGTCATGGTAGCTGTTGTGGTAATGGTGTCCATGTGAGTGATGGTGACTGTAGTAATGGTGGTTGTGTCGTTTTGGTTTTACCAGCACCACATGGTGGTGATGAATATGCTTCACCCGGTGTGGAACATGGATGATAATGCGCCTGAAACATAATGCAACCAAATAACATAACTTACAAGTCATATTATTGCCTTCATCTAGATGTTATGGTAATGTTAAACTTGGCTGATTGTCTGAAGGTTGGTTGTTTCATGATTAATTTGAAACTCTGTAGATTATGTTATAGCCCTTGCTAGTATGGCTGTTTAACCCTTTAAACGCCGAATTAAGTCACATCTGCAATTTGCTGGCATTATTAGGAGTTCATCATATTCTCCATGTTAGCGGGGTAAGGGTTAATATAAGAGAGGCATTGAGATATGCCTTGTATTTGTGTGTAATATGTCAAAATTAGAAAAATTTTATGCCTAAAGTTACTTTAATTCATATTTCTTACCATACTGTTTTCATTGTCATGTCTGGTTCAAATATTATTTTGCTTTCAATATGTTAGTAGTTAAATTTAACAGATTTGATGAAAAAATAATATTGTAAGAGAAATCACTAATACATATGAGTTATAAACTAGGTGAATTGCTTCAGATTGTATCCAGTGGCAGGACTGGGTACTGATTAGGGTTGTGGAAAAGGATGTGGAAGTCTGGACCTACTGTTTGGCCATGCTGCTGATTATGGATCATGCTTGTCAGCCTGCATGTGTGCAAACTTCAAGACCTTGAGGGATTTGAGGTTTTTATAATATCGTTGATGAAGACAAAAGCCTTCTGAAGTATGACACCCTGCCATTTGGTAATTATTTACAAACTTCTCGGAGCATCTTGATGCCTCTAACTTCAGGGTAGTCTAAAAACACTCTTCTTGAACTACCCTGAAAATGGAGACAGTAAACTCCTCCGAACCGTCGGTAAAAATCAATCGACCCGGCGTCACATCCCAGGGGACAGTAATCTTCAACTGTAATCGGTATGCATAGAGAAGTAACCGACTTTTACAATATGTCACTGCCTTAAGTCGTTCGCACTGATAACCGACGCCTTTTCGCGTTCGTAATGTTGTAGAAGTTGCAGCATCCGAGGCAGTCGGTGCGTTTGTTATGGCACTGGCTTGGTGCTCATTTCTGTCACGATGCCATGGCAGTGTACAACACGCCATTCGCTGGTGACACTTTTCTTTCCTAAAGCCAGAGAAACTGCAGCATTTGCCGGTGTTTCTAGCGTCATCCAAATTGCAACATTCGCTAGTGCTCGTTTGTCTTCATCACGCCGGAGTCCGTTTAACATTGACCGGCGTTACATCGTCCATTGTTGTTTGTTCGCATTCGAGGCGCCCTCATGCACATTACTGCATTTGCCGGTGTAGCTTATCTCCCTAAAGCTACCCAGATTACAGAATTCGCCAGTACTTTGCGTGTTTGTCAATCATTACATACTAGAGCAGTAGTTCCCAAGGAGATCCATAGGTACATTCCTGTAATGGTTGCTTTGAAGTTTACTTATTTTTAATTAAATATTTTAATTAAAATATTTCCGGTATTTCTTCAATTAGCGACATATTTGTTTCCTATTACCGTTAGAATATCTACTTAAGAAGCTCCCTGTAACCACGAAGCGAGAGTCAGTCTATTAATGAAGGTCAAATCATGCAATGCGTTGTTAGGTATTTTACCGGTGTGCATTGGTAGCTATCTAAAAACAGTTCTCAGGTATAAATATCTCATTTCGGGCACTATATGTACGTGAGCAAAGATGTGGGAATCGTTGGTTACTTTTTCGAAGCTAAACGGGGTCCTCGAGCAGAAATGTTTGGGAAATACTGAGATACAGTAAATTGCAAGCGAGACATCTCCGTTGTGTTGAATATAAGCTAAAATATTATATAAAAATATATAATATAGGCATAAACAACTTTATATTTTATTAGGTTATATTAGATTATAATTCCATCTACATGTTTCGGCCCAATTGTAGGGCCATCTTCAGACTGATCTGTACAATTGTACACTCAACCTTTTCACAGATTAGCCTGAAGATGGTCCTGCAATTGGGCCGAAACATGTAGATGGAATTATAATCTAATATAATCTAATAAAATATAAAGCTGTGTATGGCTGTATTTTATATATTTTTTATTATATTTTAAGTGAGATACAGGTTTGGCTAGTGCTCGTCCGCTTTCTTAAAGGTATTGAGATTACTGCATTTGCCTAAAGGTACTCGCATCCCTGACTCCATAAAATTTACACCTGTTGCCGATGCTATTTCGAATCTGGTCATGAGCCCCGTTAGTGGCTCGACATCAAGACGGAGTGAATGATTGTCCGTCTTTCACAGCATGACTTTGACTGTGGTGATAGTTCGTGTTCGAAACGTCGGTGTTTCTGATTGTTCTCGATCAAAGGCTCGATATGGACTCTGAAAGCTTGGGTTCTTTTTTTCCGGGTAGTGAAATTTTTGCTTTCAATTTTTTCGAAACTATACAACTTATTGTCTACTTCCCACCCAATTTTGTGGAACCCAAAGTTTCGTTACCCTATTCATAACATTACGCCACTTCTACGTGTTCTGAGCCATAACAGTCCAGGCTACGACCTCCAGTCCTTATTCAAGGTCTGTTTAATATTATCCTACGGGCCGGGTAGCTCAGTCGGTATAGCGACAGACTATGGGCTGGACGGTCCGGGATCGAATCCCGGTGGAGACGAGATTTTCCGCCCGTTCAGACCGGCCCTAGGGCCCACCCAGCCTCCTGTAAAATGGGTACTGTGTCTTTCCCGGGGGTAAAATGCGGCCGGGGCGTGCTGCTGACCATTCACCCTCTTCTAGTCCCGCGGTCATTTAAGAGTAGAGCTATACCTCTACCCGCCCTCACCCATTCTCTGGCCTACACCGGATCTGTAACGGGATCACTTTACCTTTTTAGTATTATCCTCCCATGAAAGCCTAGGGCTCTCAGGCAGTCTCTGACATCTTCGTTGAATAAAATATAAATACGGGTTGAAATACGGGTTTTTGTATGGGAGTGGGCACATTTTGCTTACCGTTTCACACATGAAACTGCAGACAGCAGTAACATCACTACAAGCGCTGCGCCCAGAAACTAAAAAAGAAAAAGCAGACATTTAACTTTTTGGAAACAGGACGTGAGCTGGAGATTGAATACATATGTCAGTACTTAAATTTTGATTTTGCTTTATGTAGGACTCGTATATTCTACATTTGATTGCTTCTATTTTTGTATAACTAATACAACAAAGGCATACTTGAACTGTTCCTAGTTAGTTCCGTAGCCACAGACTAGCTACAAATTTTGGCCTCGAGACACACGCGGATAAATTGTTGGCGAAATGTTGTGCCGACGTCGTTGACGACAGCAGTTGTACACGTTACCAATTGTCGGCACCGCATAACAGGCACGTCCAGCATACTCTAAAGTGGTTTGCGGCCAGTATGGGTTTTTTATGTAGTATACATGAACTAGTGGACGAGGTAACGGGGGAATGGAGGAGATTGCATCACGAGGAGCTAAATGATTTGTACTCCTCACCCAATATTGTGTGGGTGATAAAATCGAGAAGAATGAGATGGGCTGGGCATGTGGCGCGTATGGGTGAGGAGAGGGGGTGTATAGGGTCTTGGT
>Ga0123355_10022304_pt1 | contig 10149 bp, 7 predicted proteins | sample TergutEmb28metaG_3_FD_89872 | JGI IMG/M metagenome (GOLD analysis project Ga0123355, IMG submission 89872) | Embiratermes neotenicus P1 segment gut microbial communities from Petit-Saut dam, French Guiana - Emb289 P1 | ecosystem: Host-associated > Arthropoda: Insects > Digestive system > Gut ... | reverse complement strand
CTGTCCAAGCGGGCAAAGTTGACGCGAAGGTTGATAACATGCTCAAGATCACGACGGACGGGCGCAAGATCGGGCTTGACCAGCGGCTAATGAATCCGCTTCTGTCTGACTTCGAGGGCAGTAAGGTCAACGCCTGCGCGGATGATATATTCAATACCTGGGATGATACCCGCGCTGACCGGTTGACACAGCTCGTGTTTTGCGATTTTTCGACTCCGAATAAGGACGGACGCTTCAATGTTTATGACGATATCAAACAGAAACTGCTTGAGCGCGGTATACCTGACAGCGAGATCGTGTTTATCCACGATGCCGATACCGAAGTGCGAAAAAAAGAATTATTCGCGAAAGTACGTCAAGGCAAGGTGCGTGTCCTTTTTGGTTCTACAGCTAAGATGGGGGCAGGGACAAATGTACAGGACAGACTCGTTGCCATTACTGACTTAGACTGCCCGTGGCGACCCTCTGACCTCGAACAACGAGCCGGGCGCGGTATTCGTCAAGGGAATATGAATCCGGCAGTTAAGATTCGCAGATATGCAACTAATGGGACATTCGACTCGTATCTCTGGCAGACGGTTGAGAAAAAGCAGAAGTTTATCAGTCAGATTATGACATCGAAATCACCTGTCCGCTCATGTGAGGATGTTGATGAAGCCGCGCTTAGCTACGCTGAGATCAAGGCGCTTTGCGCGGGCAACCCACTAATCGCGGAGAAGATGAATCTTGACATAGATGTGTCCAGGCTGCGTCTGCTGAAATCGGAATACCAAAGTCTGCGTTACCGTTTGGAAGACGATTTACTTAAAAACTTCCCGAAGAAGATAGCCTCTGTGAATGAGCGTATAGCCGGTATTGAAAAAGACATTGCCATGTGCGACGAGCATAAAGCGAAATGCGTTGACATTAAAACTGATCTGACAGGCAGTGCATCGGCGTTGGCATCGTTCCCCAGTATGACAATCAATGGAGTGACTCATGTTGAGAAGGAACCCGCTGCTAAAGCTTTGATTCAAGCCTGCAAGGGTATTAAGGACAGGCAGACAGAATTGCCCATAGGTGAATACATGGGTTTCAAAATGAGCCTGCAATACGCGAGCTTCGGACAGCAGATTAAGCTGTCTCTTCGCGGCGCGATGACATACACGGTCGAACTTGGCTCGGACGCTCTCGGAAATATGACGAGGATCAACAACATGCTTAGTAAACTAACGGGGCAATTAGACAGCGCACGGGCAGAGCTTGAGGGCATCAATAAACAGGTCGAGGCTGCGAAGCTCGAATTGGAAAAGCCATTCACACTTGAAGATGAGCTTCAGGAAAAAGAAGCGCGGCTCGCGCTTTTGAATGCCGAACTGAACATCGACGGCGACGGTGATATGGATGTTATCAATGATGCCGATGAGCCGGACGTTGACGATGACTCAGACGTTGAAACAGTGCCACAGGCCACGCCGGAAAAGATCACGAACAAATCACTCTTATCGGGCATACAAAACTTTGACGGCGGTAGAAGTCCCAGCGTTTCGGGCAGAGATAAGCCTGCCGATCTTGCAATATGAAACGCGGCAATCGGGCCGCGTTTCGTTCACATTATCATATTTCATGCTCTTTTTTCTTTGCCGGAGCTGTATCGTCGTTTTCATCATTGCTATTCCGATCAACCTTCGCCTGTTTGGCATCTATCCCCGCAAGCAGTGACGGCTTTTGCTGTGAGCGCTGACTGACCCGGTTTGCCCGATCTAATACATTCCTGGCAATTGCATTACGGCGGCTCTCGTCTATATCCGGCGACTTTGCAAGGGTATCAATGATTATCTCATCAAGCCCGTTAAGCGCGTCAAAGTCAAACCACTTCAAATCACGTACGAGCTTTATCTGTTCGTCATGTGACTTGTTAAACGGTTTGCCTTCCACCCCTTGCCCGACACGCGCTGAGTTGTACCACAACGATGTCCCACTGTCGTATACCGGCGCGGCTCCAAGCCATTCCAATGTCTCCGCGTTGCGGATAAATCCAAAGTTGTTGTAGTGCCTGTCCTCGTTCGCGATTATATAGTCTACAGTCAACAACCGGTTCAAATTTGCGATAACATCGGGAATATCGTGGTTATCACAGCAGCGCAAAAAGTGCGTGAATTGGGAATCACGGTTGTCTTTTTTGAATGATTCTCTCACACGATAAGCCGGAACGAGTTCTGTATCCGGTGTGACGAAATTTTCGCATAGGCAAAAAGGCTTGTCATCTTCAAACGTGAGTGTGTATTCCACGTGCGGAATGCCGAGTCTCGTCATAATTGCGGCCGCAACGACTTCGTTAAACGGCTCCTGTTGATAGACTCCACTGCCGCCTTTCATTAAATACCGTTTGCCGTCAAGTATAATCCATTTCTTTTTCAGCCATCCATCCGATGTGTTGTCCGGCGACATCAAGCTCACAGAGCCATCCGGTTCATGGCCAAATAATATTTCTCCCACATCTTTTGAAAAGTCGTTCGTAAAGAAGTTTATATCTTCCCATTTCAAGCTTGAGTTTTTTTGGCAAATCCAGTATTGATCCGAAAGACTTAGGCCAAAACACTTTTCAATTAGGAGTGTGGGTGAACTTACACCTAACACAGTCAACGCGCCGGTCAGTCCGTCGCGGCTTGCGGGGATAGATCGGCTCAACCACCAGTCGTTTAACACTTTGCGGTTGATGCCTGTGTTGGAAATTCGGACGCCAACAGGCAGATGCCGCTCATCGTGAATCTTTGGTAGTTTCGCAATAAAGCCGGTTTCGTCGATGACCATATCAACAACCGGGATATTTTTATGCATCAGTGTATATTCCAACATGCGCACCCCCTCGCTTAGGCCAATTATACCAATCAATTACCATATAATCAACTGTTTTCGGAGGTGAGAATTTTGAGTGAACAGAAGAAATATAATCGTAAGCGCGGCATATTCATTCGCTTTATGGTGGACGAAAGTGAGCGCGATATGATTCATGAGCGGATGAGGCAGTCCGGCATAAAGAGCCTGCAAGCGTTTATGCTCAGACTGGCTCTCAATGGACATATAATCCATGTCGAACTTGACAGCGTTCGCGAGATGGTTCGACTGCTGTCAAACGCTACAAATAACATCAATCAGATTGCCCGCCGCGCCAACGAAACAGGCAGCATTTACGCCGCCGATCTTGACGAGCTGCGCGGGCGCTATGATGAATTATGGGGGCAGGCGCGGGAGATTCTGAGTAAGCTTGCGAAGCTGTGATTATGGTGTGATCTAGTGGCAGCTTCATGGTTCAAACCCCTTCATGTAAATAAGGGTAAGACTATCGCGCAGACCATTTACGAGCGTACTGATTACGGAAAAAATCCAGAGAAAACAGAGAAGGGCGACCTCGTTGTTGGATACGCCTGTGATCCAACAACTGCTGATTTAGAGTTTCTGCTCTCAAAGCGGGAATATGAACACATTACCGGACGCAATCAAGGCAAACATAACATACTTGCATACCACATTCGGCAGAGTTTTAAGCCGGGTGAAATCACGCCGCAAGAGGCACAGGAAGTTGGGTATGAACTCGCCATGCGCTGGACTAAAGGTAAGCACGCTTTCATCGTCGCCGTTCACACAGACCGCGCGCACGTCCATTGCCATATTGTGTATAACTCAACCACCATCGACTGTACGAAAAAGTTTAAGAATTTCCGTAACTCATCGTTTGCTGTGCGCCGCCTCTCTGACCTTATCTGCGCCGAACATGGTTTGTCAGTTATAGAGAATCCGAAACAATCCAAGGGGCATTATGGAACATGGCTCGGCGATAAAAAGAAACCGTCTTTTACTGATGAAATCAAGAATAAGATTGATGAAATTCTGCCGTCCTGTGTAGTGTTTGAGGATGTCATTTCCGTATTAAGAGCCGCAGGGTTTACGGTTGATGATAAGCGTAAATACATCTCAGTCTGCGCTCCCAGTCAAAAGCGTCCTATACGTCTTGATACAATTGGCGGCGACTACTCAGTCGCAGCAATCCGCGAACGGATCGAGGGTGCGAGAGTTGTTAAAATCAGCGGTTCAGGCAGTGCCCATACCCGCGTCAGTTTACTCGTTGACATACAGGCTAAAATACGCGAAGGCAAGGGTGCGGGATATGAGCAGTGGGCCAAGATTTTTAATCTTAAACAGGCCGCGAAAACACTTGTATTCTTACAGGAAAATGGTATCGACAGCTATGAAGATTTGACGAATAAATCAGCATCCGCGTCGGGTGAGTTTCACGCATTGACAGGGAAAATACGGGAGGCTGAATCACGGCTCAAAGATATAACTGAACTTCAAAAATACATAGGGCAGTACCGCAAGACCCGTGACGCTTATGCTAAGTATATGGCGAGTGGATGGAATCGTGATTTTTATGACGATAACGCCGCCGATATTATTTTGCACAGGGCGGCGAAGAAGTATTTTGACGGACTTGGATTGAAGAAACTTCCGTCTATAAAGGCGCTGAAACAGGAGTATGCTACACTCGCTACTGAGAAGAAAAGGCTTTACTCCAGTTATCACGGATTGAAGGAAACCAGTCGCGCGCTCGCTGTGGCGAAGGGTAATGCTCAACGTATGCTTGGTATAACGACAGACGTGCAAAATCGCAGTGCTTCGCGCAGTCAAACACGATGCTGATAAAATGGAGTATAGACCGCGAAGCGGTCGCAGCAGCCACGCCCGATGGGGCGTGGCTTAACGGATGGGTTTAACCTATCCGAGGGGTTTTAGGGGTGGAATCCCTAACAAGCGAGAACGACAAGGCTTTCCTTGTCGTTCTGCGACTCTGCGGCAGCAGAGGCATTGCTTGCTACTATTATCGGAACGTTCCGATTAATTTAATTCTCTTTCCAAAGCAGCATTGATTGAACCAATAACGTATTTCATTGCATCAAGCATCTCTCGACACATTACCGTATCAACACGCTCAGTTCCGTCTGTTATTTTATCAACAGATGCGGGCATTTCGTTAAGTATCCAACTAATAAATGAGAATATTATATTTAAGTTTTTATACCAAACCTGCCAATCGGCCTCTTGGGGACTTATATTATCGTCGGTATTAATTAGCAAATCATGAAGCGGCTTAGCCAGAGCTTTCATCTGTTTTTTTTCCTCGTCTGATGCCTGCTATTACAGCTATGCCTGTTATTACAATCTTACTCTTTTTTACCTTTTTCATAATATACCACCCTAGCTTTGAGCGATGTCCAAGCATGATCAAGCGTCGGGGTCTCTAACAGTGACGCCATAACCAGAACTATCTACACTACGAGCGAACACACGGCCTTCTCTGATATTATGATACAGTTGAAGCACTGTTCCAATTCGAGCACTCACTTCCCACCCTAATTCCCCTCGCCTGCTACCTCCATCAGTAATACCCGAAGCTGCATAAAGGCGCATCTGTCTGAAATCATCGCTTATTTCATATCTGTAAAAAATGTCGCCGTGTTCTTCAATAAATTCATCTAACTCATTGATTATGTCTTCCCTAATCCTTTCCAACATTCTACCTCTTTGACCAGGCAAAAAGTATACATCTTTCCTAGAAGGGCGAGATTGCCCCCAACTTAACCCCCTCCATCTGGGTACTGCAATAAAATAATAACCCCTATAGTCTTCGAGGTATGCTCCGCCTACTACTCTTACACGCGAGAAAACCACCATTGTTGAAAGAATTACAACTATACATGTGATTATAGCTGTAATTGCGATTATGATTCTATGCTTTCTCATTTCCATATTTTTCACATATACCACCCTTATCTTTGAGCGATACCCAAGCATGGCAATGCTACTTTGCAACATCACCATGCTTGGGCACTTGTTTTTTTAGAATTCAAACGACACCGGTCTTACAATTAACCGGGCAACCAATCGAACGCGGCTACTGTCCGTATATACCAATATTTCCGCATATTCGTCCACAACCCCTATAACAACTGGCGAAGCGGCAAACGAATATATTCCAACACCGGACGAGTTTAGCACTACGGTTTCAGAGGATACATACATCATCCCATTTGATGCTGTGTGCTTATTAACTTCTATGAACACGCTGTCCGGCCAATTACCCTCTGCTGACAACCGGATCATGCCCAGAACCAACATTCTTGACGCCTCATCATATGTCAAGCCGGGTGTCGTTATGGTGATATCATATGGTAATCTTTGATTCATATAACTAACCCACACATTCTCCCGGGTCTCTATGATAAGCATATCATCAATAATATCCGAAATGCTCAGATAATTATCTTCGCCGCTAAATACCCTGAGAGCTGGCGTATCCGATATATTCAGACTGCTTATACCTGCACTTCTGACAGAAAGGGCAGTTAACCGGTCGCTGTCTGAAACGTCTATGGACGTCAAATTATTATTGTTACAGGAAACATGGGTTAGGTACGTCATTCCGGATAAAATCAGATCCCCCGTGAGCGCCAGATCGTCAATGAATATCGTCTGCACATGATACTCGTTGTTTGCATACACCCATTGTACGCCTTCCCACGTTTCGGGTTTTGACAAATCCCACTCTAGCTTTGAAAGATTATTGCCTTGGTTTGCAAATTGTGTCAAATCAGCAACATCGCTTGCGTTTAATACGAAATCCGCTTTCATCTTCTGTGGGCTGTAGCTCACCAATGTGCCGGCGCGCTCGTCGATATTTTGTATTTGCGTCCATAACGCTGAGCCTTCTTGAGTATCTAAGTAGTTGCGCTCGCACCTAACAACCATTATAGCAGTATTTGCAGAAAGGTCAAGTGTCGAGAGGTTGTTGTCGCTGGTATCCAAGTTGGTAAGCAGCGTATTATGGGATACGTCTAACGATGTCAGCTCGTTTGCTCTGCAGTACAGCTCAGTGAGATTGGCAGCACCGCTTACATCAAGGCTCGTAAGCCGGTTGAAGCTCACATTTTACCGCTTCCGATTAAGCCCATACACTATCCACGCTATTGCAACGCCAACAGAAGCCACTCCGGCTCCTGCCGCGAGAAAATAAGCAAGAAACTTTTCTCCTCCTCCAATAAACCCCCCTCCCCATCTTCCAAATATTCCCGAATAAAGAAGTGCCGCAAGCAATAAGCATGACAGAAGTATATGCACAGGAATAAGTTTTCTCGCTATTTTTTCTCTTGTAAAACAAAATCGAAGTTGAATAGCAAAGAAAATCAGACTTATTGTTCCAAGGCTAACCATTGCCCCAAGACTTGTAATAGTAATCATTGCCCCAAGGCTTGTGTTGTGGATTTGCAAATTACCAATTCCAAACAAGCTTATATAATAAATCGTTGCAAACAATCCAAATAATAAGATTTTATATCTAAAAATATGTTTTGTCTTTGTTATATTTGATATAAAACAAACTATAAGTTGAACAACAAACAGAAGAATCCCTATTATCCCAAACACAATTGCTGTATGATGCCAATCCACAATAAACACCTGCCTTCTCCGTTAAAATAAATCACTATGGTTCATCCGAAAATGGTGTCAAGAAGACAATTTTTGCCCCCCTTGACACCACTCCCTAACCTTACGTTTAATTAATATTCAAACAATACCGGACGGATAAACTGTCTTGCAATTAAATTCTGCTTATAACTATCTGCATATACTAAAATCTCTACATATTCATTTTTTGTAAAGCTACTAACCAAAGGTGGGACAGACATATAAACTCCAAATCCTGACTGATTGATAGTAATCGGCCTAACAGGTGTCGTAGTTATATTTGAACCGCTATGCCTCTTTACCTCAACAAAGACAAGTGCTTCTAATGTGTTGTCTCCTAAAAATTCGATTGTACTAAATGCAAACACTCCATTATATTTTAAATCAGGAACATTTATTAATACATCCGATAGCTCGCCTTCTCTTATTCTTGTGGGATATATGATTATATCATATACTCCATTTCCATTATCATCCACTAATAGCGTTGTCATTTCATCTTGTCTTGTATTGGTGATTATATGTGTGGTATCAGTTGTTGGCACATTACGAAATGATCTTTCTTCAATCAAATCGTCTAACGAATCAAGGAAACGAATGTCAAAATCTATATATCCCACACCTGTACCTTGTATTGTTATATCATAAATTTCATCAGAGTCAAGGGCAAAGATTTTTATTTCACCATTTTCCCCACCAAGATAAAGCAAACCGAAGTCGGTTCTTGTATTTGTTTCCATAGCTGCATTGGTGAGAATCTCGCCATTATGAGTAATTGCCACATCTGCAGACCCAGCAATACGAATCACGGCAAAAGGATTGCCAGCGTCAGAATCGCTTATGTCCATGGGGGTTATGCCGTTTAATACCGATATGATATGGTTAATGACACGTGTTTCTTGAACAAGATCTGTATGGTCAAAACCGAAATTACGTGTTGTGACCGTTCTATTAATATTCGCGCTCCAAAGCGGCACCGTTCCATCACCGTTACGAAAAGCTATATCATACATAAATCTGCCGGACGAATCAAAAACCACCGTCTCAATAGTAGGAGTCCCAATTCCCGCTATAACATGATAATTGACTGATCTTATTGCAGGCACACCATTCGGGTGAATGCTTTGCATAAAGCTAACAGAGTTGTTAATAAAATTTCTTCTAACATGCGGCGGCACGGAGTTATTATCAGCATTTATCATCGACATTGTATTTATTATAAATTCATGGTTATCTAGTACATAATTCCATGTTCCATTCCATCCTAAAGGTCTTTCTTGTATACCTATGTATTGACCAATATTGTATGGTAGCAATTGATATATCGATGACATATGGGAAGAAATCCCTCTTAAAGCATTCCTATAAGGAATATTTAGAAGAGGAGAAGGAAAGAAGTTTCCTGTCGCAAACATATACACAGCGTCCGGTGCTCCTAAATAAGGGGTTCCAACAGTTATTAAATTGCGAATTCTATTGCCGTTGCCATCAGCTATATAACGGGCAGCGACAAGACCACCCATGCTATGTGCAACTATGTCTACTTGTGGAGGAGCGCCGATCCTATTGATGAATCGACTTAATTCTGCCGCATTCTCGGCATTGTCCAAACGCCAATCATATGCAAAGAAATGAACGTTATTATGACCATATTCTGCCCGTAATGATTGTACTAAATTTCTGTATATGTTAATAACGCCATACCCGGTATCTCTAGCTCTTATATCAGTATGCACAGGTCTCCCGGTGGTATCCATACGCAATAGCCTCATATCAGCAAAGACATAAAACCATACTACATTCCCGAATTCATTCTCAAGTTGACTTCCTGCAATCCCAGGGATTACGATAATTGGCACCGCTTGCACCGTAAAATTCACAACTCTTGTCTGTGCTGTTAGCAGCGGCGATTGTGCCGATGTATTTCTCACAGTGACATTACCCGTGCGCGCACCAGCGTTAAGTCCTGTGACAGGACGTGTCCAGAACATCGCCGTGCCGCCTGCTGCTATGCTTGTTACAGTGACGCTACCGCCATTTACTGAAAATCCGCTTGTTGCGCTGGTAGAGGATACTTGGAAGCCGGTCGGAGCTGTTACAGTCAGTTGCTGGGTTGCGATATTGCCGGTATTCGTGATGGTTGTACTCTGTGCCGCAGGCTGAGCATAGCCTACAGTCTGTGTGCCAAAAGCCATCGCGCCGCTGGTCAGGCTAATACTTCGGGTCGACGCCGCTTGCACCGTAAAACTCACGGCTCTTGTTCGTTCCGCCAGCACTGGCGTTTGTGCCGATGTATTTCTTACAGTGACACTTCCCGTGTGCGTACCAGCAGGACGCCCTGTCACAGGACGTGTCCAGAACGTTGCCGCCGGTCCGCCTACCGCTATGCTTGTTACAGTGACGCTGTTTGCAAAGCCGGTAGTCTGGCTTGTAGACACTTGGAAGCCCGTCGGAGCTGTTACAGTTAGTTGTCCTGTTGCGACATTTCCTGTATTAGTGATAACCGTGCTCTGCGCCGCAGGCTGAGCATAACCTACAGTCTGTGTGCCAAAAGCCATCGCGCCGCTGGTCAGGCTAATACTTCGGGTCGACGCCGCTTGCACCGTAAAACTCACGGCTCTTGTTCGTTCCGCCAGCACTGGCGTT
>Ga0123355_10022303_pt1 | contig 10149 bp, 2 predicted proteins | sample TergutEmb28metaG_3_FD_89872 | JGI IMG/M metagenome (GOLD analysis project Ga0123355, IMG submission 89872) | Embiratermes neotenicus P1 segment gut microbial communities from Petit-Saut dam, French Guiana - Emb289 P1 | ecosystem: Host-associated > Arthropoda: Insects > Digestive system > Gut ... | reverse complement strand
CGAGATGCAACACAAAGCAGTCTATTTATTATTCTGCAAGTTCACTCTACATGTTTCGGGTGTCAACCACACCCATCATCAGGAGTACACAAAACTGTAACTACAGCCTCCGGTACTGATCATGATGTGCTGTGCAGCTACCTCCCTCCAACGTGGCCAAGCTTGGCCACGTTGGAGGGAGGTAGCTGTACAGCACATCATGACGATGGGTGTGGTTGACACCCGAAACATGTATAGTGAACTTGCAGAATAATAGACTGCCTTGTGTTGCATCTCGTTGGACAATTATTAATACAACTCCTACATGTTTCGGCACCAGAGTGTCATCATTAGGCAAATAAACAACAGCAAACGATCGTAAATCCCACAGTCCTTCAGCTGCTAGTAGCAGTCACTTTCATCACTAAAACTAAAAGTCTTAAAATGTTAAAGTTATAGTATCTTTATGTAAACATTTTAATTTTATTAACTTTATTGATTTTCTAAACTTAGCTCTATAAAAAAGGACTCCCCGAAGATGAAGTAAATACATCGAAACATGTCGGATTGCTTTACGAAACAGACATTACTGTTAATATATTGTTCTTTTTTTCATCTTCATTTTCATGGTTTTTCCGTGCATTAATAATATCAAGTCCTTTATTTGTCCCAACTAATGGACACAAATTATTTCAATTGTTAAAATATTAAAACATTTAAAATTATAATGTATGCTCCAACATGTTTCGGTTTACATAAACCATCATCAGGGAGCTACAGCCTGCGCTTTGCCATAGTTACAATGGTGACTGCAATATACAAGTCGTCGTTGAAGTATTCAGTATTATGGCTGCATATTTCGTTCAGTCCTGTCGTGCGTGTGTATTATGCACTGTGCAGAATGAGTTTCATTCTGCACAGTGCATAATACTGCGTATTGTTCTTGGTTCGATGTGTGTTGGAGTTTCGGTGTGGTTGGGTTGAAGTGGTATCCGTGTTGCAGCCTCAAGTCAATACGACCAATGTGGTAATTCAACAGAATAGTCGCAAATTCCTGATGTTAGATATACAAATGTCCGAAACATGTTGAGCACATAAGAAGTGAAGTAAAATAGCAAGTGACATCAAGTTGGTCTTTTATTCTTCAGCTCCATATTAATCTTCGTCCCAGTACGACCTGCGAACGTTCGAACAAAGAGGTACTTTTTCCTATACCAGAGAAAGCATGGGAGACAGAAGCACTAACACATTAAATTTACGTCAGTTTTTTAAGGGTGTAATGCAGTAAACTTAAACATAATTGAAGAGTTGTAACATTAAGAAATCTTTGTATAAACATAAGCCGTTTTGTCACTGAGATGAGGAATTTGAGATGTTGGTTGGCACTGAACCTCTAACTGTCATCATCAACACGTTGTTCGCGAAAAAGAGTTGTGTTGTCCGTGGAGACATTTGCAACGACAAAAACATGTTTAACCCCCTCCCTAAGCAATGACGAAATATAACGCCGAAGCAGTTTTGAAACTTAAAAACTATTTATGGAGACATACATTACGGATTCATTTTGTGGCCATGTAATTGCAAGAACAAGGAACGACTAGTTGACTATGCAGATTTAACCAACTCTTATTGTAATGGACAGAAGATGCGTTGTAGGAAACACACGAGTTGAACTTTGAAATATCTGTCGGCTGGTGCCCGGCGACCCGGGTAGGCTAGGCACACTCACTCACATAGTTACCGTGCAAACCTTACTACCCGTACAGGCAAGGCACACTTAATGTACGTTCTTACTGTGGCAACTCCGCGACCAAGGTAGGCAAGGCACATCCATTTACGTAGTTACCGTGAAAACCTCGCGACGCCGGCAGGCAAAGCCCATTAGTTTACGCAGTTACCGTGAAAACCTAAATAATGTGTTGTACCCGTTCGTTATTGGTCTCTCAGGCATGGCAAACTAACCCGGTTCGGTGGCTCTGAAAACCTAATGTCTGGGAAAATTTACGGGTTCGCTACTTAACAGATGGGCACCCTTGTCAGTTCTTGCATGCGATGCGTACAAATAAGACACAGAATAACATTCATTGAGCTTCATGGCTATCACTGAAAAAATTCTGTAGTGGACCGATCCCACATATACTCTTTTTGAGCGCCGCACTGCAATTCATCTCGTTCATTCCGGGCTGTACTCTCTCCCGAAAATGAATAAGCAGAAGTTCCTTACGTCTGATTCCCATAAAAGAGGACACACCACAGCGAGACCGTTAGACAGAAAAATGCATTTGCTAGCTGTCCTAGTAAAATTCCTGTAATATCCCGTCTAACTGTAAATTCACCCTAATGGCAGAAACACGATTTTAAAAGCTCCCCCATAGACTAAATTCAAACCTTCTAAGCTAAACTGACCGGTAGCAGTGTATGTATGTAAATTATACTTTTTAGCGTCGAAAGCCCAATAATGTGTATGTTTGTATATTACACTGTGGTATTAGTACTTGGCGACCCTTTACGCAGTTACCGTGGAAACGTGAAGAGTATGTATGTACGTATGTTTATTATACTGTGCAATTAGTGACCGGCGACCCTTTCCCTAATTACCGTGGACATCTTAAATAGTTGTGCCCAGTATAAATCATGTGCGCTTTACGTGAGACTGGATTCTGTGTGCTGTCTTCTCTTACCATCAGGTGGCGTTCCGTGAAACTCTTTCGTTCAGCCTGGTGAAGTCACCTTCCAATTAATGGCGTTCCGTGGAACTCCGACACGGGAGTATGACAGGATTTTTCTGAAGTGTGTGTATATATATATATATATATATAAGATTTGTTGTACCCATACGAATAACTCGAGGGTAGAAAGTGCAAGATATTTAATGAACAAAAATTACAACATCTTAATCTTAATAAACATTAAAAACTGTACTAACTAAAGTCTGGTCTTGGGTTATTTCTTTCGGAGAACAACGAATCATAAGCAACGTGTAAATAAGGAACAAAAGACTCCTAGCACGTGTCAATAAGAAACAAATCGTTGAAACCAGCAAACCTGCCTCAGGCAGAGTACAAAAGAAGTACAAGAATTATGTTAGCTTCCCCTGACCTCGGTTTCAGGCAGCAATGTCAATTTTTAACATTTGCCTTTTCTATTTAAAAACAGTTTTGAGACGGAATTGCTAGAAACAAAGGAGACTGTCTTCAATGCCGAATTATAGGCTTTCTAAACATGTCTGTTAAAAAAATCCATTAGGTAGTTCAGTATTAATATATATGATTATTATTCAGTCGAATTTCAGGCTTCCAAGAACTAACAGCAACTCTTCTACATACATCCGTTCCTGTACTCGAAAAGCATTAGTAAATCAAACGTGTCCGTAAAGAGGGTTGTTCCACAAAATCCTTCAAATAAAATTAATGACATAAAATCAATACTTAAATCTACACCACACTGTAATTTAGGTCCATGAACCTGTAACCAAGAACAAATAATAGACAATGCATATTAATTCTGAGGTATGCCATCCCCGTTGTGCGTTTAAACTAGATGGTGAGGTGAATTCAGTCAAAAAACACAACTATAAAATATGGTTAAATGATGGTGTTTATTAGCAAGGAAAAAACTACATGTTTCGGCCTATAACGGCCATCTTCAGGTTCTGACAATTTTCTGCTAAAAGAGTTGTATATACTACGCATATTATATACAACTCTTTTAGCAGAAAATTGTCAGAACCTGAAGATGGCCGTTATAGGCCGAAACATGTAGTTTTTTCCTTGTTAATAAACATCATCATTTAGCCATATTTTATAGTTGTGTTGTTTGACTGAATTCACCTCACCGTATAATGCATGTTAAGTATATATCCGCAAAACTGCTACCTCTTCCTTCCACTGCACTTTTGTTACTTCTTTGTACTTATCGAAACTAAAGACCGGCCCGCTGAGAAGCAAAAACTGTCGCTAGTTCTGGAGAAAACGAGCAAAATGAATGTATGCTTGGGGGGGGGGGGACTACACGGCATACACTGCTATTCCACGTAGAAGATATACTGGAAGACTGCCTTACTTTCGGAATTCGTTCCGCAAATATCACACTAAGATGCTTCCTCAGATTCATGAAGGGAATTAAAAGCACTTAACTTGACTCGGCAAGAAAAGTTTTTAATTCGCCTTTTTTTTTCTTTTCCTTCCCCTTTTTGAGATTCTATGTGAAAATTTGTTCTTTCTAAGCACGCCTGTCTCTCTAAAGTAAATGCGTAACTTAGCATTCACTTTTAATTTCTCTCTCTACTTGTAATTACGTAATGTATGGGGATGTACTGCCTAATAAATATTTTACAACGTCATCTCGCAGACAGGGCGCATTTAAATACAATATAAATAAGAGAGAAAAAAGTTAGACAAAGTAGAATCCACGACAAGGCCCCAAAGGACAGAGGAAGACTGGAGCAACGGCAAAGGAGAAGAAAGTGCCTAGTGTTTACAGAATTTAGACTAGAGTACATTTCAAACGAAGACAGGCTCCTATACAAATATAAAGCAAAACTGAACACAGTAAATTAAATGCTGACCTCATGACAAAGAGCAAAAGGTTTCAATAAAAATAAAGAGGATTACATAAAACAGAATAAGTGTGTTTAAGAATCTGCCGTGCTAAATGTTTTAGTAAATTTAACGAATGGGGGCAGTAATGCTGAAAGTAATGCGCTTAACAAACTCGCTAGAACTGTATGTTTATGGGAGGGGAGTAAAATCAATTTGCATCTAATAGTTGACTCTCTGCGGGATGGGGGGGAGGTTTATATATTCGGTAGAGCTGGAGACAGAACGCAATATACAGACCTAAAAGAGACGGAACAGCTCAATACAAAGCGCAGGACACAGGCCTGCAGGAGACATATATCTCAATATATAATGCAACATTCAAGCCCGCAGGACACAGTTCACTACAGAACGCAATACACAGGCCTGCAGAAGACAGACAGATCAAATACACAACGCAGGATACTGGCCTGCAGGAGATAAATATCTCAATATATACTCGTAACGCAATATTCAAGTCTGTAGGACACAGCTCACTGCAGAACGCAAAACACAGGCCTGCAGGAGACAGACAGCTCAGTACAGAACGTAGGATACAGGCCTACAGGAGATATATATCTCAATATATAACGCAACATTCAAGCCTGCAGGACATAACTCACTGCTGAACGCACGATACAGGCCTGTAGGAGACATATATCTCAAAATATAAGGCAAAATTCAAGTCTGCAGGACACAGCTCACTGCAGAACGCACGATACAGACCTGTAGGAGACATATATTTCAAAATATAACGCAAAATTCAAACCTGCATGACAAAGATCACTGCAGAACGCAAAACAGGCCTGCAGGAGACAGACAGCTCAGTACAGAACGTAGGATACAGGCCTTCAGGAGACATATATCTCAATATATGACGCAACATTCAAACCTGCAGGACACATTTCACTGCTGAACGCATGATACAGGCCTGTAGGAGACATATATCTCAAAATATAAGGCAAAATTCAAGTCTGCAGGACACCGCTCACTGCGGAACGCACGATACAGACCTGTAGGAGACATATATTTCAAAATATAACGCAAAATTCAAACCTGCATGAAAAAGATCACTGCAGAACGCAATACACAGACCTGCAGGAGACAGACAGATCAATACAAAACGCAGTTCACAAGTCTAACATTTCGCTTAAGCCTTCAGATTTTACTGACGTTCTCAAACTTATCGTTTTAACTAAATATTGACATTTTCAGTCCTTCTAGCTTTCTTGTCTTAAATTATTCTGAAGTTTCCACAAAATCACGCTCGCTTCATTTCAGTTTTCTTTATTTATTTCCATCGGTTCTCGCTAAGCCTTCATCCAGTTCACCTTAGCTTCAATTCCTGCGATAGGCTTTGCATCTTTACACCGTTCCCTGTACGACGTTTTGTTTTCTTATCCCCCGGTTTCAACAAATTATATTTCAATTTATAAACTTGTCGATTTTATTGGTTTCTCATTCAATTGATCTGTTTCTTTCAGAAGTTCCGACAACATTTGGTACGCATGTCTCACCCGTTCCGTGGACCCTTCATCATCACGGAATGCTCATCCTTAGGTTGCGGATGTAACGGAAGGCCTCTAACACAAGGAGCGTAGTAAAAGATGTGTTGAATAAGATTTCTTGAGCAGATGACAAAGGGGGTCCTCTAGTTTGGGGGGGGGGGGCTGACTGAATTAAGAATCTGCCATGTTGAAGAGAACAACATGTTACGAAAAGTTAAACAGCTGCTACTATCTTTAATATTATTATTCTAAACTTCTTCAACTAGGGTACTGACACGGAGGACCACAGTGAATTAGCAGCCTACTAACACAAAACAAAAAGATGTTAGATTGTCCTGTTTTAATAGAAGGGATTTTTTATAGTTGTGTCTGTTTACTTATTAAAAGCTTCCTTTTCGTTGGTGTACTTATTATACTCGGCAGTATGAAATGGCCCAAGCTAACATCGTCAATCCTTTACGTTCACTCATGTAGCATATACAGGAGGCCAGTCCTCTGTTTGCAAGTATGTAGTATATGATATAAATCTCAGTAATTAACCAACTTGATGCACAACATCTTGTCTTATAATAAATTTATTAAATGCCCCTACATGTTTCGAGCACTATGTGCTCATCATCAGGAGGTCAAAATCTGGTATCATCACGCTGTAGTTGGCCTTCCGGTGCACAGGTTGAGAGAGGTCTCTCTCTACCTGTGCACCGGACGGCCACCACCTACAGATTGTGATGATACCAGATGCTGTATAATACAATTTTGACCTTCTGATGATGAGCACATAGTACTCGAAACATGTAGAGGCATTTAATAAACTTATTATAAAACAAGATTCTGTGCATAAAGTTGGTTAATTACTAAGATTATACTGAGATGCACGGTCAGCAAAATGTCAAAATATAATATAAAGTTTTACTTCACTCATCCAAGAATATCTAGATATTTCTTTGTACCTTAGTAGACGTACGCTTGTAAGTTACAGTACATAAAACATTATCGTAACAGTCTTAGTTCGCATGTCAAGTGTATGGAAATAAAAGGGGTGGCCACTAACTGAATGATTCTAAAGCTTATGTTTAAAAAAATGTATTAATTTGTGCAAGCATTGTTCACATTCAAATAACAGAGAAACAGTTCATAGGCACTTTCGGAAAACTGAAAAAACCAGTACTACCTTCGTCATGTCTGTCTGTCTATCTGTCCGTCTGTTTGTCTGTCCGCATGGAACAATTCGGCTCCCACTGGACGGATTTTAAGAAAATTTAATACTTAAGTATTTTTCTAAAATATGTCGAGAAAATTCATGTTTCATTAAAGTCTGACAAGAATAACGGGTACTTTGCGTAGCCGTAGACATTTATAATTATATCTCCCACATTTCTTCTTAGAATAAGAAAAGTTTCAGCAGAACGTTGTATTGAAAATCCAAACAAACATTTCATATCCAGTAACTTTATATGAAAATTGTGCCGGTTATGGGACCATGTGGAAAAATATGGTAGAGTCAGGCAGGCCACAGGTGACAATAATGCGCAAGCGCATTGCATGCTGGATAACTAGGGCTACTAACACGCAATCGAAATATGTAACACGTATTGCTTTTCCATTGCAACAATGGTTTCATGAACGCGCATTAATGTTACGTTACACGTAAACTGTCTGTCTTCTTTACAGTCGCGTGTCTTACGGAATCACCGTACAATAACAAGGTTGTTTTGCAATTTGATTTTACCCTTCTTTACGACTTCCGTAATTAAATAAGAATCCTTATTAGTTAATAGTAAGAAAATTCGTGTAGAGGTAAATGCTGAGAAAATTAGGCACATGTTCATGTTTCGTGAACAGAATGCAGGACATTATCATAATATAAAAACAAGCAACAGATCATTTGGAAGTATGAATCATTTCAAATTTTTAAGAACAACCCAAACATATAAAAACTGCTTCATGTAGAAATGTAGTGAAGAACGAACTCGGAAAATGCTTGCTATCGTTCAGCGCCGAATCTTTTGCCTTCCAGTTTGCTACCCAACAATATAAAGTTTAAAACATAAAACAGTATAATTTTTCATGTTGTTTATGTAGGTGTAAAACGTAGTCTCTCAAATTGAGCGAGTAACATAGGTTGAGAATGCTGGAGAATAGATAAAGATGGACGAGGTAAGAGGGGAGTGGACGAAACTGCATAAAGAGGAGCTTAATGATCTGTATTCCTCACCAAATATTAGTCGGGTGACCAATTCAGGACGAATATATTGCTCGGGGTATCTGGAATTTATAGGGTAGAGCGGAATATGGGGCTTGGGTAGGGAACCCTGAATAAAAGAGGCATTTAAAGATCTTGGTGTGAAGGGAGAACAACATTAATATGGGTCTTAAAGAAGTGGGGTGGATTGATCTGGCTGAGGACAGGAACAGGTGGCGGGCTGTTTTAAACGAGGTAATGAATTCCCAAATTCCATAAAGTGCAGGAAATTTCTTAATTAGCTCACGACCTATTAGTTTTTCAGGAAATACCCTCCTCCGTGGAGTTGGTAGGTTTGTTGGTTGGTTGTTTAGATAGTTGTTTACTTACTTATTTAGTCAGACGGTAAATGCATGGCATCAGTGTATATAATTTAATAATGAAGGGAAATAGAGTAGTCCCTCGGTCATCCGGACGGTATTGGAGGAGGGGAGGTCTGTATTACCCAGGAAACCGGATATTTGAGGGGGAAACTCCGTCGTATAGGTAACATACAAAAAAATAATCAGAGCTACGGTATCCCTTGGAAATGAATGCTGGACTTAACAGTAAATAATAATAATAATAATAATAATAATAATAATAATAACAGTGAGCTTCTGTCGCTCTCATTACACTCTAGTAGCGAAACAAGAGAGAAAGAGAGCTACGGCACTCAACAGATCATGTCCTTACTGTTGAATAGTTAAAGAATGGCTGGCTGTTCCCTCTTCACCCAAGCCAACAGTCCAGAGGACGAACTGTCTCAGATTTCCGCCCGATTATCCGGAAAATGACAGGCTCACCGGGGGGAAAGAAAGGGTTACAGCTGGCCCAAAACTGTCCAGATTTTCCGGGGATCCGGATTAGTTGGGTCCGGATAACCTAGGGACAACTGTATGTATCAACTTCACACAACTTTGGGAAAATATTATTAACTGCCAGTTGACCAGAAACTAAGAAGATACAAATCAAATTTGCTACGACATGTAACACGAATGAACATCAGGATGCAAAAAGCAATGCTGAATTATAGAACAAATAGACGAAGACGACTTAGAAGACCTTTGAAGAGACTATTAGACGAGGCAGAAACAGGTCTATCAAGGCCTAACTGGTGACGGATTATTATTATTATTATTAACTATTATTATTTGTGTGGGCCGGGTAGCTCAGTCGGTATAGCTACTGACTACGGGATGGACGTTCCGGGATCGAATCCCGGTGGGGATGACATTTTCCGCCCATCCAGACCGGCCCTGGGGGCCACCCAGCCTCCTGTAAAATGGGTACCGGCTCTTTCCCGGGGGTAGAGTGCGGCCGGGGCGTGCTGCTGACCACTCACCCCCTTCTAGTGTCGCGGTCATGGAAGAGTAGAGCTATACCTCTACCCACCCTCTGGGTTACACCGGGCCTGTAACGGGATCACTTTACCTTTTTTATTATTATTTGTATTGCCGATCCCAGTGGCCGCGCGGTCTAAGGCGTGGGTCTGCGGCCGCTCGCTTCTTGGGATTCCGGATTTGAATCCCGCCGAGGGCATGGATGTCTGTCTCTTGTGAATGTTGTGTGTTGTCAGTTATATGTCTCTGCGCCGGGCTGATCACCCGCCCAGAGGAGTCCTACCGAGTGTGGTATGGGTGGGTGTGATCACGAAAACTCAGTAATGAGAAGGCCCTGGCCCACTAGGGGCTATTGCTTCACAGAAAAGTATTATTATTATTATTATTATTATTATCTCCTTTATGCAGGGTATTTGTACTTATATTCCTGAGACAAACTATGTCCCTAGGGAATACAGTGTTGCAGCTATTCTGTTGTTACTATTCATGGTGCTTATATCCTTAGTTTCAGTGTTGAATCT
>Ga0123355_10022302_pt1 | contig 10149 bp, 8 predicted proteins | sample TergutEmb28metaG_3_FD_89872 | JGI IMG/M metagenome (GOLD analysis project Ga0123355, IMG submission 89872) | Embiratermes neotenicus P1 segment gut microbial communities from Petit-Saut dam, French Guiana - Emb289 P1 | ecosystem: Host-associated > Arthropoda: Insects > Digestive system > Gut ... | reverse complement strand
GCGAAGGACGTCATCACCGTCGTTTCTCGCCCACTTCCGTACTATAGGCCGTTCCCCTATAAATAGATGGTTCGCAAGAGCGAAGAACGTGGCATCCAGTACGTACAGGGTACAGCATCATTATCGCCCACCTTTATTACATGTTGGTATGGAACGCTTTATGTAGAGTTCACATGTTACACGCTTCGCCACTAACTTGTTAACGGGTTTAATTAAGAAATAATTTCAATGTCAAATAAAGTACTCTATTGCTAATTTAATGTGTATTGGACCGTGCGTCGTTGTGATAACTGAAGAATAAGAACCAAATACTGTAGATGCTACTTCTTGTTTTGTTATACTTACGATATGCTCAACGTGTTTCGGGCACTTCTGTGCCCATCATCAGGAGCTCACGACTACAGTGCTGGTTACCACATGGGCCGTCCGGTTCTTGGGTTGCTGTTGGTTGGAAGTTAGGTGCAGACAGGCTGGATAAGTGTCCGGGATACAGGCTATAGCCTATAGCCTGCAGCCCGGACACTTACGACTCTGGCTGTAGTCCGCCATATATTTTCAACGATACTTTACCGCTGTTTTACCTACTTTACTGACAAGTGTCGATTAACTCTTCAAGTTATCCTGTTATATCCTACAACACTGATAGTTATAGCTATTTTGGTATTTTAGATTTTATTCTCTATTTTAACTTTCAACCTACATATGCCCTGTAATATAAAATGTAAGCGATATGGGATCCCATAGAGTGCACAATCACTGAATGTACCAGAATCATGTTCTGTTTTTGGCCTGATGATCGCTTGTTGTAGCTGAAACATGTTGCCATGATATTAACTTTTAGAAGTTGCTGATTAATATATGTTGTGTTATTGACGTAATAAATTGTCACAATGGAAGGCAACCCCTTATCGGCTGTCGGCGACTGCTTATTCACTATATTTGCAGATATCCTCCATATATGGAGGCGTAGATGGGAGGATAATATTAAACTGGATCTTCAAGAAGTGGGAGGGAGAGGTAGGGACTGTTGATCTGGCTGAGGATAGGGACAGGGACAGGGCGGGCGCTTGTCAAGGCACCCTCCGGTTCAGTAAATTTCCAGGAATTTCTTGACTGGTTGAGAACCGGTTAGATTCTCCAGAAGGACTCTGCAGCATAGAGCTAGTTAGTTAGTTATTCGGGAATCCAATCCTCTGTTTCTCGGTCGTCAAATCAGTGGCACAGATTCTTTTAACGGGTGAGCTTGTCGTAACTTGTCAGTGGCAAATTTTTGGTTTCAGAACCACTTTTCTTGAGGATGGAGAGTATATACGCATGTAACTGACACAAAGCAAAGCGAACATTTAAGAGCACAAAAGCTTTACAGGCCCAGGCAGTTAGTTACGTCAGGAATGAACAAGGAAGCTAACTTGAACGGCTTGTACCAGCAAAGAGCAGGATATACGTCATCAAGGACCTTGATGCAGTTGCATCGGCAGGGCCGTAGTCATATTAGTATGCATTGCAGCTAGGGCTCCTAGTGCACGTGATTTAGGGGTATACAAATCTGGACAACACCTACACCAACATATTGACGCTATATAGGGTTTGTGTGAACTGCATGAAATGAACGCTTGTTTGATTTCAGAGACAACGTAATGGATTCTGATGAAATGTGGTGTCTGAGGTTTACGCTAACGACGTGAAGGGTGTGAATCTGGTTTGATCTTTAGATTATACCATTCTGCTTTCATTAGGTGAAGTGCTGACATCATCAGCGTTCTAAAACAAAGACGTGTGCGTGTGTGTTATTTAACGACCCTGTCAGTAACAGACCTCGTTAACAGATGGCTAGATGAGTATGGAGCATTGGTGGAATGACAGTGACAGAGGAGAGCCGAAGTAATCGGACCATAGTCACTGCCACTTCGTACACCGCAAATCCCACACGGATTGGCCTGGGGTTAAATCCGGGCCTTCGCTCTGAGAGCCACGGCAGGGCCCTTCAAAGAACGGATTGCATAGAAGTAAACGTACGGCAAAATGTGCCAATAGTTGAAGTTTTGTAACTTTTGTTGCAACATAGGCCTTCTGTCATGACTTGGCTTCTTTAATTTGATAATGGAATTTCCTGCAAATTGCGTAGCATAGTTTACACCGCCATGGCTCAGGTATCAGGTACTTAATGACGTTGAGTTTCCATAGCGATGTTTCCACTGGGGCACCATCATCCGTGGAATAACCGTATGATCACAGACGGCCGTGTTAAACACTTTGGTTCACGTGACAGCTGCTTATGGGACCGTAAAGTGACTTATAATAGCTTAAGTCAGTAACCAATAGGAATACGCATGAATAATATGCTGCAGACCTTGATTCATTAGAACTTTTGACTGAGGGCAACATCCCGAGCGATACAGTCCGCAGCGTATCTGCCGTGCCACTGCGTGTACCAAGGGCAGAGTACACACATCACATGAAGTCCAGTCCTGTGACTTTTGACACTTGTCACCTAACCTACCGTAACTCATGTACAGTATTTTGTATTTTATGTAAGGGAGGGACATAGGCAGAGGATGGGCTAGAATGGTGCTGACGGAGCTGTGTGGGCCTCGGAGGGACAAGGTGACTGTAGACTGTGGGAAATTGTATATCGAGGAGCGCCATGCTTCGTGCCCTTCAAATATTAATCGGGTGATGAAATAAAGGATAATGAGACCAGTGGGGCATGTAGCACGTATGGGGAGATGAGGGGTGCGTACAGAGTTTTGGTGGGGAAACCTGAGGGAAAGAGACAACTTGGAAGACCCAGGCGTAAGTGGGAGGATAATATTAAGATGGATCTTCAGGCAGTGGGATGGGGCGACATGGATTGAATTGACCTGGCTCAGGACAGGGACAGGTGGCGGGCACTTGTGAATGCGGTAATAAACCTTCGGGTTCCATAAATGCGGCTAATTTCTTGACTGGCTGAGGGAAAGGACTCTGCTCCGGGAATTACGTGACGCCAGAGATGGTGACTCAGGCTATGTAGCGTCAGATTATTCGGTGAGAGTGAATACTGGATTTCAAAGATGTGGACGGGAAGTGTCGTGACCGATAAGGTACTATTATCTGGGCGTCTGTCAGGAGGCAATGAGGAAATCACGAAGAGAACTCAGTCGGTGTGGTCCGTGTCGTTGCTGACGTTCGGACCACGCATTAGCAGTGTCCGTGTTGAGTACATGCCATATTTATTTACGTTTTTTGTTACATCGCTCAGAACAGAGGCTTCTCCTTCCTTCTGTACTTTCTTTCTTTCACGGCTGGACGGTCCTGGGTTCAAATTCCGGCAGGGGCAAGAGATTTTCTTTCCTCCAAAACCGTCCAGACTGGCTACGGGGCCCTCGCAGCCTCCTATTCAAAGGGTACCGGGTTTCTGTCTCGGGGTTAAACGATTGGGGCGTGAAGTTGACAACTCACCATCTGGTGCCGAGAATAGGAATGGGTGGAGCTGTACCTCTGCTTCCCCTATATGTACAGGGACAACTATGCCTTTTACTTTCATATTTAGAATATATGTGTCGCTGTTATTCGTGACTGTCAAAAATAAAGCAGAGATGTGACGTCTATACCGCCATGACTCGGTGTCATAAATTGGGATGTGAAATATCTTCCACACCAGATGTAATGGTTGTACCGCCATGACCCCATCCTGCTATCCATCAGTACTTTTGGAAACGGTTTATTTTTTTGGATAAGCATGTTCCAGTAAACACGTGTGTTCTGTTTCAAGGCCCATCCAACCGCCACATATCCAAGCCCCTGTTTCATCATAGCGCACTTCCTGCATGTCGTAAAATTGGACAACGTACAACACATGGGCCGCGGGCTACAGATTGTACTGTTGTATTCTTATATAGAGTTTTCAGGCACATTCGCAAAATTAAAAAAAAGAAAAAAAAAAAGACCATTAGCTTCGTCAAGGGTGTCTGTCCGTCTTTCTGTCCGAATGCAACAACTCGGCTCTCACTGGACGGATTTCCATGAAGTTTGACATATACAAGTATTTTTCGAAAATCTGTCAAGAGAGTTCAACGTTCATTAAAATATGACAAATATAACGGGCACTTTACTTGAAGACCAGTATACACTTGATATCTCGTTCAGTTCTTCTTAGAATGAGACATGTTTCAGATAAAATTGTAAAGAAAATCAAAACATACGTTTTATGTTCAGTATTTTATTTTTCGAAAATCATGCCGTTTATGAGATAATGTGGAGAAATATTGCTGACCCCAACAGGCCACAGATAACTGTAATACGGTACATGCGCATTGCATGCTGGCTACATAAGGCTACATACATACATACACTCAGAATATGTAATACTTATTGCTTTTCCACTACAACAGTGTTTGCACGAACTCGCCGCAGTGTTACGTAATACGTACATTACCTAACTTGTTTAAATATTCATCGGTATTTGCGTTTCATTATGATTTATACGGTCATGTATAAAGGTTCTTGGATAATGTAACGCATTATCGTTTGTCATTTCATACACTTTAAGTTGTTTCACCAAAGTCGATGCATTTTCTGCCTTTTGATGTCTGTGAAATTGCCGTCATTGTCACTAGCGTGAACTTCCGGTGTCCGGAGGGAACCTTGTTGGAAGGACGTGCAGTAATCAGCATTATGTAAAGTTGCTTCATCCTGTCGCCATATTGGGGCTTGTGTTAGAATTACCTTATGGAATTTCTTTGCATCTGGCGTGCATTGTATCGGTTACTGAGGGGTGATATACACATTGTGTAACGCATAACAAGGGAGGAAGGAAATACGTAAATATTATACGTAACTAGACTGTTTCGTTGATTGTTCAACGATGCATTTCCTCCGCATACACCGACTGTTAGGGGGTATTTTATCATTAATTGGATAATGTAGCATTATGGAAACAAGTGGCGGCTTATTTTAAAGTTAATTTCTCAGAATGTGCCATGGGGGGTGCGAGAGTTACAGAACTTGACGGATTAATAGTAAGTGTTAGCGTGTGAATGGAATAATCTTTCATTTAAAACTCAGAGACGAAAAGAAACTTGAAGTGTACTTAAATATTCAGGTACCGCGCAGTGAACGCGCTCCCTGTCATGTATAAAAACCAGTAGGTTATGTTGCGTATGGAAATAACCGCTGTCTATTCTGATATCTGTGCAAAACATATAAATGTTGAATTTTTAATATTAAATCTGAAGGTACACAAAGTAACCACTGCGCCTTCAAGGGGTAAACGTACAGGTAAAGCAGTCCCTGTACAGATCCTGAGGGTTCCAGGAAGTTGGGGTTCTCAGATTTCAAGACAATCGGCACGTGAAGATGGTAAAGTTGTCAGCCTTCGCACCGGCCGCCGTTACATTTCTGTTAGAGGCTGAGTCGACCCCAGGGCCATAGTGCGGCAAGAAGAATTATGTCGATAAATTCGAATGACAATCGGGAATGGAACCCGCGACCTTCCGGCTTGTAGCGCAGTGCCTCGACCAACTGCACCATCTCGTGCCCCGTCGTGAGGAGTATTACCAAAATAAAGGGTGAAGGCTGTCAGTCACAACTGAGTTTTACGTTATATTATTATATAGCTTCAATGTGCACCATGTTTCGACCGAAGTACAAAAAGCCGTCATCAAGCGAAATTAGAGTTAACAAATAAAAGTCATCATGTAAACTACATTAATTCATTGTTAGTGTCGGTACGTTACAGACTTGTGTTGTCAGCTTTACAGTCTTCGTAAGTTAAAATGAGTCGAAATTATGAAACTTTTTTTAACAGATAGCAGGCTCTATGTAAAATGTAGGAAAAACATGGGTTTGAAATTGAATAATTAAAATTAGTTTCTCGTACTTCCGGGTAGAAAGTGGAAAATTCTGTTATTTGTTGTCGTTAGGCCTCAAGTGGGACGCCCTGTAACTATAGAAAGTTTTGCGGTAATTTGAATTACTTGTTGGGTTAAAAGATTTCCGGATATTTAAATTTATATAGTAAACAAACAAATGCACACTGCTAAAATATGCTTTATCATATATTATTAATTACGGTAATTAATAATATATGATAAATAATAGTTTACTTCTGTATGGAGCAGAGCTAACCGGTTCTCAGTTTATGGAACCCGAAGGTTTGTACCCGGGTGGGGGGGGGGGGGGGTAGAGGGGGGCGACGGGGAAGATACAGCAAATCGAAGTTACAGAAAACAGCCGTTTTACTGAAGTCGAACCACTTAATGTTCACCAGAGCGCACACATTTACATCCTGCTCGCCGCCTTCATATTCCCGAAGTGTCCTGTGGATAACGCATTCGCCACAAACGTCAGTTACTCTGTTGGCCACATGACATCCATTCTGTAATACGATCCCCGCACACCTGCAGCAACGGCTGCTAAGCGGAGAGCCCAAGACCGAAATAAGCAGAGTGAACAGAACAAACGTTGACTTGCCGACGCAAACCATAAAAATTTTGGATGGGTTTTAAATAAAACCGTTACTTCTCAAGAAAGCCTTTTCCTGGGTTCGAACCTGGAACGGGCGGCTTCAGGGTCATTGCCTCTTTTACAAGAGCCCGCCATCTGTCCCTGTCGTGAGCCAGATCAATCCAGTCCATGCCCCCCCCCCATTCCACTTCCTGAATATCCTTCTTACTATTACCCTCCCATCTACGCCTGGGTGTTCCAAGTGGTCTCTTTCACTCAGGTTTCCCAAACAAAGCATTGTATGCACCTCTTCTGACCCCCATACGTGCTACATGTCCCACCTATCTCATTCTTCTCAATTTGATCACCCTAATGATATTTGGTGAGGAATACAGATCGTTAACCTCCTCGTTATGTACTTACTTCCATTCCCACGTAATCTCGTCCCTCTTAGGCCCAGATATTCTCCTCAGCATCCTATTCTCGAACACCCTCAGCCTACGTTCCTCCCTCAATTTGAGCGACCAAGTTTCACACCCATACAAAACAACAGGCAAAATTTTATTTCTTTATATCTTATCTTTATATTTTTGGATAGCAAACTTTAAGACAGAAGATTCTGCACAAAATGATAGCAAGCATTCCCAGAATTCCACCTGCTTTTAAATTCTTCCTGAATAGAATTTTGATTTGGTAAGGTTCTCAGATATTTCAACTATTCCACCCTTTCAAACGAACTATTATCAGTCTTTATATGGTGACTTCGTCCTGGATTCTGATCTCGAGACATGACCGTGTTCTGAGTTTTATTAGCATTTACTTCCAGTCCAGTCTGTTTACTAGCAACTACTAAAGCTTGTGTGTTTTTCTTTATAGTATGTACGCTGCCGTCCAGTTTCTTAAAAACATCATAAGAATAAACCCTTAACCTATGTGTACCAGTTAATTTCAAGTCATCCTGCCTGAACCCTCCTAATGGCATACTGGAAAGCAAAGTTGACAAGCAATGGCTAGAGAGCATCTCCCCCACCCCCAACCATTCTTAATAGGGGACGTGTCAGGCAAATATATGCCTACCCGGACAGTGCTAGAGGTTTCATTCAGACACTTTGTTGGTCTAATACATAAATTTAAATATTTATTTTATGCATGGATATGGAACATACAAAGTTATCCGGGTGTTAAGCCATTCCGTGTTTTATTTTTATTTGATTTCGGTTCTTCATAATATTGCGTAAGGTAAGCTTAAACAAGAGTTTTTGAACCCCTCGCTGGACTGTTATGTAGGCCGCCTTTTACTATTGTACGGGACGTAAGGTGTTATATGTGTACTTTCCACCCGTCTTTAGAGGGGGTTTTTTTTATCAGATTTCTTTATAGTTCGAGACTGAGCTTTGCAACTCTCTAAGGAATGTCATCCAGACTTGTCTAACATTTACCCTACACTCTCCTAGTTTTTGCTGTCGCAGAGCTGAGTCGCGGACAGTACCTGTCGCTTGAAGCGCTGCTGTTTACCTTTCCAGCTGCCTCAACGTGCTCCGCTGCATTACGTGAACCAGCCGACGTGCGTACGTAACCTTGGCTGAAATAAGTCAAGGCTGGGCCTTGGCGTCGAAGTGCGGATTTCACGTCACACACACACCGAGGCCAAATTTTCTTTCACTCTTCATACAGTAACAAAAATAGAAAGAGGTTCTATATATAATACACGCGCTTTTCAAATGCGTTCTTCGCATCTTGCGTTTTCATTCGTCGTACCGAAAGCCGCCGGCAAGAGGACAGCACTCTGCTTCACTCCCCGACTGGAGATCAGCTGTCCCGACTTAAGTTTGTCGTGGGTTTCCTCCATCACTTCAAACATTTGCCGGCACGGTGCCTCAAATTAGGCCGCGACCGCTTTCTTCTACGTCATTTCCAGTTCATAATTCACCAGTCCTCTCATTTGACGCCGTGTATAGGAAAATCCGGAAGTCAGTTAACGTTTGAGTAATAAGTGCACAAAAAGACGTAAATTCCTTTATTACTTGCTGAATTCACAAAAGTTGTTCCAAATGAGATCTCCCATATTTTCCCACCGTCTAGGCCCGCAAAGCAGTATCCTTAACGGTCCCAGTAAAACACTTTTAGCTACACTTACACTCTACATTATATTATATACATACTTAGAAAAGAGGCCTGGATAGCGCAGTCGGAATAGCGACTTGCTACGGGCTGGACGGTCCGGGGATCGAATCCCGGTGGGGACGAGATTTTCCGCACCCGTCAAATCGACCCTGGGGCCCCACCCAGCTTCATGTACAATAGGTACTGGGTCTTTCCCGGGGGTAAAGGGGCCAGGGCGTGGCGTTAAGCACCCACTCCCATCTAGCACCGAGGTTAAAGAAAGAGTAGAGTTGTGTGCCCTCGTGGCAGTTTTTAGGATGAATGTAACTACCTCTGTCACACTGTCGCTTCCAGCTTTTCCCCTTCGTACATGGGCCATGCCTAACTGAGGCTCTCAATTCAACCTGTGATGGTTTCCTAATTAATCTGAGACAAGAGCATGGACTATCGTACAACACCTACCCCAGTTTCGTAATTTGTGGAAGCCCAGATAAAGTACAGCGGTCGGTATGACTTCCGGTGTCTACTCGCTCATACAAAGTTGGTCTTAAATACTTTTTTGACACTGTATCATCGGTGATCTCCAAACAGTCGCCTGCTCTTTAGCCTCGCCAAGGTTCAAAATCATGTGGCCGAGGATCATAGGCGCACCCAGTACTTTTTTTTTTGAGGGGGGGGGGGGGGGGGGGCTGACCCTGACGCTATATACAATTTATGTTTCATTTTAAAAAAAATATGTTATGCAAATGATATCAAACTCTCCGAGCAGACATCTAGTTAGGTCACAGAGAAAACTGAAACTAACTGAAAAAATAAGCATATTTGTAAGTTTTTGTTAGGTCTGTATTTTTAAATATTCCAATGTAGAGGGAGTGTGACGAATATCGTCCCCCTTCCTAAATCCGTCCCCCCTGATATTGACGCTGGTAACTCGCAAACTCTTACAGTTGGACATGAAACCTGTAGCATGTGATGTAAAAACTTATCTTTTGTTTCAGCTGGGTTTGTGTAATGATGGTGAGTTTTTTTTTTTCTGTTGTGTTTTGCAATATCGAAATATTGTCAAGACCAGTCTTCGTGTGGGCCGGGTAGGTCAGTCGGTATAGCGACTGACTACGGGCTGGACGGTCCGTGATCGAATCCCGTTGGGGGCGAGATTTTCCGCCCGTCCAGACCGGCCCTGGGTCCCACCCAGCCTCCTGTAAAATGGGTACCGGGTCTTTCCCAGGGGTAAGGGCATGACGCTGACCACTCACCCCCTTCTAGTGCCGCGGTCATGGAAGAGTAGAGCTATACCTCTACCCACCCTCTGGGCCACACCGGGCCTGTAACGGGAACACTTTACCTTTACTTTGCCAATATTCGTACCCTTGTTGAATCGGGCAAGGTATGCTTTAAGAATAAGCTTGTGTCGCACAGACTTCCAAAATAACACGTAATTTATGTGGCAGTAAATGCAATTTAACTGCTAGTCACTAGTAACAATTGGCAGGCCGCTATCTTTTTTTTTTTTTTTTTTTTTTTTTTTTTTGTTTTTTTTTTTTTTCCCCTCACTTTTTTTTTTTTTTTTTTTTGGAAGTTATTTTGGGCCAGTCATTTTCTCTCTTTTTTTTTTTTTTC
>Ga0123355_10022299_pt1 | contig 10149 bp, 7 predicted proteins | sample TergutEmb28metaG_3_FD_89872 | JGI IMG/M metagenome (GOLD analysis project Ga0123355, IMG submission 89872) | Embiratermes neotenicus P1 segment gut microbial communities from Petit-Saut dam, French Guiana - Emb289 P1 | ecosystem: Host-associated > Arthropoda: Insects > Digestive system > Gut ... | reverse complement strand
GCAAAAACTCTCACAGGGAGGGTTCTGGCTTGACCCTCCAGCTTAGGAATTTGTGGGTGTTCTTGGGGTACGCTCCTGTGGTCCGCAGACCACGGGCGGCGTAGTGTTACTGGTACACTACATGTTCCAGGTTCGGACCCGGGAACAGGCTTCCGTGAAACGTGTTTTATTTAAAACTAGTATACATTTTTGTACAGGTTCGCATCTTCAAGTCAACTTCCGTTCTGTTCAATCTGCGAATTCCTGTTTAGACAACTACCTGTTATTCGACGTTATCCAGCATTCCTGGAAACATAAAATTTCGTGTGTTTTTCTTTCTTATATTTAACAATAAGGGAATCTCAAATATTTGTGATATCAGAATGTTGTGTTGTTAAATTAAAACGGATTTTGTAGTAAGTTTTTTGCGGCTGAAAGCTACTGTAAACAGTTCAAAAAGTAAACTGTTATGAAGAACTTAACCAAGGAAGGCATAACGCAGCTGTGGATAATTATTTCTACTCTTGAGCAGTGTTGGCCAATTTCGAAGGGATCGTATGACGGGGAACTGAGAGAGGTAGTTATTATGTAGTCAAAAAAGACGTTAAATAATTATGAATTTTTCTTACAATACTACAAACACAATACGCCACAGATGTACCACGCTTTGTATAATTAACATGATTATTAAAAAATCAAAAAAGTTTACAATAATTGTGTTCGGTGTTCTCGAGGTGTTAAGGCATGTACTGAAACGAAATTGAAGTCACCATCGCTTCACATTATCATATCTAATTTTAGGAAGGCTGTACAAATATTAGACATCGTGCAGGGCTTACATAAGTTACCAAAATGTATGAATATTTTCCTTCAAAATTTACATTCTCTCTATGATGTATGGAACATATCAAATAATGAAGCTCCTATTAATAGGTCGACATATATACATAAATCTCAGTCAAGATCATGCCAACAAAACGTAACTGTTCAGAAACCCAAGATGCTCCCAATGTCCTGCACAAGCTTCCCAACTCTATTTACATTTCTTTATTTCTTCCTGCATCCACAAAATTAATCATAAGTGAGACACAACATGCTTTACGGCTGTTGGCATTTAGACTATGATCTTCAGGGACATGCTTCGTATATTTTGATATTGGTAGCAACGTTTTAATGAAGGCTGGGCCCTGCAAAGTAGGGGCAGGACAACGGTATTTCTGAGCAGGTGGCAGCAGCTTCAACCTTATCCATATTGTCGCTCTGTAAAAACAAGCGGTGTCACAAGTAGAAGAGTTAATTCTTCAGTCTTTATTGGAGTTAACCTGGGAAATATAATTTTTGTTTTGTTGAATCTAGCCTTATTTGAGTGCTTTTATTCTATTGGAATTAATATTTAAAAGCGTGCATGTCACAGGAATTCATAAAAATATACCTGCAGTATTCTTTATGATGGAAGGTTAGTCAAACAAAATTGTCTATATGTGTAACAACGTTACTGGCCCACCAGTTCTTGGACAATACAACCTTGCTTCTAAACCAGATGTTCTGTTTTACAGTGCTTCAAACCTACGTCCTGAATGGGTGGGGCAGTGAGTCCAGAGAAATGAATGCAACAACAGCACCACCAACAGTACCACCAACAGCACCACCAACAGCACCAACAGCATCACCAACAGCACCACCAAAGACACCAACAGCATCACCAACAGCACCACCAACAAACCCTGTCTGAAGAGTTCGGCTGAATAATACCTAGTAGGAAAGAAAATGTTACAACCATTGTTTGCCTCTACAGCTAGGTTGAGGCCTCCTGATGTGTGTGTGTGTGTGTGTGTGTGTGTGTGTGTGTGTATGTATATATATATAACTGCGCGTTACTTTTTAAATGACAAGGAAATGAATGACTACGTGTTGAAACACTGACCCAGAATCAGGGACGGGGTATAAGGTATAGACTTACTCATTATTAACAGCTTTCAGCAATATAATTATTAATTTTTAATAGTAATAAGTAATATTTATCACTATTATTGTCATCATCATCACCACTACCACCACTATCATTGCTTCGCCTGTTAAACAAAAAGTGTCCATTGAGCTTATGTGTTCACTTACATCAGTTGTAATTGTTACAGATTAATCCAACTCAGTGCACATTAATTATGTATTTTTACCATCGCACAACAGCCCCCAGTGGGCCAAGGCCTCCTCATTATCGAGGATTCACGATCACACTCAGTTTTACACTCCACACTCGGTAGGACTCCTCTGGACAAGTGATCAGTCCGACGCAGTGACCTCTACTGACAACACACAACACTCATAAGAGGCAGACATCCATGCCCTCGGCGGTATTCGAACCCAAAATCCTATCAAGTGAGAGGTCACACACTCACGCCTCAGATCGCGCTGGCACTGGGATTGGCTAAGTTACGTTTTAATGTTTTAAAAATATCAATTACTTGCAATGTGTTGGATTAATTTGTGACAATCTTATTACAATGCACAAAATGAAAAATTTAAAAAATATTATATGAATTATAAGTAAAACTTAATTGTGAGAGGCTTGTGGATGTATGCTTAATGGACACCACTCAGATAGTCACAAAGTATGGGCTAGATATTTCGCAATCATTTCTTGGTTCTAACTCGTATGTGTGGACTACATTATGTTATATGTTTATTGTGACTCAGACCCTTACAGAAGACATCACAATGCCTCAGCATTTAACACACAATCTTTCAAAGGAAAATTTTTTAGCTTGTTACCCGTCAGTAACGGATAAGCCGACGCCAGCTTCCACTGCACTCAGACGCAACTGTTCATACCAGTGGTCATGATCACGTAACAAAAATATCGATTATGTAACATAAACCAACGAAATACACATTTTTCAAATGAACGTTGAATCCGATTTTTGACGTCTTCTACAAGTTTCGAACCTCACCGGTTCATCATCAGGAAGACAGTTTGTACATTCAGTTTCTGTACGGTACATTTCTGGTATATTTATGTAAGCAGTCCAGCAGGTGGAAAGTTACATAATTGTATCACAATGCACAGCACAATTTACATAAAACAGTGTCGATCAAGCTTTAAGATCTCATGACCTCGTGCAGCAAACGACATTGGTAACTCTCAGGTACCAAGGCAATTCACCTCCTCATAACCATACATATAATTCTGTAAGAGGCACACTTCTCATTTCGGTAAGAAGCAAGCTTCTCCCTTCAAAATTCTACATGAACGTAAACATTTCCTGGGACCCAAATCCCATACTTGTGTACTGCTTTATTTAAATATCCTAACAACGCTTTAAACAAATATAAATTTTATAATTCCTTAACAATGCAATATCCTCCACTGCCCCATCTCCCTATTGACCTCTTTTAGTTTGGCACAGAAACTTTAGCCACATGTTTTCATATACCGTTTTTATGGAGTTCAAACACAGAATGGGATCTTTTTCTGCATTAGAAAAGTGTACAAGCCTCTTTTGAAGGCTTTGATTAAATGAATAAAACGAGAATTTAAAACAAAAGGCTCATCACCCACTGGTTACAGGAATTTGGTACACTGTGAAAAAAATGTATATGAGTTGTGGTAAAAAAGAATTAGAAAAAGAGTCTACAATTTAAAAAAAAAGGGTTCATATTATCGAATTTCGCCGAACACAGTATAATAGTTGAAGGGCTAACACTGAATGAGAAACAGTTATTCTGTCTTCAAGCGAACTTCTGTTAAATGTCAACACATTACTACATTTTAAGCTCATGGTTCCGTGCATCCTAAATCAATGTTAATAAAAATCCAACAGATGCAACAGTATGCAGATATTTATTTACTGCAAAGCTACTCTACATGTTTCGGGTGTCACAGCACCCATCATCAGGAGTACTAATAACTTTAACCGCAGCCTCCGGTACAGGTCATAATACTGGTACAGCTACTTCCCTCGAACGTGGCCGATCAGGCCACACCCGAAACATGTAGAGTAGCTTTGCAGTAAATAAATATCTGCATACTGTTGCATCTGTTGGATTTTTATTAACTTTACATTACTACGTATTTATTCTGTCATGAAGCCCACTTCTGACACATGTCAACACACTACTACGTATTTCCACATAAACTCATATCAAGAAACAATGGGCGAATTTGCACTCCACACAATTAACTGGATAATACACACACAATCATAACTCAATCAAACTTACCACACTAAACAATACGCAAATCTGTTATCATAATTTATATCCCTGTCGAGCGGCCATGACACCTGTCGCTAGCTCCCAAAGCTCATCGGAAGGGTGCAAGAAAAGTGAACTTGTTTCGATAATACGAGAACACCAACCTACAGGCATCTGCATCAGTAAGAGAGAACTTACACTTGAGAGTTCAACATTTACTGGGATGTATGTTTATGTGCCGATCCCAGTGGCCGCAAGGTCTAAAACGTGGGTTTGCGTTCGCCCGCCTGCTGAGACTGTAATTTATAATCCCACCGAGGGACGGATATTTGTCTGTGAGTGTTGTCTATTGTCAGGTAGAGGTCTCTGCGACGAGCTTATAACTTGTCCAGAGAAGTCCTACCGAATTTGGCACAACGTTGTGTGTGATCTAGAAACTTGTAGGAGCAGGAGACCCTGGCCAGCGTTGGGTCGCAGCGCCACCAGTACTATGTTGATATACTAGTGAATAGGAGACAAATTTAGAGTTACCTACAGTCATAAATATATGGCCTAAGGCTTTCATGAACTCTACAAGCTTTCTTGTGCTTTTAGGTATATTTTTGTACAAGGAATATAAAATCATGACTTGGAAATTAGACTACAAACTGTAATAATTATGTCATGATGGTTATTCCATTTGATTTCATTCAAGGCGCTATTTGAATTGAATTCTACTTCCACTTGCAAATCATAATTTTTGCAGAAGTTGTTTCTGCTGTGCACTCTAATTGCTGGAACAACCAAATGCATAGCATTAATTATGTATAAATATTGAACACGTATCGCCGACATGTTGCAGTAAAAGTGTGCCATCTTCCGTGACACAAAATGATACTTTTAAAACCAATTGCCAATATTACGCGATTATTTAAAAGGGTTTTCAGTCTGTAGCAACTCCCTTTATCAGTGGAAAATGGTTTTAAAAGTTACACTTTGTGCTCCCTGAAGGTGGTACACTTGTACCGAAACACGTCGGAGATACATTTTGATATGTTATATATAATTAATATTTTGCATTTTGTTGGTGCAATAATTCGAGTGCATTGATCTAAAAAATGCACGGAAATGACAACCTTAAAATAAATGCGAATAAAAATCCAACAGATGCAACACTATGCAGATCTGTTTTCACTGCAAAACTACTCTACATGTTTCGGGTGTCACAGCACCCATCATCAGGAATATTAATAACTCTACCCGCAGCCTCCGGTACAGGTCATACTACTTGTACCGCTACTCCCCTCCAACGTGTTCTGACGATCAGACCACGTTGGAGGGGAGTAGCGGTACCTGTACCGGAGGCAGCGAGTACAGTTTTTAATACTCGTGATGATGGGTGCTGCGACACCCGAAACATGTAGAGTAGTTTTGCAGTGAATAAATATCTGCATACTTTTGCATCTGTTGGATTTTTATTCACATTGAATTAAGATGCACGGAACCAGGAGCCTAAAAAAAACCTTAAACTACTTCTCCGTTTTATTACTGACTTTCATACTTTACTAATACATTCAGTTTGCGGGTGGGCTGAGAAACCTGACTGGGAGGATAATGCAAGTGTGATGTGGCAAATGAATGGAATGCTTCAGTCTTCGAAAGTGAAAGGAAGATAACATTTAGGATTCTTACTCATGAATGGGATGATAAAGTTAAAATGGTCTTGAAGAAGTAGCACATTATGACAGTGCAGGCAGCGCACTGCCGGGCCCCTCTAAAGGCCAGTTGCGGGATCCTTCAACGAGGTCGTGAACTTTCGCGTGCTCTGATAGGCGAAGAATCTTTTTACCACCTGAATAATTGTTGAGTATGGTCCATGGACTAATCTGGGCCATTAGTCAGTTGGCCGTCTTTCTGCAACTATGAGCAATAAATAGCTACTCTTTCAACTATATTTAGTGCTAGAGGCTGATTTATTGTTTTCTGAGGGGTACAACACGAGATTGTCTACACCCCATTGGAATTCTCACGTCACATACAATATATATTTCAAATTGAGACTGCCGTAACGTTCTACAGAACTAAAGTCATCAAACTTAAGCCGGGGGGCGGAGGGTTGTGTTCGCGAAGCGTATTTGATTTAAGGACTAATGTTCTATTCTCCATACACCTATGGGGCTGCTGTGTGGCCCATAGCCTACAACTTCCCCTACAACGATTCCCGGGGCTTTTACTGGAGCGTTAACGAGCTGGGGCGTGGCTTTAACCACCCACTCAATCTGGAGCAAAGGTTTCAGCATGCGCAGAGCCAAAGAAATGCTTCTGTTATGTGCCGCCATTGGCACTTTTTTTGGGACAATTTGACCTTTATTTTAGGACAGTTATCTCTGTCAGTTATCTCTGACCTGTGGTACAGAAGATATAAAAGACGGCTTGCTTTTTAAAGAAACTAACAAAGATTTCGATCTCATTTGCTCAGATAACACCATGACGATCCGAAACTCAGAAGCAGCATGTTGTAATAAGGGTCGATACAATACACAGTATATTAAATATCACCAGCCATTTCTAATTCGCTGCATTTTTGCGTCCCATTCAGTCTTATCTTTCCTGATAACAGTAAGTTAACTATTGATTACAGGCAGTGCGTCATATTTGTGCTTTCCAACAAGCCGTGACATCTTCTGGCAGATGCAATTCATTTTATTTTACTTGCTGTTCCAACAGACTTTCACTCAGAAGCGGATTTAATGTGCTTTTGAACAGGATTATACTAGGGGTGTTGTGTTGTGAAAAGACTTGTAGACCGAAAGGTAAGAAATTTAATACGCTTCTTACAAACACAAAAACTCACACAACCTGCATGGACTGCCTATGTACGCACTAAGACGTACATACATACATACATACATATAAAACACAAGAACCTTATACACACAAGTATGTACATATATCTCGTACGAAAATCGTGATGGTGGAGGCTGTGTCAGGTTCTGAAATAGTAATTTACCTGAATTACCTCCCACGTCTGTCAGCCCGAGAAGATTTTATTGACGTAGATATGAGGTACTGAATGCGAAAGCTAAAAGGGCACAGATCGTGGGCATCAAGTCCAATGGCGACTAAATTTTTTACGGAGGCACTTAATATTTGTGGGTACTCATTTTGGCACTTGTCACCCTTCTAGAGCGTAGTATATTAAGGTGGTTATTAAATCTTATATTTTCTTGACGGTGCATCTGGGTATAATCGTGTAAAGAAAAATCCACTTCATGCACAATTTATTCTTATTATATTTCGTCAATCCAAACAGCACAACAGACAGTCATCTAAAAAGAATAATAAGTATCAACTGTTGTATACATACGGTTGTACCTCCTGATGATGGACCTAGATACGCCCGAAACCTGTAGAGGTTGACGAAATGTACTAAGAATAAGTTGTGCATCAAGTTAGGTTTTTTATATGGTTATTAAATGTTGGGAAAAATGAGGAGCTCTGCTGGGAGCTATATTTCTAACACTTCCTATGTCTTTGTAGTATGGTCTTCGAGTAAGAACGTTTACAGCTTTACCTTTTACTGATTCAGCCCCTAAATAAGGGATATTATAGGAAATATAAGTTGAAATACAAAACGTTTTATTTTTTATGAGCTGAGGATGATAAAACAGTAATAAAACTTACAAAATCTGCCATAAATGTCCTTGTCCTTTGCTTATAACAAATTCTAATTTGCATAACCTGCAATTTTTAGTGATAAAATTCTAGTTTATCTCCAAGCCCTTTATATCATGTTTCTTTCTATTCAAAATCCTATTCCTAAACAGCAAGCGTCAGGATTACGGTACCTAATTGGATATTCTACCGACAGTACGTCTGTCATTCGTCGCTCCAGGATCATAATTATGCCAGCGTTTGAATCTGAATAGCACAAGGTGAATAGTTCCTTCTGTGCTAAGCAAACTGGAAATTGTAGCATCCAAAGTAATTGTTTTATGTATATAGAGCTCCCACAGGAGATTTTAATCACTTCCTTAAAAACACTAGATGATACCTGGAAATATTTGTATCAACCGAAAGGCGAATTTATGTTATGTGGCGACATAAACACAGATTATCTCCATGAAAGCAATTGGAAAAAATATTTATCTTCCTTACAACTTATAACCTATCCCATACAGTAAATCTGCAACTAGAATTCGAAAAAAATCAAGCACAGCAATTCATAATATATTCGTGGACAAAACTAGACTGGGATCAACCATAATATCTCCTTTAATAAATGGCCTGTGTGACCACGATGCCCAGTTAGTCGCCATTAATAATATGCAACAACAAAACAATCTTCTTTCAACAGAGAACAAGAACAATTAATAGAGAAACACTCTCACACTTTCAGTCATTACTAAATCAAGAAGCATGGCAATATGTTTATCAAACCCAGGATACTAATAACATGTTTAATTCGTTTCTGAATACCTTCCTATATGTTTTTGAAACAGGTCTCCCAGTTAAACATAGAAGTATAAGAGAGGAAAGAATGTTTGGATCACACAAGGGATTAAAATATCTTGCAAGAAAAGAGAAATCTATATACTTTCACTAAGAATAGCAACGATCCAAAGGCAAAAGCACATTGCATAATGTATTGTAGGATTCTAAAGAAAGTAATTAAAGATGCAAAAAAGCAATTCTATGATAGTCTTATAGCAAAATCCGATAATAAAACAAAAACAATATGGAACATTATAAAGAATGAGACTGGTAGAATGCCTTCAATTGAGCAGGTCCCTTCTACACTCTTGAACATGGGAAAACTAAAAGATAAAAACAGGGGCAAATGCCATCAATAACTTTTTTAACAACTTCAGAAAAATTAAACAGATACAAATCTAAAAAAGGGATGCTATTTCGTTTTTAAAAGATTCATTCCCTGGAAGCTTTCCTACTATAAACATAATTCCAACTACTGAAGTAGAAATAAAGGGTATAATAAGTTCTCTCAAACCAAAAACTCATCCGGTTACGATGAAATAAGTACAATTATAAAATCATGTGCTTCATTGATCAGTATCTTATTAAGCTATATCTATAATTACTCATTACACACACGTATTTTCCGTCATCTTCTAAAAATGGCAGTAGTAAAACCACTGTACAAGAAAGGAGACAAGTTTTAAATTAAAAATTATAGGTCCATTTCACTATTACCAACCTTTGCTAAAATATTTGAGAAAGCAACATACAGTAGATTAAGTCAGCATTTGCAGACTAGCAATATACTAGGCCCAGAAGAGTACGCTTTTCGGAAGGGCAAGTCTACTGAGAATGCTGCATTTAGGCTAATTGACAGTGTACTTAAATCTCTTAACCAAACGTTATGTGTTGGATGAATATTCTGTGACTTATCAAAGGCTTTTGACTGTGTAAATCACGAAATTCTGCTAAGTTGCATTTTTATGGCATTCAAGGAATAACTATAGATTGGTTCAGGTCCTATCTTACAAATAGAAAACAGAAGGTAGAAATAAAATCACCCAATTCAACTCATAATTTAGTTTCAGACTGGGGAATATTGAAGCATGGAATCCCCCCGAGGTCCCATTCTAGGACCCCAACTATTTTTGGTGTATATAAATGACCTTTCATTGCAAATAAATTCCCTTGCAGAACCAATATTATTTGATGACGACACTAGAGATATAACTTCTAATGAAAATTTTATAGATTTCACTACATCAACAAACCAAGTATTAGCACGTATGATTGAATGGTTTTCAGCTAACAAGTTAGTTTTAAACTTGGAAAAAATATATATATAATGAAATTTGTAACAATAAATCAACCATACTGTGTACTGACCGGTAGTTGTAAGGATAAGTGTATAGAAGAAGCAGTAAATTTAAAATTTCTGGGTATACAAATTGACAATCACCTTACTTGGAGGAACCACATTGATCAAATAATCCCTAAACTAAGCGTAGCATGTTATATGGTTAG
>Ga0123355_10022298_pt1 | contig 10150 bp, 12 predicted proteins | sample TergutEmb28metaG_3_FD_89872 | JGI IMG/M metagenome (GOLD analysis project Ga0123355, IMG submission 89872) | Embiratermes neotenicus P1 segment gut microbial communities from Petit-Saut dam, French Guiana - Emb289 P1 | ecosystem: Host-associated > Arthropoda: Insects > Digestive system > Gut ... | reverse complement strand
TATATGGCCTGGCCTTGGATTATATATGTCAGTTCAACGAAATCAATTTGTGCATTGGAAAGTTGCCAGGCCGGGGCATTGTGATAGCTAAAATATTTCACGGTTGGAATTGCATTGTCAAATATGTCAAGCTGCATACGATGCCCCCTCTGCCAATGTTTAATTAGTCCATCACTTCTTGATTTTATCCATGTTTGTTATATGCTGTCAAGGATGGAATTGTCGAATTTTTTTGCAGAAATTAGCAGACAATTATGTGCAGAGTAGTTTTGGCGTTTCTATCATAAAAAAGAAAAAAACCGCTCTCGGACAAAAGGTAGCGGCATTTTCTGATATTCCCATATTTTTTAATCAGAGCTATTCAACAAGCTCCGGGGTTTCCATTTCTTCTGTCGCAATTTCCACTTTGGACACAGACACTTCATATGCGATTTTATCCAGCACTTGCCCATCGTCCAGGCGTTTTTGATAGCCTCGGCTTTGCATTCTGCCCCATAGACGAATATGATCCCCTACCCCAAGTTTGCTGGCATAGCGGGCGTTTCTGCCCCAGGCAATGCATGGTATGTAGTCAGATTTATTATACGAACGATTAACGGCAACCAGCATATCCGAAATTTCCCGGCCAAATGGAGTGGTGCGATACACCGTTGGCTTACATAGATATCCATCCAAAAATACATCGTTGGGGACTTGTTCCGGCAGACCATCTACCAGCTCAATGTCACGGGCAAAAACCGTCAACACCAGTTTGTTTCTCCTGTCTGCCTCTACATAGCTGTTGTACGAACGAATTTGCCCGGCAATATGTACCAACCGGCCGGGAAGCATAGCCTCCCTATCTACAATGCGTTCACTTACAGTCACCGGAAGGATATCCCCTGCCCCGCTTAGGCGTTCCACTTCTAAATCAAAACGATAAAATGCCTCGCCGTAAATCTCGTGACTTAACTCAAAGTCCGACACTATGCGTCCACCTACGTCAATATAATTGTTGCCGTTTTCCATGCCATCATCCCGCCTTTTCATTTAAATGGGGCGCGGCTATGCCGCTTGGCTAGTTTTTTATACAGGCCTTGTATACCTTATTCGGGAATATATTGCTTTAGAACATAATCGCCCAGGCCGCAGCCGCGCCCAGCACAGACTCCGATTCTTCGCTATGACCAACCTTTGCGGGGAATTCTTGTGGCAGGCGTTCTGCGCCGTCCATTCCATTGAATGCTCGTTGGATGCACACCTGCAACCCGTCGTCGCTGACGCTAGACGCAGTTATGCACGCACGGTTATTGAAGCCATAGGTGATAAGTTTCGCCTGGGTACCCGGCAAAAACGGCAGAATCTCCCTGTCGTCAGAATTGACCACCAGGTAATCGTCCTGCCCCAGCGACGGAATAATACTGCCCAACATGGGCGATGCCTCTGACGCAATAAGCACATCAACCTTTGGGCCGTGGGGCTGTTTATCTGTGATGTGATAACAATTGGCCGCGCCCTGGCTCATTCTCAAAAAAGCCCTTGCCATTTCTCGCCCATTGTTTCCTACAATTCCAACTGACGGCATAACTATCCCTCCCGAAATTATACGCATGAAATCATTATGTAATAAGTCTAAGCCTACTAGCGAAAGAATATTCAACAAATTAATTCCAGAAGGGAAAGTTGAATCCCATGGACAACAACAACCTGCCAACAAAACGCAATTTACTTGACGCACAGCACAGCCTAAAACTCGCAAAGCAAGGCTATGACCTGCTTGACAAAAAACGCCAGGTACTGCTTATCGAGCTAAACACCACAAAAAACACCGTAGAAAAATTATATGAGAATTTGCAAAAAACATTACATAAAGCCAACAGTGACCTGGCTCTGGCAAAAATGTCGATGGGAACGCTGGCCGTAGATGCCGCCAGCCAACAAGTGCCGCCAGATGATTCGCTGCAAATTGATTTTCGCAATATCATGGGGGTAAAACTCCCGCAAATCAAAATCAGCGCATCCTCCGCAGCCCAAATATACTTCAACTTAGGCGAAAGCACAATACATCTGGACGAGGCCTATATCTCATGGTCACGCGCAAAAATCGCGATGATAAAATTCGCCGAAGCCAAAATCACAGCCACGCGCCTAACCGCTCAAATGCACCACACACAAAAACGAGCCTGCGCCCTAAAAAACGTAACTATTCCCACTTTTGAGGCACGCATAAAATACATATCCGAACAGCTGGAAGAACGCGAACGGGATGAGTTGGCTCGGGCGAAAGCGGCAAAAGGGGTGTCAAGTAGAAATACTTGATACCCCTTCGTTGAAGCCCGTAAAATGGCGGTTTGTGTGTTTGAAAAATTCAACTGGATAGCAATGCCAACCGGTTGAATTTTTACTTGACACCCTTCTTTTGATATTCTGCACGGTGTGCTACTTATAAAAAACCGAAAAAAACAATGAAGCGACAAATTCAAAAAACGATCTTACATTATCTATAAAATTCGATTTCAGCGCTTTTCGAGTTTCAATTCATACGCCTTGGAGTAACGCAACACGCTCCAGTTGAAGTTTTTTCACTTACTCTACTCTCCTAATTGCCGGTGGCAATTTCAATAGGCCAAATAGTAAAGTGATTAAATGAATCGCTGTGGTCATGCATCATAGCAAAATAATGACGCTCATCTGTTGCGTCGGTAAAAACAATGCCGCTCCAAGGAAGTGTCCCCACGCCAGCGTAATTGTTGACCACAAAGGCTTGCCTCGGCAACAATGAATCCACTTTGCCGTGGATAGATGTATGATAATAAATAACTTCGTCGCCAACAGAATCAGGACTTAAATTGACCACCGCAAAGTCATGCAACGTCACATCTGCCCAAATTACAAGCCTGTCACCCTGCGGAACGCCGCGGACTTCATAATAATCCATTTCGTGGATTTGCTCAAAATTCGCCAATAAAATATCAGTTGCGTGGGCTATGCTTATATTGAAATTAGCGTGATGATATGTGAGACCTGCCATTTGCACTTCTTGTGGCAAGGGCGAGACTAACTTTACTGTCGGTTGTTCGTCAGTTTCAGAGATAACTGCATGCGGGCTCCCTGCACCCTCATCAGAGCCAGGATAATCTTGTGGTAAGCGCGTGGTTGGTTCTGCTTCCGATTGTTCTCCCGTTTCAGTGATAACTGCCTGAGTATCCTCTGCACCTTCATCAGGGTCAGGATAACCTTGTGGCAAGGGCGTTGTTGGCTCTGTCGCCGGTTGTTCATCTGTTTCAGAGATATCTAACTGCAGATTTCCTGAGCCTTCATCAAGGTAATCACCTGCTGTACCCAAATCCCTACCACATGCAGCAATCCCTATTGCAAAAAATGCAACGAGAAACATGATACATACCTTATTTGTCATTTTATTCAATTTCGATTCCTCCTATTTTTTGTTTTATTTTAACACACAAAATAAGACAGCGATATATTGAAGGTTAACAAACACGGAAATCAATTTTGGTAACTATATACAAGTTTACACTTGAAATAAAAAAAGCCCTCTTTATGAGGGCGCAATTTAAGTAATACATCATGTTAATTGTTTTCGTCCATACTGGTGCTAATCAAAGCTATAGTGTTAATGATTTCGTCTTGGCAGGACGCGATATAGTCTTGGCACTCAAGCATTGCAGCCATCCAGAATGTTGACAACAAAACGCCTATACCTGTTGAAATCGTTATCACAATTGGAATTACACTGTCGTAGTAAAACCATGTGCGATACACAAGATACACGGTTGCCAGTAAACATACAATAACTGCGATTATACCTATCGCGCGATAGGCCTTGATTACAAGAGCGTTATATTCTCTCATTTTTCCACCCTCCCCTCTGTTTAGTTTGCAAGAGCATACCACAATGTATTTGATATGTGAACACGCTAAGTATTCGATATTGGAATATATAATTGCTGTCACATGTAAACTACAATGGTGATGGGTGATAAAGATATGGATGGGTTCGAGCCTATAAAAAACGAAAAAACCGTTATCAGCATAAGGATTGACAGAGATATGCTAGATACGATTGACGGAATAGCAAGCGACACTGACATCAGCCGAAATGAAATGATAATCCAGTGCATTGATTATGCGCTTAAAAATTCCAAAATAAAAACAGGCTAGGAAAATATCCTTAGCCTGCAACGCACATCAGTTTTGTTCTTTGTAATCAAGTGCTTTTTTAAGATTTTTGTTGAAGTCGGATAGTGTGCTTTCTTCAATTGGAGCTATGGTATGTCCTTTTTCATCAAAGTGATACGGTAATTCCAATTGCTCATAGCCATGTTGTCTTAGCGTTAATTTTTCAAACTGTTGCCACATGTGCTTCATATTGTCTGACAGTTGAAAAAGAGTGATTATTTTGTTGATTTGCCCTGCAAGATGCGGTTCGCCGATATCATCTGTAAGCAGTTGAAAATATTTATGTTTCCTGTTTCCTTTTGGAGTTTTTGGGGTTTTGCGCTTTAGTTCGTCTAAAACACCGGGAGGAAGCTGCTCATAAACCAATTTGTTTGTCCACGTACCAACAACGCCCGGTCGCTTTTTAATCCCCTTAACGGTAAAATCCCAACTGTTTAACCTAAATAATTCTCTGTAAAAAATATCAGGGAATCGTTTTTGCCACGGCATTAGCTCTTCACTTATATATGCCTTTAGGATTTTTTGGAGTGCATCATTTTCACGCTCATATTGATATCCTGTAGCCTCATCAACCAATGCAATTATCCCGACACGTGCAAAACCACGCATAAGTATCTCACATTGGTCTGCTACCCGTTGTTGCCTTGATGATAATGTTATGTGTTTCCTTGCTTCCAAAAACGCTTCACATATATCTGCTAATACAGTTGCTTCATATCCGCTTATTTTTTGATTACCCTTATAGCACTCAATTGGCGCATAGTCTGCCCGCGTTTTTTCCTTATAAATAAAGGGTTCAAGCGTTTTTTGAGCCAAAATTGTGCCTAGCCTTGACCCGCCGTCTGACCGTCCCTCTGTTAGCGTCAGTGAACGTTGTATACCATGACCTGATAAAACCCGTGTACCATCATCCAGCACGAAACAAGGAATACGACTATCACCTAGCACTATTTCGCTTTCATGTGTTATCACTCTTTTAGAACCCATGAACAAGCCCCCTATAAGTTGTGCGAATGCACATATTTTCAAGCAATCGATTGATACGGCCAGCTTCTGTATTATGCCGTGTATTGTATCTGAAAACGAACTCATCAACATAGTTTTGCAAGTGCTTTCTTGATACAAAGTGATAGATTCCAACAATCCCGCGCTTCAGCAAAGACCAAAATCCTTCTAGCGTGTTCGTATGCGCATCGCCATTAACATACTCACCAGCACCATGATGCACTTTTGCATGGTTGTACATTCTGGAGACACCGTTGTAGCCAACCCATTCGTCAGTATAGAGATTTGCTGTTTCTTTTACCACTTGCACAATCTCATTTGTCAGCGTTTTTACCGTAACATCTTCGACTTTACGCGCATTAAGTTTCCCGCCACGCTCAACCATGCCAAGCACTGGGGTTTTGTCTTTTGCGCTCCGGCCTTGGCCGCCCTCAACTTTTTTATCTTTGTGTCGATTCTTGTTTTTGCCACCGATGTACGTTTCGTCGGCTTCAACGTCATTATCCAAGTCGTTGTTGTTCTCAATACCAAAACATTTGCGGATACGTTGCAACATAAACCATGCTGTTTTTTGGGTTACATCAATATCTCTCGACAACTGCAAAGATGATATGCCTTTTTTGTGTGATGTAATCAGCCAAATGGCCAAGAACCACTTTTGTAGCTTGATTTTAGTGTTATCAAACATCGTGCCTGTTTTGACATTGAAATACTTCTTTGTTGCCCTGCAACGGTATTTATTATCCTTGCACTTGTAAACTGTCGATGTTGGGTCAAATGGGCTAATAACATAGCCATTCCAGCGCAATTCTTCCAAATGGTCAACACATGATTGCTCATCTGGAAATGCTTGTAAAAGCTCCAATATGGAGTTAAAATCTTTGTTAATCATGGTATTGGCTCCTTTCTTGCCTATACCGCAATTATACACTATGTATTTACACCATGTCAAGCATAATTGGTGTAAAATTATATATAACTACCTTTAACTTTTTCTTGGTGATGAAAATTGATTTCCGTGGTTAACAAAAACCCGAAAAGCCTTATTTGCAGGCCTTTCGGGTTTTATTGTCTATGCCCAACAACCAATCTCCACATGATTATCCACCTGCGGTGGTATTTCAAAGTGAGATGTCCAATCTTGATAACAATCTACACATAAGTCAATCGAATGAGCCTCACAGTCGTATGGCGAGTGAAAGCCCCAGTTTTTGGTCAACGACACATGATCCTGTAAATAACCCACATCGTTTTTCGGAACTTCTTTGCCGCAGACATTGCAGTGGACAGTGTCAAGCTGTGGCATCAAAACAGGCATTTCTGAAAATACTCTCATCCCCGAAATTCCCCCTTTTCACGTTATTACTTTTCCCCGCACACCCGCATCGTACACAGGGAATGTAAAGATTTCTTCACGGAATCTTCCAGTTCAAAAATTTGATATCCGGCTTTAACGGGCGAATAGAAAAGACTTGCAAACGCTGGGCAAATATTGGCCACCAGCGGCTCTGGCAATGAAACTGTAATTGTCTTTTTCCCCCACCCTGCCCGGATTAATTTGACCAAAACAGCCGTGTTTACATGCTCCCTATTTTGAGGACAAAACACGCCGCCTGTTCCGTTCAAAACTATCCTGCATAAAAAATCTGACAAATTGCCAATATAAATCATGCTGCGTTTATTTTTTGTATCCGGCACAATTGGCAGATATTTAGCCAGCCTAACCAACCAGCCAAATTTGCCGGGGCAATCGCCGCCATACACCATGGGCGGCCGAATTATTGCCACCGCAAAGCCTTCCTGCGCCAAATTTTTCAATTTGGCCTCCGCTTCAAATTTTGAATGGGCGTAGTAATCATTATGCCTCGGGTCGGGTTTAATATGCTGGGTTATTTCGCCCACTTTTTTGCCATATACGGACATGGAGCTCAAATATATAAACTGGCCGACCCCGGCAAATTTAGCCTTTTGTGCCACATCCACCGCCAAATCGCGATTGATATCATAGTACAAATCTTTGTTTTGCGCGGTTTGCTTGCGGTGAGCAATGCCAGCGGCATACAGCACGCAGTCATAATTATCAAAAGGAATTTGCTGCCACCCGCTTCGCGAATCCACAATGTCCGCGGCAATATCCTCTTTGCCACCGGCATAATCCGCAAAATTTTTGCCAATATACCCGGTACCCACAACCAGTACCCTTTTACACATCATGCCTTACCTTCCCGGAATCCGCGGCCGCCCACCGCCACAATCACCGTGCGCAGCAAAATCCATATATCAAAAAACAGCCCCATTTTTTGTGAATATTCGCCGTCATAGGCTGCTTTTTTTTCTATGGGAAGCTCATCCCTGCCCATTATTTGCGCCAGCCCGGTTAGCCCCACGGGGATGCCATTCGCACCGTATTTTTCCCGCTGAGCGATTAAATCATCTTGGTTCCACAATGCGGGGCGCGGCCCCACCAACGACAGCTCGCCCTTCAAAATATTTATCACCTGGGGCAACTCATCCAGGCTGAATTTGCGCAAAACCCGCCCCACCGGCGTGATAAACGCCTGCGGATTATTCAGCAAATGCGTGGGCACATCTTTCGGTGCGTCCACATACATGCTACGGAATTTATAAATCATAAAAAATTTACGATTCATTCCAAACCGCTTCTGCAGAAAAAAAACACCCCCGCGCGACGTGCCACCAACCAACAACGCCAAAATCAACATCAAAGGCAGCCAAATAGGCAACCCCACAATGATGACTACGATATCGAAAGCTCTTTTTACACGCAAATACATACAAATCTCCAAATCAATTTTGATTCAGTTGGTTGGAAATGCCAACCAACTGAAGTTTTCAACGAAACAAACCCCAGTTTTATCATATCCGATGAGATGCTATCAAGTAAAAACCCTTTATACCCCCTGCCCTACCCTGGGCACAAGTTCATGCAACTTGTCCAACATCCCTGTTCTATTATCGTCGTCAATCTTTGTTTTTAGTATATTTATGGCTTCAAACAAATATTCCGGATTAATGTCAATCGGGCGGCCAACGAAAATTTTATCGTTGGATGTGGTCTTCAGCCCCTCTTCTTCCATCAGCAACTCTTCATATAGCTTTTCGCCCGGCCTAAGGCCTGTGAATTCGATTTCTATATCCCTGTACGGCTCGTACCCGGACAGCCTTATCAGCATCTCTGCCAGGTCAAGGGTCTTTACTGGTTCGCCCATATCAAGCACGAAAATTTCGCCGCCCTTGGCCATTTCGCCTGCCGTCATCACCAGGCTCACCGCCTCGGTGACTGTCATGTAATACCGGATGATTTCCCTGTGGGTAACGCGCACAGGCCCACCTGCGGCAATTTGCGCCTTAAACAATGGCACCACAGACCCATTTGACGCAAGCACATTCCCAAACCGCACCAGCGCAAACTGCGTCTGGCTTTGCCTGTCCATGCACTGTACAATCATTTCGCAAACCCGCTTGGTTGCGCCATACACGTTGGTTGGGTTTACGGCCTTATCACTGGAAATAAGTACAAACCGCTTTGTCCCGTGCTTATCTGCGCATTTTGCTACGTTCATCGTGCCAAAAATATTGTTCTTCACCGCTTCTTCCGGCGCGGCCTCCATCAAAGGCACATGCTTATGAGCAGCGGCATGATACACAAGATTCGGCTTGTATTCATTAAAGAGCCGATCCATACGCGCTTCTTCCCGGATATTCGCAACCTCCGCAAACAGTGGCAACTTATCGCCAAATTTGAAAATCAACTCTTGCTGAACGGCATACAAACCGTTCTCCACTACATCTACCATGACAATTCGCGCAGCACCATGTGCTGCCGCCTGACGACACAGCTCGGATCCAATGGTCCCGCCCGCGCCGGTGATCATCACCGTTTGCCCAGCCAGATATTTCAGCTTAAAACGCCGGATATCCACCACATCACGCCCAAGCAAATCCTCCACGCTTACGTCTTCAATGCGTGTGACAATAGGCGCATCTGCGTCCTGCTGCTCGTTTTCAAAATCAAACACATCCGGTATCTTTTTCAGTTCACAATTAACCCTCGCGCAAATGCTGGAAATCCGTCGCCGATCCTTGCCCGTGGCCTGCGGAATTGCCAGCAAAACAACCCCTATGCCATGCCGCTCCACCAGCCGTGGAATATCCACAATTGAGCCTGACACCGGCACGCGTTGAATTTTGCGACCACGCATGTGCGGATCGTCATCCACGGCGCACACCACTTCATATCGATGAGAATAACTGCGCCCAAGCCCCTGAATAACCGCAAGCGCCGTTTCCCCGGCACCGACTATCAGCACTTTTTTGCGCTTGCGCCCCGCACCGCGCCCGGCCAAATTGGCACGCAACGCCCGGTATGCCGTGCGCATAAACAGCGTGCTGCCACCGGCCATCATCGCAGAAATAAAATACACCGGAATGGGCAGACGATATTCCACCCTCGGCGGCCGAAAATAGCCCCACGTAACCACAACAAACACAACAATCGCAACAATCGCGGCCACCATAAACTTCAAAAATTCATAAGCCTCTGCATAACGCCACAGGCTCTCGTACATTCCAAAAACCCAAAACGCCACAAAAAAGATAACGATAAAAAAAAGATAGCCAAGCATCATCATCTCCAGATACTCGGCCAGCGGAATACGACGCATGAGAAAAAACCACGACGTGAAATAGCTTACACTAAACAACAAAAAATCTGACAGCATAAGCAAATATTTACGAAAACGAGTGCCAGAAATCCACCATTTTTTGACGTCCATATGGATATCCTTTCTATTCACTGTAAACTTCAATTGGTCGGAAATTCCGACCAGGGCGTGTTGCCACTACGGAAATGGTACGATTTTTGCGGCAATTTTGGGCTTAGATCCTGTTTTCGATACGTGTAATAATGCGCTAAGATTTATTCTTGAATCGTTGGATTTTTTTT
>Ga0123355_10022297_pt1 | contig 10150 bp, 6 predicted proteins | sample TergutEmb28metaG_3_FD_89872 | JGI IMG/M metagenome (GOLD analysis project Ga0123355, IMG submission 89872) | Embiratermes neotenicus P1 segment gut microbial communities from Petit-Saut dam, French Guiana - Emb289 P1 | ecosystem: Host-associated > Arthropoda: Insects > Digestive system > Gut ... | reverse complement strand
TTTTTGAGCTAGCCAAGAAACTCTATGCATTGTATTGTGCCTGAAGGTTTATTACGATGTTCACAAGGGTGTGCCACTTGTCTCTGTCCTCAGCTTAATGAATTTAGGCCACACCCTCTCATCGACATCTCTGAGATCCATTTTAATAATATCCTCCCATTTATGCCGTGGCCATTGAAGTGGTCTTTCTGCTTCAGGTTTTGGTAACCAAGATTTGCATTAACCCTGTATTACCCCATTCATGGATGTTGTAAAGTAATGATATTTGTAAAAAAAAAAAGTGTTACTAGTGTCGTTTGTGGAAACCTGTTGCTACACCCTCACATTCATGTGGGTTTGGATTACAGTACTTATAGTCTGTGTTCATTTCTGGTAACAAAAACCATCTTACAAATTTCACATAATCTTTCTAAATTTTATCTATTGCACTGTCCCATGACTTAAAACCAAAAATAATTTCACAGATTAAATCAGCATTTCATGAACTTATTTGTTTGTAAACATAGAAGAGTTTGGCCTGTCATCTTTTAAAAGCAGATATATTAACATATTAATATAAATTTATGTGATGTCTGTTAGTTTTGTTAAATTTTAACCCAACCTGAATTTGATCAACATATTGTTGTGAAAATCGACAATTTAAAATTTCACGAGTCTGTTGTGCATGAGCCAAGTTGTTTCATGTGGACAGATGGACAGACATGATGAAGCTATTAGTTCCTTTTCTGTGTGTTTTAAAAATGCTGTTAGAAGTGGAACTATGGCATTAGGTAACTGCTGTTTTTATCATGTATAATTCTCATAATTTCTCACTAACTCTTATGCTGCATAACTGCATTTGATATCCCAGTTTAATAATGCACAAAATTCTTTGTTATAAGAATATATATTTATCCTTGCAGCTGTAGTCAATAGTGGCAGCACTGTGTGATTGAAGGGGATTACATGAGAATACAGTTAACGAGGTGATAAATGTGTCAAGTTAAACTCGGTTTCCAATTTTTTTAACATTTTTGGGAGACATCTTGTGCTGCATGTGTTCTGTTACTAATACCAGGAATGACTGTGTAAGTGCCAGAAGTATGAAAAATTAATTGTGTCTAAATCAGCAAAGCAAAGCGCTAATCTCTGTGCCTAAAAGGTCAAAGAAACTCTTTGTTATTTTTAGCTTATGAAAATAATATTGTTGCTTAGGTCTTCACTTATTTATGCTTTTCTATTGCAAAAAAACAAAATGATTTTTAGTACCACCTTATTCCAACGTTTTAATGTGATATGTACAACTGTTATATTTTCTGCTTTTTGGGGTGGCTTCCTCTTGTTTATCTTGCACAGATTTGCTCTTGTAGAAATAAGACACTGAGGTTTTATGGTGCGGTAGCATTCAGCCTTTCTTGCTCTGAATTTTGAAGTATGTTACTAATTTTCAGTTTTTTTTCCCCCCCCCCATTGTTCTTGTAGTGTCATGTTTACAAATATTATCTTGCACTGTGACACTCACTGGCACATGTTCTTGATAATTATGAGTCTGTGCAGCAGATAATGATCCCTTGTTTACATCCACAGCCTACAAACTACTGTACCACACGAACCACGAACGTACATTGAACATTGCGTAACAGCCAATTATTGGATTCACTTTTACAGGTTCTCTGTCTCCTTGTTTTCTTTTTGGCTTTTTGTGTAGTGGTTTTTCTGTCTTTGTCTACCTGTTGCTGGAAGTGGAAAGACCAGTTGGCTGGCTGGTCAAATGCTGCAGCCTCCTGTGTGCATCAACATGTACTTGCTATGGGTCATGGTACTGCTGTCTGTGGAGTCTGCCGGTAGGTTGCCACTATCATCTCCTCCAGTTATTTGTATTATTATGATTGTTTTATTTTATTGGCATATTTATTTCAGCTAACATACATTTTTGGAAGTAATTTTGGTTAGTAAAATTACAAATATTTTAATTTGTTCCAAAAATTCTTCTTGGATTAATATTTACTTCCACCACACCGCCACCACCACCAACATCACCACTACCGTGACTCCTACTACTACTACTACTACTACTACTACTAATACTACAGGATCTACTACTGCTGCTGCTACTACTACTACTACTACTACTACTACGTATTCTTCCTTACAAGGATTAGATTATTTTAAGCCAATTTTAAGGTTGGGAAATTTGTGAGTGGTTCTTGACATCTACTTCTTGATCTTCCAATATTTCTTCTTTCTCGTGGGTTGCATTCTGTTCTTGTGAAGGCCTACTTTTGTGTGTAGTCTAAATATTAACTAACCGTTTTCCGAGGTTCTGTATGAATTTAAGAAGTGTTATATGGAGACCACATCTGTCTCTCTGTACTTCAGGATCAGTGACTGAATGGTTCATCGAATTTTGTTGAAATTGGGTATAGGAGTTGTTTACAAGAAGCTGTTGCGTAAGCTTGAATTTCTCTAAAATTGGCACAGTGATAGTTACATATTACTGAAGGGCAGATATGACTTTCTATTGGTAATTTTCAAATTTTGTGGCCAATTTGGGTGAAATTCGATACAGTAGATCTCAACCTAATTCCCTTGACCACTTGTGAGTGTCACGAAAATCGGTGCAGTGAAAGCCATATTTTACTTTTAGATAAGTGAGATTTGGTCCGTAATTTCTATGTTTTTGTTTCGATTCGGGTAAAGTTTGGAACAGAAGATGTCCACAAATCTTTATTGAGTCAAAAATTTCGTGAAAATTGTTTTTATTGAAAGCCATACTTTGTTGAAGGGCATATGTGAATTTCTGTTTGTACTTTCCACATTCGTTGCCTGATTTGGGTAAATTCAGTACAGGAACTCTGCTGATAATGCTATTCAGCACTGGTTAGTTTCGTGAAAATTGGCCCATGTAAGATTATACTTCCCTTATGGGCATATATGAAATTGCATTTATGCATGGACCTTGAAGTTGTGTTATTTTGAAAGCCAAGACCACGTTGGTAATGTCTGTGTGCTGTGTCATGGAATATACGATTGTAAGTTTCGTTATATTGTATCATTAGTTATGTGTGTAGCTTTGTAGCTTCTTTATTTATTATCTGTTTCTTAACGTAACCTGCAATGGTGTGAAGTTGATATAATTTTCAGCTTCTACTTTGGTTGTTGTATTTATTTCTTATGATTTCATTCTTTTGTTCAGTACACTGTATTTAAGATGTTATGTGTAATTATATTCCTATCTTTGATTGCTCCTGTTTCTGCTGATAAGGTTTTTTTTAGTTTGTTAACTAAATATGGAAAAGAATTTTGGTAATGTTAATGTAATCTCTGCATTCTTTTATTTAGCTCATGAATAATTATTGCAGTAATATCTGTCCTGGTGGTTTAAGATTTGAAGTTCTGAGAGTGGTTACTTTGAAGATTGCTCCTTTTCTGGTATGTGATGCTATGTTATTTGGTAGAAATTTGCTGACTTTTGGAAAAACCAGCTCTTTCCATCATAAGGATTGAATAATCAAGATGGAGCCATTCCTCTTAGAGATATATAAATTTCTGCCAGCTAACATGGCATTACATCCCACAAGGCAGGTATCATTTTTTAGTAGCAGCCCTTCGATCACTGTTTTGTCATTACCGTATCATCACCATCACCAGTCACTGTGTTGTCATTAGTCTATCAATGTCACCACTCACTGTTTTGTTAGCTGTATCATCACCATTACCACTCATATCATATCATATCATCACTGTCACCACTCACTTTGTTATTAGCCATATCATCACCATTGCCACTTACTGTGTTTTCATTAGTCTATCACTGTCACCACTCACTGTTGTTGTTGTTGTTGTTGGCCATATCATCACCGTAACAACTCACTGTGTTGTCATTAGCTTTATTACCACTGTCACCACTCGACATGTTAGCTGTATCACCACTGTCACCACTTGCTGTGTTGTCATTGCCTGTATCATTGTCACCTTCATGGTGGTGGTGGTGGTGGTGGTGGTGGTGGTGGGGGTTGTTGTTGTTGTTTTAATATGAGCTTCACTTTCAGTTAAGGATACAGATGGCCAACTAATTGGATTATGGCGCCCAGTAACAAATTTTGCATCTGTCCAGCTTGTCCAGTGCCCCCATACCAGAGGCCAGTTCTTGTCGTGTGTACCGGTGACTTTCTGTGGCACTTTGCTGCCAAGATCCAGCAGGCATTACTGCCGATGGGATGGCACAGAACCGTATGTCTGCTGTCCACAGCAGCCGACATCACAGCCTCTCATACACAAGAGTAAGGTCTTAATTCAGTGGCTACTGAGCACTACTTTCAACATGTGTAACACGCTGGAGCAGAGTCACAAAATCCTGTACCACATCGCATTATTCACAAGTGGTTGATTACCACAGGGGCCCCCTAAAACCATTTTAATACAGTTAATGTTGTTCTTATATCATGTTTTTTTAAGATTCATTTTAATATTATCCTACTAAGTACTTGTAGATCTTCCAAGCCTGTCCTCAGGTTTTCCAGCTCTTCTATATGTGCCACATGATGTGCCCATTGTACTTTCCTTAATTTAATGAAGAATACATGCTATGAAGCTTGAATCTGCTGTAACTGCTTCCTTCTAGAACTATGTATTCTGCGCAGCATTCTCTTCTATCAACCTTCAGTCTATATTTTTCTGTCACTATTGTAAACCAGGACTGAATAGGCATAGAAAACAACAGACAAAGTTATAGCTGTGCATATGTTAATTTTTACTTATTTAAGTAAGAAAGAGGAAGGCAGATTTTGGACTGAGTGTTAGCAAGGATATATCGTACTTAGTCTGCTCTTTGTGTTTTATTGCCTCTGGTTTTCATTTATTGCTGCCCTTCCCTGATATTGCCACATCTTTACTAACTGTTCTTTCTGAAAGGGAAATGAAGAGTTCTGAGCAGAATTTATGGAGTATGCTTTCCATGTGATAGGTTTCTATTTCCATGTAGCCAGTATTGTTGTTATTTTTGTTTTGTTTAAATATATTTTAATTTATTGTATTATTTTTAATTAGTTATGTATTATTTTTTGTGAAGAATGTATTACTGAAGTACAGATTGTGGGTACACCATATTTATTGGATGTAACTAAAGTTTTACATCATTGTCATGTTTGTAGTTGTTTGTTTACAAACTTTATGTTGAACATAATATATAAAGATGTTGATGCTGTCTCTTTGCATCACATCAAATGTCCATATCTCCAGTTATTCTTTGGTTAAAATTGTTCACCCTGACGAAATACCACAATGAAAACATAATTTAAAAAGTTCTTAAGAACGATGTATTAGCTTGAAAACAGTTAAGGAATTAACAAATTGTATTAGTAGTAATTTCTTACATGAGTGAAATATCTTCCAGGGTGTGGAATACTCTATGGCGCTGACAGAGAGGGACCTTACATTCCACATGATCAGATATTAGGGGCTGCTGTTGGTGGAATCCCTCTCCGAACAGCCACCAGTTCCCCCTGGATGGTGGCGGTTGGTGAGCAACAGGAGAATGGTTCAGTGGATTGGTATTGTGGTGGGGCTCTGCTCCAGGCTGACACAGTCCTCACTGCAGCACATTGTTGTACTCGCAGGTGATGTTGGTTATATTCCCCAGTGGTTCATGCTTGTATTAAGATGGGAGGGAAAGCCTAAGTAACGTACTTGGGAAACATAAGTGCTACACACATACTTAATGTTGGCACTAGTTGGGGGTGTGTGGCTAACTTCATGCTCTGCCTCCCTATTTTACTGGGAAAATGGTTTATTGTACCAGTTGGAACTGTGTTGGATGTGGTCCAGAACAGTTTCAGACATACTGACAATGTAAAAACTGATTGCTTCATTGTAGGACTCTATTATCATCATACATGTTAATCTTTTGGCGCCAGAATTATTTTTTAAATTTTAGCACACCTGTATATTAAATGTGAACAATACAGGAACCAAATATGTTAGATTTATGAAACAAACTGCATTCTGAAGAGGAAGAAATGGAGAATATATACCGTGTTTAAATTATTCAGTACCTATATTTGTTGAATAAATATACAAAATGCAACATTTAGAGGTTAGCGGTGTGTTACGACCACTATAGTTGTCGTTAGGCATCAAAAGGTTAATATGGTCAAGTTGTTTGTGACATCATGAGCTGCTGAGCTACTGAACGGTTCTTTTCAAGACAGACAGCTTATGATTTGGCATTGATGCCAATCTCCTAGGTTTTTATGAAATTAATTTAACAAAAAAAGACTGATGTTAAGAAATGACACTGCTGCTTCAAGTGAAGACCAAGGGAAGCTAACATATTCCATGTACTTTTCTTGGCCTCCTCTTGAGGCAAGACTATCTATCGATTTCTACATTTCATTTCTTATTTACGCGTGCTAGGAAGCTTTGGTTTGTTGTTTATATATTGCTTGTGATCTGTTGATCTCTAAAAGAAATTATCCAGCTTTAAGCATTAGTGAGCATAGTTTTGAATGTTTATTAAGATTAAGATGCTGTAATTTTTGTTAATTAAATATTTTACTGTTTCTACTTGCAAATTATTTGGACAGGTATGACTAGTAATATTTTATTATACTGACGAATCGGTAAATTAACCACTGGAAATTATATTTTTATTAACAAATTAGTTACTGTCATTGCATATGAAGTCACTGAAGAAGTCACAGCTGTCTCCAATTGTATTCAGGTCTCCAGATGTTGTGCGAGTGGGGGAGCTGGATTTTTCCCGGCCGGATGAGAAAGACGCCAGTCCTGAGGATATAACAGTGGACGGAGTAGACATTCATCCCAACTATAAGCCACCAAAATATTACAATGACATTGCAATATTAAAGTTGTCTCACCAGGCAGAATATAGTCGTTATGTAAGACCAGTCTGTTTGCCTGAACCTGGCCAGGCAGTGGCTTATGAAGGAATAAGTGCTGTCCTCACAGGCTGGGGCTATCTGTCTTTTGGTGAGCATAGAACATGTTTTTTTGTACGGTAGTAATCTTAATGCTGCCTTTAGCTTATGATTGTACTAGATGAACAGCAAATGTTGTGTGTGTTATTTCTGTAATATTTGTAATTATTATCTTCCATCCTAGATGGAATGATATTATTGGGAAAACCAAAGTACTTAGAGCTAAACTTGTCCCTCTGCCATTTTGTCTTATCACAAATCCCACGTGAACTGCCTGAGATCGAACCGTGACCTCTCCAGTGAGAAGTCCATGACTAACCCAAAGGTGCACAAGTTCTGGGTGTCAGGTTACCTGGGCGACTAAATTTTGCGTGGTGGTGCTTAATATTTGTGAGTCATTTGTGTGGAACCTTCTTCATGTCCCTTCTAGTTTATAGAATATTGAGGTGGCTTCTACATTTTTGGAAAATTTGTGGGCACCTGGGCTCAGGTGATAAGGAATCCTTGTTCTTGCTATATTATATTAAGAAATCCTTTAATTGTAAGGTGTAGATGCAGACAATTAAAAAATGCTATGTCCTGTACTTCTTTATATATTCTGCCTCTTTTCTAGTACATTCTGATGCACAGAATTGGATATTCAGTATGTATGTGATATGTACATGGCCAGTGCTCTTGTTTTGTGAAGTTATCATTCTTGGCCCTTTCTCTCCTCACTCATCCTCATTATCAGGAGGTGAGAGGAGCCCTATTTTGCAGGAAGTGAGTGTGACAATTTTCAACAACAGTGATTGCAGGAGGGCATACTCAAGTCCACTTGTTCCGCGACGTAATTACCCTGAGGGTATCATCAACTCTCAACTCTGTGCAGGTGATCCACATGGGGGCAAGGATGCATGTCAGGTATGAGAATATTATTGTTTATCTGCTGTGATTAATGCATTGAGTACAAAATGTAACATTTCCCTTGTCTATGCCATGAAGTCATATAGCAGTAACAGAGGTATTGCTCCACTAATTCTTAACCTCAGCATTAGGTGGAGGTGAGTGTTCAGCACCACTCCCCAACCACTTTTCCTCAGGAAGGAATCCCTGTACCCTTTGCATAGAAGGCTGGGTGGGCCCCAGAGCTCTTCTGGACATTCTGGAGGCGAGAAAATTATCTTTCCTCTGCCAGATGCAGTTTCCTTCAGTATACAGCACAAAGTGATTACATAATCCATACTTTCTGAATAACTGTACCTTAATTACACCAGCAGTCTGCAGTGCACTCAAGAGTAACCTCTGTCATGCGGTTTATCCACTGACAAGTAGTTTAATTCATTGTATCAGTGTGTTTCCTATACATATGTGTATGCCTTACTGCTTCACAGGGTGACTCTGGAGGACCTCTTGTGGTACAAGAAGGTGGTGTCCACATTTTGGTTGGTGTTGTATCATCAGGTATTGGGTGTGGTTCAAAATCTTTTCCTGGAGTCTATTCAAGAGTGTCAGCTTACACAGACTGGATAAAGAGTCACCTCAGATAAATACGTGATGCTTATTTTTGTGTAGAGTTTGTGTTACTCTTTGTGTTCTGATTGTTTCGTTTTGTTTGCTGGTGGCTTCTTTCAGTGGTTTCTGTTATTTGTGGTTAGTAACCCAATATAATACATTTTGCAGTGTTTGGATTTTGTAACAAATTTGTGGCACAGCTATACATTTTATTGAGTACTGGTTCCCTTGTGATATGATCTGGTTTTCTTATACAAGTTTCCTCCATCCTGAAAATTAAATGTGTGCCCTAATTTTAATGTTTTTTTCGTTCTTTTCTTCTTTTTTTTTCGGCCCCATTATCTTGTTCTCTTTCTGTGAAGAACTGTTAACCCTTCAATGTACAGAAATGTGCTCTGCATGCCCCAGTAGATTTTTTGTTTGTCACTGAGGGATGTGGTTTGACTGTATTAACTGTTGTTCCAAGGTTGATTCATATGTATGATGTAGGAATGATGCATACAGATATTTCCCATTTGAGTCAGTGAGTTAAAGTCTTGTGTGCTATAGCCTACTTGTGATACAGGTTCCAGAGTGTTGTATTATGTGGTACTGGTTGGTATGTATATATGTTCCATTTACATACATTTAGGAAGTGTTCATGTGAATATGGTGGCAGTGTCAAATCAGTGGTCCTTAGTTCATGGAGAGGTGACATTGACTTTTATTGGGTTGCAAAACCTGTGCTTTGCTGCGTAGATCGCATACCTAGCAACATCACATTTGGTAATGGAACCTGTGCGTAACTTCCTAGATCCCAAATCTGACTACATTACTCTGGGTAGCACTGCCTCTGTTCCATATCTGGCAGCATTACATTTTACATAATAAATTTACATATTACCCCAAGCTACAGTGGTTATGACCATTGCCCTATTGGAACATGCAGTTTTGAATTAATCTGGATATAAATATGTGCTAAATATAATTTTCCTGTCTATATCATGTCACGTGTTAGGACATATATGGCTTATTGTCATGCTTTTTTGTTTCGTTTCATTATGTATCTTTCAGTTCCTAAAAATTACTGCCTATTGACTAATGTCTGGATTTTCATTAAACTTGGTTCTGACATGTACAGTGTCAATGTTTTGACCAAAAGAATGGATGAATATATCTTATGTTGTTATGAGGCCACTCCACTTTTGTACATCTTAATTTGCTGCCATCTCTGATAGCTGTGCACAATTGAACTAAAGGTAGTGTTCCTTTTGTAGAAAGTAAGGTGCCAGACAGAGTGTGATTTTTTATGTAGATTTTTGTGTGATAGCAGTTGCTAATGAAACACTGAAACATAATGTTACCTATAGAGTGTGAATATTACTGTCTTCTGGGATGTGATGCTTTGTAGTCTGGTAGAAATTTGCTCACATTATTCTATACTTCCTCTTTAGTCTTCTTCTTTACTGAAGATGGAAACATTCACATTGTATGACACATTGGTTTGTACGGTGTAATAACAAGTACAAACATGCTGCCAGTATGAAACATTGGTTGTTATATCTCACAATTTATGAGAGCTGGGATTTGTACTAGTTGAAATTAAGTTTGGAATGGTTTACTAAATCTTATTATAATTTTGATGTTTTGCTGACCGTGCATCTCAGTATAATCTTAGTAATTAACCAACTTAATGCACAAAATCTTGTTTTATAATAAGTTTATTATATGCCTCTACATGTTTCGAGCACTATGTGCTC
>Ga0123355_10022296_pt1 | contig 10150 bp, 8 predicted proteins | sample TergutEmb28metaG_3_FD_89872 | JGI IMG/M metagenome (GOLD analysis project Ga0123355, IMG submission 89872) | Embiratermes neotenicus P1 segment gut microbial communities from Petit-Saut dam, French Guiana - Emb289 P1 | ecosystem: Host-associated > Arthropoda: Insects > Digestive system > Gut ... | reverse complement strand
CTCAGGAGCTTGCGACTTATTTGTTGAGTTATTTCATGGGTTGTATTGCTCTGGTTCGATGTGTGTTGGTGTTACGTTGTGGTTTGGCTGAGGTGGTGTGGTATCCGTATGCAGGCTGAGGCACTAGTGCCTCACCACCACAGCCAAACCACAACGTAACACCAACACACATCGAACCAGAGCAATACAACCTATGAAATAACTCAACAAATAAGTCGCAAGCTCCTGAGGATGAATGTATTAACATACGAAACATGTTAAGCATTAAATAAAGAAATAATAAAGCAAGTGACATCAAGTTGGTCTCTCTTTACTCAACTATAACACGTGTTTTTTAATTTTCGATCACTGATTTATTTTATCTCAGTACCCTACATCGTGGACCGCGGTAGCACAGTGGTTAAGGTGCTATGCTACAAATCGGAAGGTCGCTGGTTCGATCCCAGTTGTTGTCTATGGATTTTTCATTGACATAAAATCCTTCCGATCGCACTATGTCACTGGGGTCGACTCAGCTTCTAACAGAAATGAGTACCAGGAATATTTCCTTGGGGTAAAGGTGGCCGGTGCGTAAGGCTGACAACCTACCACCATCCTGTGCCGTTGTCACGAAATTTGGAAACCTTAACTTCCTGGAACCCTCCGGGCATGTCCAGGCCTGTAATGGGACTGCTTTACCTTTATCCTGTCCCGTACTTACTTCTTGCTGCTGTGTAAATCGTGGCTTGTAATATGTGTTTCAAACATAGCCGAAACCCCGACAAATAAATCACGTGCTCCTCTGTTGTCACATTTAACACTAAAGTCAAACACTCACTAAATACCGAAACGATATTTTTCTCGTTTATTAAGCCGCATGGAATAACTATCTGGCTTGGCGTATCAGGGGAGCAAACTCATTATCCAACGCAGTAATAAACCAAATTACTATCATATGAGCAAGCCAGCCGCCAAAATCTGAAAACGTACATTCGGGAAATACACAGCATTTCTACATTTCATGTTATAAATATCACTTATCGGTCTTTGTTATTGACGACATTAAAGTAGCAGTTGTCACTAACAATGACGTTAAAGTTAAACCAATTTATACTGCGGTTGCAAATTTAAAACTCTTGTAAATATGAACCAATGAATGTAGAGTGACAGTTTAAGGTGCTGACTTCATCAGTCACTATATTTTAAGCGAAGGATATCTCACTAGGTTGTAATTGCAGAATGTGATTCAGCAGAATGTTTCATTACGATGCTGTTTAGCTCTTCAGTATAGTGATAAAATTGTAGGTTGGACAAACAGTGAATCGGCATTCAAGTTCTTACTACTTCACGTGTCCAGAGCAACTCGAGGGTTGCCGCTCGGTCTACTAACCAATGTGTGACCAGATGCTCTTTGCTCGGAGGTACAGAGTCCATGTTGTGAAGCTGAATACATCTGCATTTAGTACCGGAGTGGTTCAAGATTGAGGACGTGTCTGCACTCGGCTGTTTATTCTCACGGTATGATGCACAACTAATTAAGTAGAGACACCGCTGTACTTCACTCATACAAACATACACGTAAGTAATTAAAAGTTAAGACGTTTGGTTATTAAAACAAAATCCGGTTTACGGTCGCCGTTTCGGAGGACCACATCCCTTCTCCGTCTTCACGGAATCAGGCAGCAGGTTATTCTTAAATGTTCGGTGCTTCATATCAAACTACACGGTATCATAAACTATGAATATTCACCACTCTGGAAACCTCACATCGTATGTCACTGCTTTTGTCATGTGCATAAAATACTGTGAACAAGATTCCTCTATTCCTCTAAACAGTTTTCACCAGCAACTAGTTGCACAAAGCTATTATACTTACGATACAAAACTGCTTCATGTTTCGGCCATATGTCCTGGTCATATTCAGGGAGTTACACTTTTGGTCGATGTGTACAGCATACATAGCAACTTGTCATAGATAATTTGAAGAATTTATAAAATATAACGTAATAAGAATAGGATTGTCACCATCTAAGTCGGCAATGTACGCATAGGTAGTTACAATATTGTGACTTGTAACTCCTTGCAGATGACCAGAAGATATGGCCAACACATCTAGGAGTTTTGTATAGTCTGTTTGGTTTTTTTTTTTTTGACGCAATAGCCCCCATTGGTCCAGGGCCTCCTCATTCACGAGGTTTCTAGATCACACACAACGACACGTCACAGTCGATAGGACTCCTCTGGACGAGTAATCAGCCCGTCGCAGAGACCTCTCTCTGACAACACACAACACTCATAACAGACAGATATCCATGCCCCGGTGGGATTCGAACCCACAATCTCAGCAAGCGAGCGGCCACAGACCCACGCCTTAGACCACGCGGCCACTGGGATCGGCCTTATATAGTCTAGTAAATATATAAACATGTGCAGCTAGTTGGTGGTGAAATTTGTGTGCATTAGACAGTTTCACGGAAGGTGTACAGTACAACAACGAATATAGATTCCTTTCTTTTGGAATGAGGTGTCGTGTGCTGGGTACTTGTGTGTCTGTGTGATGAACTGCACGCCTTCTCCCCCAAGGTCGTGATCTTTAAATACAGAGCCGTGAGAATCTCAAACCTTCCACAGTTGTAACCGTATTGTAGGGGGGGGAAAAAAACCAAAACTTTGCACTTGTGAGACTGTGTTTAAACGTTTTACTCCACAGCCTGTTGATATTGAGCTCTTCTTATTTGCATGCAACTGATAACAAAAGGAACCTGATAACTTATGTCGAGTCTTACCTTAAGTTTATGCAGACGCCAGCAACGTATTTCCTGCGTCTTGCATCGCTCACGATTTTCTGTCCACTGAAGTTTATGCCACGGTGATTTTACGCAGTGGGCTTGGGAAATATTCCAAGTCCTGAAATAACCCTGCAGAAGGAAGGAGACCACCGCTTGAAGTAGTGCGAGGAAGCGATCCGCTAGCCAATAAAAATTAATTACTTTTGGACTCCCCTGTAACTATTATTAGATCCTTGCTTAAGCCTTCAAGTTTGCGCGGCGGGGATTGTTGACTTTAGTTTTCTGGCCTGCGACGCCATGCAGTGTTAACGCGTTGGCAGCGGCGCTTTAATCATTTTAGCGTCTAATTTTGACACGATTTCTTCAACCCTGAGCATGGAGACAGCATATATATCCGAAATGTCTGTGTCCACCTACACAAATACATGATTTCAAAACACACAAGACAGCAATCTGAACAATTATTAGGCTGTTCGAAGGAAGAGAATAAAATTGGGGTGGGGGTGGATTTGTATCACGAATGGGAATGATGATGATGATGATGATAATAATAATAATTATTATTATTATAATTACATACAAAATTTAAGTCAGGAATTTGGAAGAATGTATTTTTAGTGGGGAAACCTGGGGGAAGACCTAGGCCATATTAAAATGGATTTTAAAGAAATGTTGTAGAGGGCATGAATAGAATGATTTGGCTAAGGACAGGGACAGGTGACGGGCTGTTGTAAGTGCAAAAATGAACCTACGGTTTCCAAAAAAATGCAGAGAATTTCTTGACTACCTGAGGGCCTTTTTTATTTTTATTGATATTAACAGCACGCCCCATTACAGAGTAACACTACATGCTTTACATAACTTAAGCTTTAGTTTTACAATAACTTTTACATTTAATAATCACAAAACTGTAGTGGAGATTCATTATAACGTCGATAACAGTATTTTGATGTCTAGTCTTATAATTAATAATATTTACATACATTCTCTGACATCTATCTATCTGTCTACCTATCTTACATAGTAAAGCGTCATTGCAAATCCGTAAAGTCTAAAGATTTGACAAATTTTACAAAAATTTGTAAACAATTATTGACGAGTGTTCCATTCGTCGTAGGCCAATTGTCACCAGTGTCTTTATTGTTCTATCGTTTCATTCCTTTGGTTACGTAATTCCTTACACTGAAATATTGTAGTGGTCTGTAATTTCTTCTTCTTCTTCACACGGGCACATCGGATTATCCGTTAGTCCAAACCTGTGAAGGTATGATTTTAGTTTCCTGTCCTGTTAGCATTGTTGTAAACTCTGGGAATATAGGAATTTTCTGTCGTAGCCTATTCCTCACTGACGGGAAAAAAGCTTTGGTCAATGCCCCCTTCCCCTTTGGTCACTGCCCCTTCCCCTTTGGTCACTGCCCCATTCCCCGTATTCGTCCACTGCCGCTGCCACATATGAAGTCCATTTTCCATCTCTCGCGTTATAATCACCTCTCTTGGCATCTTGTCGTATACAACTGGTCCATCTTCCACAGCAGCTTCTTTTGCAAGTCTATCCACCAACTCATTCCCCTCTATCCCCGCGTGTCCTTTTACCCTCCCGAAATGCATAATCCACTTTAAATGCACCAGTGCAATAATTTTGTTTCTAATAAGTTCTATCAAATGGTTCCGTTTAAATTTGTTTTGCAATAAATCCAAAGTTACCTTGCTGTCAGTGTACACCGCAACGCGTTTATCATTGTCTTGTCCATCCTGTAGTTCTTCTAATTTTTGTAAAACTTTTAAAATTGCAATTTGCTCTGCTTATCGAACCCGCGACCTTCCGACGCCAAGGCGTGCCTTGAATGATCTCACGTACCACTCGAATTTCGCATTTTCCATTCCGTGCATTTCATTTCAATCACTATAATTTAAGCCAACATATGTACACAGATTAAAGTTAGTGGTTTTTATTATACTATTGTAAATCTAATACAATTGTGTGCATTTGTTGGCTAAAGAAATTAAGATAAACACTGACATGTAAGTGCAACCATGTTGTAAGTGTTTTTGTTAATCTGTTCTCTGTTAACTATGACACCATGAGCCAACATGCGTCCTACTACTGATTTACCTTCCTTTCCTGAGGATGTAGATATCATCCAAGCCACCCTGCAGTTCTGTAACCATGATCTTTCTTATTGTACTTTTACCCACCTTCCAGAAATGAGGACAGTCAGCAAGATACGACAACTTCTGCTATAATTTTTTAAAACTCAGTAGTCTCTATACCTACCAGCAGTTTAACATTGACGGACATTTCCCTTCTTCCAATCAGTTTAAAATGTGCTTTGGATGATTATAACCATAATCAGCTGTAATTATCAGTATAGAGCAGGGGTCGCCAAATTTTGCTGTATTAACTGCCCGTTTCAAGTTACAGAATTTCTTCGCGGGCCCATGAATGTGCGTAAATATTTGTATAGCCAGTTCTGCTATTAAATGTCTTTTGTTAACTGCAACTGGCTACATTGCGATTGGCCAATAGGTGAACGCTGTTTGTATAACGAGGACGTTCGCATACGCGTGTTGCCTGTTACTCTATTCAATGAAGAGTTGGAAGATATCGCGCCAAACGTAATATTAATGATAATATTGTCATCATCATTATTACTACGCGATTTTCTAAGAGCGAAGTCTCACAAGAACAAAAACGTCGCGTTATAGCAGAAATGACTGCATTTCATGAAAAATACGTAATAACCCCCCCCCCATAAAAAACACCATAAACCGTTTGACTTAATGAAACGGAGATGTACAAGAAGTGTTTATTTCTAAGCAGTGAATAGTCCAAGAGAGGACTCCTAGCTATGGCATTATTTCCAAATGCTCTGAAGTAAATGCCTTTTATTCCTTCATTATAAAATATAGGTAAAGGGATTTTCTTACAGTGCCGTTGGCGTTTAGCAAAGGGCACTTGGGCGCGGGTTTGGCGAACCCTGGCGTGCAGCGTGACACGTTGGCGTTTATAATGTTCTCTGTGAGGTACGAACTGAGTCATTGAATATAGTTTAAATTAAATGTTGTTGTTACATCGTAGAACTGTACGTTAAAATACATCCTAAGTCGGGATAAAATAATATAATTTGTAACATCTGTGGCACAATTTATTACGCAGGAATGTATTAAACGTATATATTGCTTAATTAAAATTTAAAGCGGCACTATTAACTTTGTAAAAAAACGGTGGTTACATTATTTACCTCATAATGTAACACACAGAGCCTCTTGTTTTGTTTAGAGGGTAAAGTGTTGTCTTCGTTATGGTCATATTTAAATGTCATTTTGTCTCCTAAGATTAAATACCGTTATTTGCATATAGAATATTAAATCACGTCTCTTTGTAGTAGAGAGGCGGTACAGTAAAAGCTGAAGTGTTTGATACTCCTCTTCAGGCAACCTTCATGCTTCGCCCAACTTGGATCAAACCTTCCGATGGTTTTCCTCGGTGCTAGAGCGAACGCCACCAAATTCCACTTTTTTTGCTGTATACCCATAAGAATATTACTTCAGACAAAATACATTTTTTTGAGTTATGCTGCACTTAAACCTAGCTTAACGCGATCACCGAAAATTAATACAGAACCTGTCCCACTGCGTCCACTGAATCGACCTAGGATGCACACTTTATCTAATAGACCAATAACGGTTTGTTTTATAACATTAATATTATCCATGCTTCTACATGATGATGGAAGCACAGCAAGCTTATGAAATTGCGTCCATATTGGGTTTACCTCGGACAACGAACAGTGCGTACTGAAATAAGTCTTGAAGCTTTCACGGCCACAGGATTCAATTAAATTTTCTCGGGCAGTGGTGCAGTGTGCACTGGTGGTTAGGTGCTACAAACCCATCAACACGTACTGAAGATAGGGACGGAAGTAGTTCCCGAAACGTCGGAAAATCTTCACATCCTGACTCGGCTGTCTGCCCGAGAAAATTTCATTGACTGCATATTGAATTTACCTCAGACAACGAACAATACCCAGTGTAATGTTGTTATAATGATTCATCTATTGTCACTAACATTGAGAGATTTATTGGAAAATATTTTCCTTTTCCACGTTGGACCGTCTTTAAAAACATACCTGCTATTTAAACCCATCGTTGAATATTTCAAACTTTTCCTAAACCCATCTTCATGGCGGAATTTCAAAATTATAGTCACCGCGCTGGCATCTCTCATGAGATATTCGAAAACAAACACTGCATTTTCAATTGTTTCTTCCTTTCTAAGTCACTTGCTGTAGACTTCATCATACGATTATCGTGTGACGGTAAGTAACTTCGAAGATTATATACATTGCATTTCCCTGGCAGTTCTACCCAACTCTATGGAACAGAGCCTCATCATTTCCCAGCAACTCTTGAAAATTTTCTTTTTTTTAATTTAAGGGCTCATTCTCGTGTTGTCAGAAGTCCGCTATTGGTGTGTGTGTGTGTGTGTGTGCGTGCGTGTGTGTGCGTGCGTGCGTGTGTGTGTGCGCGTGTGTGTGTGTGTGTGTCCTGGACCAAATGTGTTCACTCCACACCTTCACACCTCATTCTGTCAGTGGTTCTGTACAAGGCGTATCTGCCTTGATATTCCACTGCTTATGATCTAACCCCTTATCCTTTAGCTTGGTTCCGGAATGGGACATGAAAGACTTTCTGCGGTGTTGTTCACAATGTACGTACGTCACCCTCACATTATCAGAACGACAGCCACAGAATGACGACAGGTTTCGTCACCCTGTTTATCAATGACGTAGTTTATATATCTTAGCCTGTATGTTCTTTTTTGTCACAACGAAATGTATCTTCGATTATCACAGTTGTTTGTACTTTTCAACAAGTGGATTTCGGTTTATCTGATTTTAAGTGTGAAGAAACTATCACTCAATAACGTCATCACTTTATGTCCATTTACTCTGTATCATTACTTTACTCTACACGTCAGTGACAGTTTTAGCTTCTGTCGTTTTAACGTCAGAATATTTACGCTTGAAATGTTTCGTTATTCTGTCTAGCCTTCACCATTTCTGTTTTCATTCAATGCAGTTTTGACATCTAAACATTATACCTTTCAAGGATTTAAGTGATATCTTTAAGTGTATACAATTTGGGTAAATTTCAGGCTACAAAGTTTTATCCGTAACAGTACATTTCTTGAATATTCCTGTTAAGGATTTCATGAATCGGCGCACTTACTTTATCTAACCAATAATTTAGTTTGTTGTTAGTCGGAAATTGTGAAGGCATTTTGCCGCTTTGAAAACACAGGCATCGATTGGAGAATAATGCCGCAGTGTAAAATAGTTGAGGTGGAAATTTATCTTGTGATCTGTGTTGTGATATCGTGAAGTCTGGTCCCATATGTGAGTATCATTGTCTCCAAAACCCTAAGGATAGATGCCGTGTTTCTTCCCGAAACTTCGTTTCCGCTTTTGCTTATAGCCCGGATGGCGGCAAAATGGATATTACAATGAGTGTCAAAGATCAGATGTACGATATTCTGGACTATTTTGATCTAACTGGGACAGCATGTGGTGTTAGACTGGTGTCAACACGGTAATATTCTTTATGTAAGAGTCTGGGAGCTTGTTGAATGTGTTAATAGGATTATATTCTGGTTGTTGTATTGTGAAAAATAGCCCGTGATGTGAGTACACTTCTTTGGCAACAATGGACGCGATGTGAGGAAGACAGATGTTTGATTCTTTTGACAGAATCTTTGTGTGCGACATCCCATCGTGATGTGCAATTAAAAATGGAAGAATAGGGGCAATCAATATCAATTATATTTTGCAGTATCTTAGTGTATAATATTGAACATCATTAAAGCCGAAACACGTTGCATAATACACATTAAGACGCAGTAAGATACGAGGACTGTCCGGAAAGTATCCAGCCATTTTGAATATCTCTAGAACAGGTCGCGTGGTCTTGATATAACTTGGCAGCCAGTCAGAGGAGACCATACTGCGCAAGCGTGAACACTCACTCTCCTACAGGGCTAGTCAGTCGGCAGTGAGATGCCGTTGAGTGAGTTTGTGTACTGTGTAACCGTAGTATTCGCAGTTCGTATAGTTGTGATTGACTACCCCTATTCTTCGTTTTTTCATGCGATATAATTTAGAAATATGCGACTTTAAAGAACGAAACCCATTAGCTTTTCATATACAGCAACAAATTTTCGCGGAAGTAACACATGAAACATAACTGGGCTCACATTTCCAAACAAAATGTTATCTCGTTGCTTTGGATACTTTAATTTGTAATGCTGTTCTTTTTCGGATCAGTATTCTTAAACCACCATCAGACAAAATAAAGGTGCTTTTAGACAGCCATGTTCCACCGGCATGGGACATTAACGCTTTCCAAATTCTGTGGCATTAGTCGACCAGAAAGAAAATAGGGGAAGAAATAAAGGCGACCTTTCACAAGCTGAGGTTGAATCACAAGCTTTATGTTTTGTTTTAATGTCAACTTTCATCGGATCTCTTTGGCCTTTCTAAAGCTTCGGCCAAAAATTTACGAACGCAAAATCGAAGAGGTTACTATTTTCTTAGACATGTGAACACAACTTTTATTTTAATGCACATTTTCAATATGCAGGATCCATTACTTAATTACTGAAGATATATCGGTCGTCATCAAAGCCAGGCCAACTCATTCGGTATAATGACTATCCTACTGTCTAGGCGACCTAAGAATTGTGGTTCCATTACTGCTAGTATGAGGGACTTCTGTCTTCTAAGCACCCAAACTGCTACGGTACCACTGAACCTACTATTTAGAGAAGCTTGGGGCTTTTTTCTCGAGACTAAAACGGCCGGGGCGTGGAGCTCAGCGTTCAACTCTGCCTAGTGGGGAAGATGGGACTGCGTGGCACCGTACTTCCATTTCCCCGTATACCTCTATATTGGGGTTCTTAATTAAGCGCAGGGACAATTTTGCATTTATAACTTATTATCACTAATGTTCTGTGAAATATACGTAATGCTACAGTGTTTTTACCCAATCTGATATCATTAGATTGTGTTCCCACAACGATGATTATCAAAACTACAACGGTGTTGGATGCGAGCACTTGTAATCTTCAGAATTGTAACCACTAGCACTTTTGTCAAGTTGCGTGTCGTCACATTCCAGAATACCATATTCCCAGTGTCAAGTTATTTTTGATTCAGATATTTCTTGGAATTCGAGCATGAGGTTTAGACAGTGTAGCTGTAAGACTACTATACCATATAGCACCATACAACTGAACTGTAGGACTGCTATACAGTACTGCTACGTACTGAAGCAGAACATAATTCTGAGTGGATGAAAAGATACTGAGTCATATATATATATAT
>Ga0123355_10022295_pt1 | contig 10151 bp, 6 predicted proteins | sample TergutEmb28metaG_3_FD_89872 | JGI IMG/M metagenome (GOLD analysis project Ga0123355, IMG submission 89872) | Embiratermes neotenicus P1 segment gut microbial communities from Petit-Saut dam, French Guiana - Emb289 P1 | ecosystem: Host-associated > Arthropoda: Insects > Digestive system > Gut ... | reverse complement strand
TTTAGCACACCCTGTATATAAAATGTGAATAAAACAGGAACCAAATATGTTAGAATTATGAAACAAACTGCATTTTGAAGAGAGAAAAACGGAGAGTATATACCATGTTTAAAATATTCAGTAACTATATTTGTTATATTCGTTGAATAAATACATTAAATGCAACGTTTGGAGGTTAGCGTCCTAGACGGTAGGACGCACGGGCTGTAAAGGTTAAACATCGCCTACCTTCCTACAAATTTCTTAGGTTCATATTCTAAACCTTAATAAACCGCTTCTCTTACTGTACGGATGTCTGAACGACTCGAATCTTGCAACACAATACGTGAGAACCTAGATAAGTTGTGTAATTCAAGTTGTTGACTTGCTTCTCTGCCTTTCAGTCTCATTGCTGGATACAAGAGGTTCTAGTTTCATGCGATGATCGTCTACGGCCGGGCGCAATGCTGGGAATAAACGAAACTCGATCGGTCACACCAGCAAGTAAGAAACTGAAACTTGAGACATTTTGGCAAGAAATACTCGTAATAGGATCAAGAACTGATAACGCAGATCGTACTGTGTTCTTTGATGTGCTGGACGGGTAACTTGGCTGGGAAACACAAGAACTCGACGGTTAATTCTTCTGGGGAAACACCCCGGGAAGCAACCACTTGGAAGACCGAAAAGAAGATAGGAGGATTACACTAAGAACGCTAGCAAGCAAGATATTGCGACGTTTGGATGTGTGTGGAAATGGTTCACAATTGTTTCCAAAGGCGGGTTTTGTTATGAACAGTATTAGACACTTCGATTCTTCAGTCAATAAATCCCCCGGCTATGAAGCAAAGTTACGAGTTGTCTATCGTACAAACGCACGTCCTCTCTTTATTACTGCTGCCACGCTGTACAAGCAACGCCTCCGACACGTACGTGTGGCGTGCATGTTGCTTTTAAACGGGTTCGTAGTTTTTTATATATATATATATATATATATACCAAGCAGAGGCAAACTGGCCCTGCCCTCCTGTTGAAAAGGTTGTAGATCCTCTCGGGTTCCGGTAGCAAGCTGTGAGATTAGTGCAGATATATCTATACTAGCACGGCCTACCTGGACAGTGCACATCACACATTTTGGGCCTATACAAATGCGGGTTATTCGTAAATACAAATATAAGGACAGACACTCGCAGCTGTAATAACAGGATCCCGAATAAGGACTCCTAAACGATTCTTGCATCTTCATATAACTGTAAGAAGTGACATAGGCGGAAGGTACATTCCGTATCATCGCGAGAGGCAACAGACCGCGTAGAAAATGAAGGAATATGTCGTACGTCCGACACGCCTGTGGGTCCTGTTTTACGATATGCGTGTAACATGAAAATCCAGCTACCTTGTAGTTTGTTAATTAGCTAATCGGTTGTCAGGCGGTCAATCATGCGGTCGGCAGTTAAGTAAATTGGATGATCAATGGGCCAGAAGTTCTTTGCTCAGACTAACACGCTAGTTCAGAGACTTTTAAGTTTGTGTGTACAGAGAGCTATGTAACAGCTCTATTCATCATCAGTGACAAAAATATTATTCCTGGAATATGAAGAAAAATACCGTCGATGATTGCTCCTCTATATTTTTCGAATTCATCAGGCTGCAAACAGGAATCTTCGGCTCGAGAGAGCCATAAGGCAGCGCTCTTAGCCGTTATTTATACCAGATACGTAAAATTCAGCGAAGCGGGCGCAGGCGCATACCCACAACAGTGCGCACACGGATACTCGGGGGCGCTTACACCCACGTTTCTTGGCTCTCAACGCGTTGACGGATATTTATGAAATTGTGTTTGAGAGGTCACTTCCCAAAACACGAAATATAACTTTCTGTTCAGCCAGTCAATCAGACTCGAGGACTAAATTAGCAAATTTCGCATCTTTTTTATTACAACCACAGTAGACAAATTAAGACCAAGCGCCGTTTTATAGGTAAAAAAAAAATACTTGCTTTTCACGCTACGTTGTACCGGAGAAGTTCTGACAATTCTGAAACGAATCTCAAGCATATATTTAAAAGGCTAATTTTCACCTCCAAGGAAACATCCCTAAATTTCATTACAAATATCAGTCAGTTATTTTTTTAGAAATCAAGGGCTGTCAGAAACTAGCAAATATATATGAATGGTAAGCTGCTAAAAATCAAATCAGTTTTATGCAGCATCGCCAATGTGATTTAAAAATCTGATGTTTGCAAACATTTTATGACTTTACAGACAAAAATCCATAAATGAAACACAACAAAACGATCTGAGTCAATATTCACTAAAAGTATTTGAATTCTGTTGTGATGCGGACTGACTGACTGACTGACTGACTGACACTCGCAAACTCGAACGTGTCGACGCCCCCAAGCGAACAGCAAAGTAATTCCAGCAAATTAGAAACTGACAAGGCAGACTGCAGTGACAGTCTGGAAAGGATTACGCCCATCGGACTGGAGTTATCCAGCCAATTAGATTGGACTGCCAGATCAAAAACAGACCGGTCTCTCTGCCAGACAGGCAGACAGACAGACACTCACGTCCCACCCAGGCCAAGTCATCTATTGCCTAATTAGAAATAAAATTTGAAAATCAACTTCACAAGCTTTTCGACAAAACTGAAACTCAACGCGACAGTAAAGCACTTATTCTAGTTACAGTAAAATGCAGCACTTCATTGCCATTAACACTATTAAGTCCCGAATCAAAATTCAATGGCATGAAATAACATTGCGATACAAGCCTGCCACAGAATTTTAATTTAAATATATTTCTTATATGGCTGTCACGGACGTTGCATTACGCCTAATATTTAACTACCAACCACGTTCTTCTCATGTGACGAGTCGCCAATATATTCACGCATTGTTCCACTGAAACGCGGTAATCATAGGAGCCGTTCATAACAATGTCTGACGTCACGCACAAACCAAGTTCTGTCGTAAGTGAAGGTGAGCTACAATATGCATAAATTACGTTATCTAACTCAGGACGCATATTGGTTTTCATGATAACCAAACAAAACACACTGTGGCGTCAAGCACAAACCCAACTCTTATCTTGACCATGCACGTCCCGTAACGATTTCAAAAACTAAGAACGGAAACCGGAGTGTAACTTCACGCGCAAATCACGGTTTAACTTAAAAGTGGAAAAATGGTAACCATGAAAACCGGCGTGTGACGGAATCAATCACGCATCGGTACATATATATTGACAATAACAACAGTAATAGTAATGGTAATAGTAATAATAATAATAATAATAACTTTAAACTTCGTGATGGATTGTGGAAAATAATAAAAGATTGGTACTACAAACCAATACGGAATTTGGTCTTTTCTTGAAGGTGGAGATCCTGTTTTTCTCAGCCTTTGGCACTAGATAGATGTCAGTGATTACCATGACGTCTCGACCACTTTACCTTCGGTAAGTGATGGATACGAGGCCGGGTGAACATCAGAGCCGAGCTGGATGCGGTTGCTAAGGGTAACATTACAGCCTCCGCCGCGTTAATTAACATTCAACCCGTGATTATGGAAGTGTATAAGACAATGCTCTTTGAAGGATAAATTTTAAGGTCTCTCTCATGAATGACAGCAACAGTATGGACTCCTGGCGAAACAAAAGGAAAGCGAAGACAATTACGACCCCACGTTTGGTCAAGAGGAACTGCGAGGTGGATCATTACATGCCCGATCGTTCAAGAGCAGATTGGATTACGTCAATTATAGGAAGAAGCTCCCCAGCTGGCCTCAGGAGAGACAAGTCAGGATTCTGCACTTGAATCGATTCGATACCTTTCGAGGTCGAACACAGTTCGGTACATGGATTTGGGTTCTACACTGCACAAGGCATTGCGTGTTTTGCACCATGTGCTACAGGAAGTCATGTCGGTGTATCTAATTTCTGAGAGTAAACGGATACGTTCGATGTAATACTAAGGAATTTACACTGTATATTGTAGGCCAGAATTCGGTTTACTATATTATAGGCGTCACGGGGCTTGAATCCATAAAGACATTCGTGGCAGAGTATCGTATAAGTAGAACTCATGAATGAGAAGCTGAAGGAATAGAACGAAGGGAAGGGAAAGCACTGAAAGATACCGACAGAAAGCAAGACGGACTGCTTTCGAATTGTAATGGTTACAATTAACATGCCACTGTCTGTTCCATCTTCGCTAATCTTCTGTTCCCCGAAGAGTATTCCGCACATGGTCAAACCCTTATTGCCGAAAAGCTAAAAGAGTTTAATGAAGAAGTCCCTACCACATACTGTCACAGTCACATTACAATGGTCTTTATGACTGAAATTCGGTATCCATTGGGACTGATCGAACAGATTAGCGAAACGAAGGGCATCAAATACTGCTGACATTCTGTGTCTGCTGACTGGTTGTTTCGGTTGTAAGGCCGAAGTCGCTGACGACGAAAAGCTGTTATCACTTCCACAATTACTTCATGACTGCGGACCGGAACGTCAGACTTCGTCAGTCAGTTAACAGCCTGAAGATATTAATGACAACTTACGACGTCAACTGCTGCGGTATTTGACGTCCAGGGCGCTAAACGCAACTAGTTGACTCGATGGAAGAATGACAGGCGCAACTAACAGAAGGAAGAGTTTAATAACGATCGAATTTAACAAACAGCTTGCTGCAACACTCCCCAACAGAACAACAGGAGTTCCAGCAAAGCCGCTAGTGGAATTTATGGCTGATTTCAGAAAGAAAAAAAAGGGGGTTCCTGTACATACCGAGTGAACGTGATGGTAGCCTTCCAGTCGCAACAAGTGTTGACATCAGCACGTGACTCAACGTGGCTTAATTACGAGAAACGTCGTCATGGCAACGAGGCGGAGGATGCTAACCGGATTAGACCTCACAGAACAGCCATACGCTCTCCTTCATTAGTATCGGAATGCGATTTCATAAGCCCACAAAAAGGCTGAAAATTTATATTTTCAAAAGACCAGAGCACAATAATTGGGACTTTGTTATAAAGAACAACTGGTTCCGTGCAGCCACTTCAGTTTGAAAAGTTCACAGCCGCTCAGCTAGTCAAGACATTCCTTTTCTGAAACATGAAATGTGTTTACGTTGTTAGACCTACGCTGAACCCGATCAATACATTTCACGCCCTATGTCCTCTTTATTTAAAATCCATTTTAATATTATCTTCTCAATGAGGTCTACATTTTCCAGGTTGTCTCTTACGTTCAGAAAATGCCGAATATACGTAATATACGTAGGCGATGGGTAGATGTGTCAGAAAATATTTCTCCTTCTTGGATCTTCTGGCACATCTACGCATGAACTATATATTTATATATTCGTATATTCGACATGTGCTGATTTACTCCCCCCCCCCTCCCTCCGATAAATATTTTGGGGATTCTTCTACCCCATATTTTTTTTCTTATTGCCATTGTCATAAGTTTTAATACTTTATTTTTTATTTTTGTGTATCACTTGTGATATTTTTAACCCTAATAGCGATTTGTAATTTTAATATTAATGCATTTTTAACCATTACAGTTTCACTATAATAATAATTTGTAACGTGGGATACCACCGTAAACACACAACGAATGTGCCCAAGTTGACATGTCATGGCATTTCCTTGTTGTTTGTCTTGTATACAAGGCCTGATAATTGATTAGTTATTTAATCTGAATCTTGGAGCCTATGCATCCGATTGAAAATATCAGCTGTTTTCGACTCAAATGTAATTATTTTTTCTTGATTGAGCCATAACACAACGGGATACATTCCATTAAGTTACAAAGATTTTGATTTAGGAAACAGCTAGGTCAACCGTATTAATATTAGTTATTATTATTATTATTATTATTATTATTATTGGGCTGTAATATAAAATTATCTGTCGTACATTTTTCATCATAAACACGACAGACAAACTACATGCCAATTACTGCGACAGAGCTGGCATCTGCATGCAATCAACTATACAAATCAATCAACCGACAGCAGGGGTAGGTCTGCAATTGAAATGTAAAATGCAGAAATACGCCACTATAAGAGTGTGAAATGTTGACATGCAAATCGCCTGTCTTCATGATACGCAATGGACAGGTTTCGAACCCGACAATACCGGTACATTTTAAAATCATGAACAGTAACTAGTTTTACAGCTGGAAATTCTCGATATGTCGCACGGGAGCAAAGGCTACAAATCACACACCAAAGCGCTCACAACAAATCAGAAACGCAGTAAATAAGGAATGTAGGACCACCGATGCTGGAATTGTCAGGTAGGCCTAATCATATCAAAGGCTGACCGTGTGGCACTAATGACAGTCCTAGAAAAATATACAGGACACGGGGAGGAGGGGAGGGCCTTCCAACAGTTAACTTCGAAGAACAAAAAGGTGAGAGTTTTCTGGGATATGACGCCGTGTCAATTGAAAACACTGACGTTTAGGAGAAGCTTGCTTTATTATCTGCAGGTTCTATAATCTCACGTCAGAATAACCTAAAAAGCCGTGGTACACTACACCTCGTGAAAAGGCGTAACGAATTACAAAAGTCTTATTTAAAAGCTGTCATCTTTTGCCGTATGACGTCTGATCGGTATGAGCGTTTATAATTCTTCAGCTCTGGTCAGAGATTCACTTCACTGAGCGGACGTAGCGGCTGTCCCCTGGTATGACAAAGAAAGAGTGTCGAAATATACTCAATTTATTTCTCCACTACAGTACGCCAGTTTAGCTAAAGTAAATGAAGGGTATACCCTTGTATTTGTTTAATTGATTAATTTTATTAACCAGTCACTTCAATTTAAACCTTGTACTGTGTACTTGCAATTTAAATAAACTATTAACCGTCACACTATAAACATTTTAATATTGCCTATTATTTAATCCATAATGTTCTCCAGGAAATTTCGATCATAAAGACCATGATCACGAAGACAGTTTCTCAATAAGACTGAACCCAACTTAAGGATTTACAACAAACTTTACACGAATATTACTTTATACCTGGTCCAGTCTCAATAACGCGTTAGGCAGGAATATTTCGATAAACCTACAGAATTTCAACTTAATATCTCACTGCGTTATGTCAAGACATGAAAAAGAATGCTATCATGGCCTGTAATATTCAACATAGTGTTTCGCAGAAATGTCTGTGAATGAATCGTCTGCTTAAAAGTTTACTGCCCGTTTCGTCCACAGCTCACAATTAAGTCCAGCGTCATGAACGGAAGTCACAGTAATATACAAAGAGACGTTGTTTTATGAACCGCAGACGCGGCTGTGAAAAAGTACACACATTTTGATATTCACCGGAGAAAGAAGGCACTGAGCGGTGCATGAGCATGACGTAATTGAATTAAACACAGCCACCACAACAAAATATGCACAGTCCCGTATGCAAAATAAACTTCAAGTGTCCCTACAATAACTGCTTTAAACAAAACGGTCATTTGAAAAGTTCCTACCGACGTCCTCTTGGTGTTACACACTGCGTGTAACACGTTTAAATTTGCTTTATTTTTTACTTCCTTTGTAGAATAAAACGTGAAACACGACGATTATGAGACACACACACACACACACACACACTTAATTTTTAGACTCGTTATGTACAACTCAGTACTACAAGCTACAAATATTTTACGGATCGTATGTTTAGACGCTCTATCGACGCTGGCCGTTGTTTGGGGCAAAAGATTTATGGCAGTATAGAGATTAATAAGCAGTCTGGATGTTACGGGTAGGGCGATCCAACCTGCACTGCACCATGTTCTGAAATCTGTTCTGGAGTCAAGAGTTATGGCGGTATAAACGTTACAAGGACACGCAAAATGCCAAGCTCTACGCTCACCTTAATCCTCGGTGCCCTGTACAGAACTTAATTCCTCCCATGCTGCCGTCCTGGGTGCCCCGTAAAGTCGGCAAAGCATGTAAGGGTAGGCATACAATCAATTTAGGACCCTACCGCCTAGGCAATAATCGGAATCTGAATCCCAGCATCATTGAAAAGTTCCGTTAGCTACACTTGAGGTTTCAAGCTGAAGTTCTTTTTTTGACAGTCGCGAATTCCTGGCGTAATTCAGTAAAATTTAAATCAGACGTTAGGATCGGGCAGCTAGCACGCCATTTCCTATTCTGTAGTTCTCGGTTTCGAATCTGGCCTTTCCTCGTTTAGTCCAGAGAAAAGACGGTTCGGTTTTTACTTTATTTCCTTCCGACTATAGCGAATTCCTGGTGCTTTTCGGTTACTTCTAAATCAAACGTCGTGATCAAGTAGCTGACACGCCGGTTTCTTATGTTTGGAATCTGGGCCCCAAGACCAGCTACCTGTGTAGACATTTTTTGTCTTTCCTCGTTTATTTCAGGTAAATGACATGATGGTATGCCACACACATTTACTTCTGCCTACTTTCCATTTCATCACCTACACGCTCAGGTATTCGACGTGATATAACTTATGCAGTTGAGAAAGCGCCCGAAATAATTTAACATTCGAATACCAAACCTATTAGCCGAACAATCAGGAGTCAGCTGATTGCAGTGGTTGTGGCCTGTTCGTAAGTATCAAGGAGAAATTAAGTGGGTTTCAGGTAGCCTGCCAGTGGCCAGGACGGAAGCGGCCACAAGCAGACGCTTTTCAGCTGAACACTTGTCTGCACTGGGAGCCTGCACATCGCTCCTCTATGGTAAACAAAGAACGACTACCGCAGCACGGTAACCAGTCGCAGCGGAACTGCTTATTTAAGCAATGCCGAGGGTCAATCAAAACACCACAATGCGGTTTCACGGGGGCCTTCCCAAAACCGCGACTTTTTATTGAACTTGGAACCTTGTGTTAAGGTATGTCAGGACCCCCTGAAGGCCTGTGCGAGGCTATCACTGTGGACGGTAGCTGTGTGCCGACTTTCATTAAATTCACGAGCTTATTGCAAATTCCGAACTACATAGCCTTTGTCGCAGAATAGGTACCGTTAAATAACCTATCAATCATTCCACGCTGTAAATCGATATTGGAAGAGAAACATAATAATTGTACTTCACATATAGGAGGTTCTCATATTCCTTAATGCCAAGGCAAACCTGTCCCTGTGAGCGCCATAACCGCATACGGAGTGGAGGGATAGCTCCACGCTTTTCTAACTCTGGTACTAGACGCTGGTGCGTGGTTAACTTCACTCCTTCACTTTTTGTACCTCCAAATAAAGAACCCTTGCTTTCCACCGAATATGAGGGTAGGAGGACCGAAATTTTGACTAAGGTTTTGGAAACAGCAAATTTAGCAATTTACGTTGTGTCACGCCATATGGTGTTATATGTACAGGCATTTAATAGATTGATATATATATATATATATACATAAAATACACTATGTTAACATGAATTCGTGGAAACTCGTGCGTCTGTTTTCCTTAGAAAGTTCCTATTTACAATAAAATGTGTTGTAGCAATTACGAGTAATTAAATAAACTTACAAAATGGCACCCCAACTTTACATTTTAATAAGCCCGCATTACCACAAATTAATACTGTCAGTGTGAAAGGCACGAACCGTCGCCACATACGTAATATTTCATTTACAATAACCTGTGCCATATAAAATACGGTTTTTCATTCATCTCCATATCGAAATTCACATTCCTGCCTTCAACGATCCAGGTCTATTATATATCATTATCGACCATGAACCTCAATACTGGTTTCTCACGACCGTACTCCTGCTATCAGGTTGGTTACATTGCACAGAGATGGGCACGTCACAAAACCGCACACTTTTCGCAGGCACGTATATCTTCAAAGAGAATTTCATCAGGGCGCTGCTAAAATACAGGCGATTCGTGTTATACGTGTTTTTGCATACCGTTTTCACTTGTCTTCCACCTACTCCTACATCATACTAAGCATCCAACATCAACTACTGAGCTCCATAGCAACTACTGCCTTTAGCAAGACAGAGACCTCACTCGTAATCATAGTGTATTAATTTTAATTTACACTCTATTGCAAATGTTTCATTTCGTATATATATAAATGGCCAACTAATTGCACTTTTTATTATATTTTTTAATATATCACATATAGTATTTCACATATAATATTTTAAAAACATATAATTGTTGGTTAAAATTCACTCCTACATGTT
>Ga0123355_10022294_pt1 | contig 10151 bp, 13 predicted proteins | sample TergutEmb28metaG_3_FD_89872 | JGI IMG/M metagenome (GOLD analysis project Ga0123355, IMG submission 89872) | Embiratermes neotenicus P1 segment gut microbial communities from Petit-Saut dam, French Guiana - Emb289 P1 | ecosystem: Host-associated > Arthropoda: Insects > Digestive system > Gut ... | reverse complement strand
TCCTTTCACATCCAAGCACACTTGAATGCGTTTCTCCAAATTCTGGAATACTTTTCCCAAAGTGTCGACGTTGACGGCTTGAATCTCTTGGCATATAGCGTCTTTGAGTTGTTCGATTGTGCGAGGTGTATTTTTGTACACTTTGCCCTTCAATAGGACCCAAAGAAAGAAGTCGGCAGGCGTTAGATCAGCTTCCCCTTGTCTCTAACTTTTTAACCAATTTCTGGATGCAACACTGCACATCTTTCACCAAATTCAGTTCGAAATGCTGTCTGGCATGCTTTAAATGAACCTGTTTGTCAGTGTTTACGAATGAGAAACCCGCGCTGTTTGACTGTATACGTAGACAATAGTCTGGGGCCTCTAGCGAGAGACTCACCCTGTATAATATGTCACAGAAAATATGCAATATTCATGCCAGATAGCTAGGCAAGAACATAGACACACTGTCATGATAATGAACACTTGTTGTTTTTTGTCACTGCAACAATGGTTAACGCAAATGCATCTGAGTGTTACAACATACATATTTTGCCTGTCTTGTTTATGTATTATCGCAACACTGAAGGCAATGAAGCGCGGAATATCTTTGCTCCAAGAATAAAGTCTCGTGACTATTGTCTGTTTGATGCCCGAACATATATAATTCACAGTGTTATTCTCAAAACATCAAATGTCATGTTTTTATTGCTGCTCTTTTTATTCGTGGGGACATTTAATTCTGGCACCAAAAGTTTAAGTACGAATACCAACCACTTGACATGGTATTCTATAAAAGACGTGGATTGCAGTGGTTTTTGCAGTACCCTGACTATTGTCTCTCTGATGCCTGAACATACATAATTCACACTCATCACCTGTCACAGTGTTCTTAAGAAACTGCACGTCTTCACATGAACGCTCAAACAAATCACGGGCGATTGTCTGACGTTGCTCACGTTGGTCATCAGTTAGCAAACGCGGCACAAACTTCGCGCGCGCACACGTTTCATGCGCAGATCGTCAGTTAAAATTGCATCGCAAGAGCCCACGGAGATCCCACAGTCATCCGCTATCTCTCGTACTGTCAGTCTCCTGTTATTGCGAACAATTGTTCTAACTTTAGCAATCATTTCCTCATTTCTCGACGTTGACGGTCATCCCAAGTGGGGGTCGCTTTCAACAGAGGTTCTGCCCTCTTTAAATCGACAGAACCAGTCAAACACTTGTTTACAACCCATTGGATCTTCACCCTATGCTTGCTGCAATAATTGATATGTTTCTGTTGCAGATTTTCCTATTTTAAAACAAAACTTGATACGAATTCATTGTTCGGTACTTTCACACATCATAAAAATCGCTATGACATAAACGCACGTGTTACTTCCGTGACCTACTGCAGCCAACTGAGCAAACGCAGCCACTTGCAACTTGTGTCGTGAGTTGCTAAGATGTCAAGACTGGTTGCAAACACATCCCACCCAGTGAACAACCACTACAATTCCAATCCGGATACAATATGAACAAACCTCATAAACTGTGACTCTCAGACATGATGCTGAGACAGACCTTAGCTTCATTCAGCGTTGCTCAAACATCAGGACAGACATATAGGGAAATTTTTTGCAAACCAGATGTATCAGAATTTGCAGCGTCTTAGTGAATCAGACTGAATTTGACTGAGCTGGACTCAATTTTGCTTAGTCTTCCAAAGTCTCGTACATTTTGGATGCAGATTTTGCACATCTTTGCGATCTTCCAACCTTGTCCTCAGCCTGTCTACAGATAATATTAAGCGTGAAAATGCATTCCAGTCCGGTTGTGATAAAGGTATTAATTTAAACATAGTTCTGGAGTCCTGTGTCAAATTTCCAAAACATTGCCTTGATATTGCTGATGGGAGGTCAGGATATTGTACCTTTCTGGTATGCCTAAATGTAGATTTCAGGTTCACAGTTTATTATGAATTGCAGATGTGTACACTGGCGTTGCATGAAAGAGCAGTTCTTATAAGTATATCTTAGGAGCCTTGGCCCTGCTCCAACTCGATCAACAGGATTGAACTGGGTCACTTGTGTTTCATCTCCATTATTAATTTGTGTTTTTATCCTTTTCGTTTATTGTGACACAGGAATGTCTCCAGTCTGATTTTTTTTTTTTTTTTGATGCACCACAATTGGTGTGTTCTTTGGTTTAACCTCATTTGGAAATGGAATCCCGATCTTGCCCTTTCATTGCGAAGGGCATACACCTGGATCTGGATATAACACTTCCCATTCATGTTAAATTATATACCACCATAGAATATTTTTTGAATAGTTAAATTTTAACCAAGAAGGTGCACACACTGGAGGGTTTTAAATTAACAGTTGATACTTTGCTGCCAATATGCAATATCTGATCCATGTTCTCCCCCCATTCCTAAGGGAGCAGTATATTGCTGGTTTCCTGCTAAGGAATCCTTGATTATATAGTAATTAAACGCTTACGTGGGAAGCATGACACCTGTGTTCGGCTCTCATCGGATGTAAACAGGTTTTTTCTTTGTCCAAATTCTCTGTTGTATTGTGTGGGTTTTGTCAAGAGGATTATTTGAGCACGGTATGTTAATTTCATGCCATGATATTTGAAAATCGTGGAGACTTTTTACATTACATAAGAACATGTGGAAATTAGTGTTAATCTTGTCTGATGCAAGCAGACACGCTGAGAGACGCGTCGTGTATGTAATCTTATTTGCTGCGAAGTAAATGCCAGAATTCCACTGACTCAGGTTGTCGCACAGTGTTGAATTTGTTTTGTTGCTCTGGCAGGTGGAGTCGGACACAGAGCCTCCTGACTGGCTCGTGTCTGACCAGGAGGAGGAGCTGATTCGTCTGCTCAGCGTGGAGAATCTCCACCAGTCAGAACCCACCACCGACATCCTACAGTTGCTTGTTGCTTAGACAGTCATTAATATGTGTTGTGTGAAACTTACAGGGACCTTTGCATTTCTTTCACTTGTTATTTTTGTACTCAGAATTGATATTCTGGTTTCTTATTTCATTTGGCAATCGAAATTGGACAATATTAACTTCTTTATATATTTTTGTATCTACTTTTGTGTGCTTTGTTCAATAAATGAGCTCCATGCAACGTGATGGGTTACAAAGAATTGTGTGTAGCGAGGTATGTACAGGTTTGTTTCTGTGAGTATGTATTGTGCTAACACAGCAGTGAGGCATGGCATGTGGTTAACCCAGTTGTGTTTTGTGTTAGTGCAAGTGTGACACACAAACATTCATGCCTGTAGCCGGTTGGGTGAGCTGAACAATCCTTGTGTTCCATCTGAACACAACCCATGAAATTCGCGCTGATGTTTGATTGATTGACACCTGAGGGTTTTTGTGGAATTTATCATTTCGTATAAAATATGTGCAGGTTGTGGTATTCACAGTTTGCAGTACTTTTGTGGGACAGAAAGTTTACAGAGAAAAATAAGTGAAAATAACAAAGAACATCAACGTCTGAAAGTACAAAAAACTGGTTAAGAAAATGTGCTGGAATTTGGACAAATTTTCTCAGGCTGTGAACCATAGAGCAAGTTATTTTTAATCCGCGTTACTTACTTGGAGGTACACGGTGGCACACTTGGTTAAGGCACCGCGCTACAAACCAGAAGGTCGTGGGTTCGATTCCCGATGGTGTCATTGAGATTTTTCAGTGACATAATCCTCCTGGCCGCACTGTGGCCCTGGGGTTAACTCAGCCTCTAACAGAAATGAATATCAGGAATATTTTCTGGGGGGTAAAGGCGGCCGATGCGTAGGACTGATGCCCTTACCGTCTTCATGGGCCCACTGTCTTGAAATCTGGGAGCCTCAACCTCCTGGAACCCTCAGGTCCTGTCCAGGCCTGTAATGGGATTGCTTTACCTTTTTTTACAGTTACTTATTTGCAGCACAAGTTGTGACAGTTCATATTAATCAAGGTTAGTGTTTGTCAACACATGGAAGGACAACCAACATTTGTGACTATCGGTCCATGCGTCAGATGCATCTTTTCCTCCTCCTCCTCCCCCACCTCCTCTACATAATTAATTCCACAGCACATGATATTTCTCGAAAATTTACATTTACTCACTTAGTTAAGAAATTCCATATTTTTATGAAATGTGGAATTTAAATACTGTGTCCAGAAAAACCCATCATTCGACCTTATTCTACAACTTAGCCCAAATAACTGAGAAGCATTTTAATATAATCCTGTCATTTGTACTGGCCTCTTAATAATCTCTCCCTTCAAGGGTTTCTGACCAACCTTTTGTAATCATTTACAATCATCTCACTTTTTATTTTATCAGCACATCATTGGTGAACAGTACAAATTATGGGCATGGGATTCCTCATTGCACAGTCTTCTCCAGTGGGCCAGGATAGCTCAGTCAGTATAGCAACTCACTCCGGGCTGGATGGTCCAGGGATCGAATCCTGGTGAGGGGTGAGATTTTTCGCACCCCTCCGGCCCTGGGACCCACCAAGCCACCTGTACGATGGGTACCGGTTCTTCCCTGGGGGGTAAAGCAGCTGGGGCATTGCGCTGACCACCCACCTCCATCTAGTGCCAAGGTTAAGGAAGGAACAGGGCTATACCTCTACTCCCCCTCCTGGCCTTCATGGCCTGTTCAAGGGTGAACTTTACCTTTACCTTTACCTTTACCTTTACTTTACAATTTTCATCATTCTCCCAATACTCATTGTGTTTCTTATGTTTATTGGATCGTGCATCATTGTGATAGTTGAAGAATAAAGATGTCACTTGCTATTTTATTTCACTTCTTATGTGCTCAACATGTTTCAGACATTAATATATCCATCATCAAGAGCTTGCGACTATTCTGTTGAATTACCACATTGGTCGTATTGTTCTTGGTTCGATGTGTGTTCGAGTTTAGTGTGGTTGGGTTGGAGTGATATACGTGTTGCAGGCTGAAGCCTGCAACATGGATACCACTCCAACCCAACCACAACAGAAACACTGGAGTTTAAAGGATGTATATATATATATATATATATATATATATATATCACTCTTTCTTTCTCTCTCCACTGGGTGTATGGTTCTTGGCCTCCTTCAAGATAAATATCCAGGCCTCTATCCCTATCTATTCTTCTCCAGCCTCTGACACCCATTTTCTTCAGATCATTTTCAACATCAGCCATCTCTTTCTGGGCTTTTCAACATACTTTTTGGGGGGGGGGATAATGTTGAAAAACTCACACTTTTTCTTCTGGCATTATTTCTGTGTGCCGTAACCATCATAAGCTTCCTTCTCTGATTTCTGAGATAATATCTGGTTCTCTGTACAGATCCATCAACTCTTGGTTGGTGCAGATCCTCCGTATGCCATTTTCTTTTTACTGGGCCAAATGTTTTTCTCTATATTTTCTTTCCACATATTGCTAAGGTGTATTCATCAGTAGCTTAGTGTCCGGACTTCCAAACCAGACGTTGCTTACCATTCTAATTATTGTTTGATAAACGGTCAGTTGTGCCTGCCGTGGTACCGCAGTAGATTTTAGAAGTCTGTGTGCTAAAGGTTAATGATGCCATGAATTGAAAGCCACAGAAATCTTGAGTTGATGACAATGATTGAATGGTAATACCTAGTATGTGTAAATTTCTGTCTTGTGGGATGTAATGCCATGTGGATTGTAGATACATACCACTGGTTTGGGGAACCCACCGCCTCCACACAATAAGATGGAGGCGGTAGGTTCGTCTGAAACAGCGGTACACACTAAATTACGTGGTGTCTGAACCAAGAGGACTGTAATATTCATGTGCACTGTGTGAGAAACTCTTATCTCACTTCATTTGTTGCTTTGTAATATTGGTACTCTGCTAACAGTAATTGTTGCTTGGAGATACATATTGCATGTTAAAGGGATGCCAACCATTATAAATTGCTGGGAATTATTAAGTTCTGTAAGCCACTAGTGTGAAACTTAGGAAGACATTCTTATATTACACATCACCTGTTGTTGGTAATAAAACTTCCTTAGAAAGACAGAATATGCTGGAATGAGAGCCACTTAGTTTTACCCACTGAGCATCTGCTGTGCCATGATGACTTCCTACAGGTGTTTTTTGTCTCTATGGGATATTGCCTCTAGTTTGAGTTCAGATGTTGGTACATTTCCCACACATCACATCATGCTCAATAGCATCATGTGTAAATGATTGTAGCTTTTCTTTATGTTGCTGTGGGTTGGCATCTTTATGTTGCTGTGGGTTGGCATCTTTTTTTTTTTTAAGGATTATTATGTTTTGTGAATAACATGTGATTGTGTATGCAGGTGATGGTAACCAATGTGACTTCACTGCTGAAGACCGTTAAGGCTGTGGAAGATGAACACACGCGCGGCACCCGTGCTCTTGAATCCACCATTGAGGCAATCGCGCAGGAAATCCGAGTGAGTTGACTGGTTTTTAACAGGATGTGAGATGTCAGTGAAGTGGTCTTGTTTTTAAGTCATAGACACAGAATCTGATTTTATTTTATCAGAATATATGCATAAAATGAATGACAATGTTATCATCAAGTACATCAGGGTGTGCCCTTAGCCATCTCCGAATCACATGGGAATTCCCCATCGTTTCAGACACCCAATCTTTCTGCCACAATGACATGAGCAGCTGTTTCCGTTCCCCTTTCGACTGCTTTATTAAGTGCCCAGTTCACACACACACACACACACACACATATATATATATAATGGAATAGGAGTTTTGTATGGGTGTGAAACTTGGTCGTTGACATTGTGGGAGGAAAGGAAGCTGAGGGTGTTTGAGAACATGATGTTGAGGAGAATACTTGGACCTAGGAGGGACGAGGTAACGGGGGAATGGAAGAGATTGCATAACGAGGAGCTAATGATTTGTACTCCTCACCCAATATTGTGCAGGTGATAAAATCGAGAAGAATGAGATGGGCTGGGCATGTGGTGCGTATGGGTGAGGAGAGGGGCTGTATAGGGTCTTGGTGGGGAAACCAGAGGGAAGGAGATCACTGGGGAGACCTAGGCGTAGATGGGGTGGATCATATTAGGATGAATCTCCAGGAGGTGGGATGTGAGTATATGGACTGAATTGGGCTGGCCCAGGATAGAGACGGGTGACGGACGCTTGTGAGTGCGGTAATGAACCTTCAGGTTCCATGAAATGCGGGGAATTTCTTGACTATCTGCAAACCAGTTAGCTTCTCAAGAAGGATTCTGCACCATGGAGTAAGTAAGTAATGGAATAGGAGCAACCATTATGTGTAATAATGTAAGTTTTGTTTTGTAAGGGTTTGTTTGTTGTATAGTTACATATATCTGCTGAAATTCACATAACCTGTTTTGAATGTCGCATTATGGTTGTACCGCAAGTTGTAGTCCAGGAAGTTTAAATTTTAACTTCCTGTCAATTATGATTGTTTATCACAATTTTGTGTCATATGTGGTATGTTCCTTGGAAGACCATAACGTATACATTTTGATGGATTTTTCTAAATCATGTTTCTGTAATGTATTGTGCAGTAGCTGTGTGGCAGACCGCAGGTCATATTTGGTTTGTCCAGAAAACGTTTGATAGTCTGTAAGCAGAAAAGTGTTTAGAATCCATTGCCCTGTTTTAAGATTTGTTCCTATTTGGCTTGGCCTTTCATCCATGGCTGTGTCAATGTATATATTAGGATGGTCTGACAACAAAGGGCATTCTTGCCTTGTATCTTGATTAATAATTTCATATTTGGGACTTGGAGTGCCATTTTCCTCATTAAAATAATTTTAAAAAGTCAAAAATAAATGTAGCAACATTGTTACAAAATTTTATGTTTACTGGACCGTGCATCATCTTGATAGATGAATAAAGACAGACCAACTTAATGTCACTTGCTTTATTATTTCATTATTCAATGCTCAACATGTTTCAGATGTTAATACATCCATCCTCAGGAGCTTGCGACTTATTTGTTGAGTTATTTCATGGGTTGTATTGCTCTGGTTTGATGTATGTTGGTGTTATGTTGTGGTTTGACTGGGGTGGGGTGGTGTGGTATCCGTATGCAGGCTGAAGCCTGCATATGGATACCAACAAACTGCTGCAAGTGTTCTGTCCTGGAATACGGTGCTGCCTCATTTGTAACCAGATTCTGATGTTATGACACAATGTAGCATCCTCATCCTGAGAGTCAACAGAGAATTCAACCCTGGAAGGTGGGGACAATGAATTACATTTATATGTCAAGATCCAATAATATCCCAGAGAAATGGGATCCTCAGCAGCAGTGCTATGTAAACCTCGAAGTTTTCAAACTCTTACAACATTTATCTAGTAAAGTTGTATATCTTTCATAGTAGCTATTGTCACATGAGTATGTAGATGTCCCGCAGATCCGAGAATATGCCAGAGGTCTAAATGGTTCGATACAAATAGAGAAGCATTCTAAAAATACAAGTTAAGGCTTATTTTTTGTTGAGGTTACAACGGGACGGAACCTCACCTGCGTGTCCCCCATACGCCCTCATGGAGTCTTCTCAGTTTCACTGACGATTTTGTTCTGTTGCAGGCACTGCACTCTCCAGAGCAACACAAGAGCCACGCTATGCCAGAGGATCTTGTGCGCTGCACCAAGTCAATCACTGTGGCCACGGCAAAGGCGGTTGCAGCCGGTAACAGCTGCAAACAGGAAGACATCATTGTTGCTGCCAACATGGGACGCAAAGCAATATCCGACATGCTCACCACATGCAAGGTGCCATACACAGACCATAAAGTTGTCCTCTTTTGGGCTAGGCTTAACACCATCCAGTTTAAAATATGTTAACCATCAACAGGTGGTTTCACTTTTACACCCTTTCAAATTTTTAAGCTTTGCTTGGGAAGTCCCACAAATCATTACCATCTGGAGAGAGTGTTTTGCGATTACATGCTGTTTGGATAGAATATATTGCTCACCTATATGAACAATGAATTGGTAAAACACAATTAAAGGTTTCCTGAAAGGATGAAACTATCATGGCGAGAGGGACGATTCAGAACATGTCATTTTTCAGGTCACCAGAAGTTATTGAATTCCAAAATTTTGAGTTTTATTAATGTGCTATGAAGTACCGCTATGTCTTTATATGTCTGTTTAACAGTAGTTGTATTACACTGCTGAATAGTATAGCTGTAATATTCAGTTCCTTCAGAAGGTTGTACCTCCTGTTACTACTTTCACCCTGGCCTGTTTCCACAATGGCATTAAAAAAGACTATACATGATCTTCTGTGTATTTACTACATCTTTGTAGATTGGGGTTGTTTTACAGTAATTGGAGAACACTGAACGTTTTTTGTCCCTAACACTTGTCATGCAAGTTTTAGGCCAAAATGGTTTGGCATTGATGTGGTTTCTTGCTGTTACTGGCTTAAATCTTAAGCCAGAGTGTTGAGCATTTTGATTGTGTGTGTGTGTGTGTGTGTGTGTATGAGGGGGACCCAAAAATAACGAGAATTTTTTTATGGAGGGGAGAGGGGCGGTACTTCTGTCTGCTCCCGCTTGGTGTGTGCACGTGACTGCCCTCCGCATCAGTTGGCCAAGCGGCGTCCTTGAGGAAAGGTTTATAGGGTCTGTGTGATTTTTTTCTTGAGCCTCTGTCATTGTTTTCGTCGATTTTTCGATGGCAGACTTAAAAGAACAACATGTTTGCATCAAGTTTTGTTTCCTTTTGGGGAAAACAGCAGCAGAAATTGTCACAATGCTTCGAGAGGCTTTTAATGAAGAAGCTTTGAGCCAGGCAAGGGTTTACGAATGGTTTTCTCGGTTCAAACATGGTGACATGTCACTTGAAGACCAACCGCGATCTGGGCGTCCTTCAACAAGCAGAACCAACAAAAACATTCAAAAAATTCGCAATGCGATAATGTTTGATCGTCATCGAACAATCGACGAGTTGGAAGCATTGACTGGTGTTTCGTGGATCTCATGTCAACGAATTTTAACAGAAGAACTTCACATGAAACGAGTTGCTGTGAAATTCATTCCTCGCTTGCTGTCGGAGGATCAGAGAGCCAATCGTTTGGATGTGTGCCATGAAATGAAAGATCAACTGAAAACTGATCCAGACTTTTTGTCCAAAATCATCACAGGAGATGAATCGTGGT
>Ga0123355_10022293_pt1 | contig 10151 bp, 5 predicted proteins | sample TergutEmb28metaG_3_FD_89872 | JGI IMG/M metagenome (GOLD analysis project Ga0123355, IMG submission 89872) | Embiratermes neotenicus P1 segment gut microbial communities from Petit-Saut dam, French Guiana - Emb289 P1 | ecosystem: Host-associated > Arthropoda: Insects > Digestive system > Gut ... | reverse complement strand
CGATGGGGTCCGGGGTTTTCCCGCGGGATATAGGGGGGGTGGGGTGAAGTTTAACACTTTCCTCTTTTTTGCACCGGGGTTAAAAGTAAGGGGGACTATATTTGCCCCCCCCCCCCCCCAGTATATTTTGTGGTGTGGACAGGGACGGACAATTATACCTTTGGCCATTGACCGAATTAAATCAACAGCGTTTGCCATAAGAACGAAGAGTACTTGTTTTGTTTGTATGGATAGTACATTATTTTATCTGACAGCTATCGAGTCACTTCCCTTCAGCTGACGTAACTTATGAAACTTTTACATGTAGTGAGTACCGGATTTGCAGTGGCTTTTAATCACACAGAGTTAAGGTCAGGAGTCGTGAAAGCTAGTTATTGCGTGGGCCTACTGGCTTTGAATGGCCTATTCTATATCCTTCTGTTGCTCAGACAGAGAGGAAGAGATTTGTGACGTCATAAGTATACCTTCTTTGCATATAAAACGAGAGTAAACTAACAAACGACCAACTGAAACCGTAGAGCGAAATACAATTGTACGTGAGCCACTGAGGGGTGAGGCAGGCTTTCCCGTACCACAGCTGCTGGATGGTAATAAACTAAACTCGTCACATACCAGTAGTAAGGGCAAAGTGCCTATGACTTACGACAGCGTTGTAACCTGCGACGAAAAGAAGTGCTGTGAGTGGGTCACTTGTACCGCGAAACTTTGTGCACGTGCCTTTCCACACTGCCCCATAAAGTGACGGAGCCTCAACCACTTGAAGGGTGATCAGGAGTCGTGGCTGGTTGTTGAGCAAGGTTACTCAGCACTTGTGGCTCTTGGACGGAGTAGCTCGAATTTTGTGGTCATTTCGAAAGTAAACGTTAACTTGTAATCAGCAGCAGCAGCTACAGGGCATTAGCCATCCAGACTTATTTCATCTTCATGAGTTTTGGTCCTTCCATCTTTTCCTTGGTGAAGCCGCGCTTTTCTGTGAGCTGAATTTGTCGTATGTTTTATTTAATCCGTTCAGTAAAATCAGGAGTTTGTCTGGGCTAGGCAGGCCAGAGGTGTAAGCAAGCAAGTTCATAGTTGCAGTTCGCCAGTGCCTTCTTTGGACAGGTAAAAACTAGCTTCAGTACAGTCCGGAACTGAGCTTTGGTCTGCTTAAGTAATTTCATAGTACGACTCCTCCTCTGGTGTAATGCGATGGTGTAGACATTTACTGACTGATTTCACCGTGTCGTCACTTCGGCGCCTGCAACAAATGTTTTCAAACACCAAATCGCGCCATGTCCTCTCGTTCTTGCAATAGCGATAAGGAGTTTTCATTCCGCAGATCCACCTACACTTTTCGCCCTACATTTCCTCAGCATCTGGGGTCACAAAAGTGAGTCCCGAATTGTGCCTCGTGCATATGACTACGGCTTACATATTGTGCAGTTTATTTGTAAAAATTGAAAGAACCGTCTGTTTATTCCTATATTTGTCAGTCAAACAATGGACTAACGAAATAGGCATATCATGCTGATTAAAGTCCGAGATAATTAGCAAATTGCATGTTTCTTAGTCTGGCCACAAGACTTCAGTTACCTAGCCGGACACACCAACTAAGAGTGTCTTACGATGATGTCGAGCAGTTTTAGAATTGTTGAGCAGCTTCGTTTTGAGTCACGTGTCAGGTAAAACGCGAGAGCAACTGAGAAAAATTCTTGGGTTGTTTGGAGTTTCGGTCTAGATTGTGAACTGAGGAACACGCCGTCTTAGAAGCAGTACACTTCGTCTGCGTAGGATGCTACATATTCCGCAGCTGCATTTTGAGATTATTGTGAAGAGAAGACGTTGATGGTGAATGCAGCCAGAAGTGCGACACCCAAATTTTATCCAGTTATTTCATTGCTCGAAAGGTCTGGATTTTCATTATACAGGTTTATTCAAAGTGATTGTCGGGGTTTTAACAACTTGTCATACACAAAACACTTGAGATAAGAGTATATGTATTTTTTATTTAATAGAACAACACTCCAAGTTTTTGTTACATACCTTACAGGTGCTCTATATTCTACAGACATCAACACGATAATCGACGTTCCAAACTGTTTGTAGCATGTCAGCGGTGATGGTTTCAGTGGCGGTTCTGATTCGTATCTCCAGTTCCAGGATACTTGCGAGAAGAGGAGGAACATAAATCTAATCCTTGACGTAATCCCATAGAAAGAAATCACATGGGGTTGCATCTGGAGAAGGAGGTGGCCAGACGAGTAGCATTTGATCGTGTTGATGTTTGTAGAATCACAAATGGTGCACATATAGAGTACCTGTAAGGCATGTAGCAAAACTTGGAGTGTTGTTCTATTAAATAAAAATACATATACTCCTATCTCAAGTGTATTGTGTATGACAGGTTGTTAAAACCCCTACAATCATCTTGAATAACCCTGTATATTAACCATTAGGCCATTCACAACAATGAACTTCAACAGTCAGCACTATAGCTATTGCACTTTGTACAGTTCATATTACTCCTTACTAATTTTTCGCTATAGTAAGTGAAATGTGGTAGATCTTTGTAATTATATGCCTTGTTGCTTTAATTTAGATTTGGAAGGTAATAGTAGAACAAAAGTAGACATAATCTTCTTTATTTTTATCCGCAGAGGAAGCAATTACATGTAATTACAGGCAGATGAAAGCCGTTTGTTGTAGTCCCTCGTTTCTACTTTTTCTTGTTGTGTGTTCCCTCTGGTGGTGTAATTCAGTAGACTGAAACAGACGTGATGAATGAGCAGTTTCCTCTGATACCTGGTAACGATGTGGTCGTGCATCAAATTCTACACCAACACGGAATCTCCATTTTTATTGGACTGTGTGTATCGTCTAAAAATTAAACAAATGCGACGTTTCGGAAGCCGACCCTGCTTCCGTCTTCAGATAAAGCAGTACCTGTGGTGCCCAGTGTCTGAGAATAGCTCGATTTAAGGGTTCCACCACGTTAGTTGCTTCTTTACCTGAAGATGTAAACATATCAGACTTCCGAAACGTCGTTTTTTAAATTTAGGCTATGGACAAAGCCCAAAGAAAGGAGATTGTGTCAGTGAGCCGTTCACCATCGTCAAAGCCCTGTAGCCTTAAAATGTATGGATAATTTTAAGACTAAATTCTATATAATATGTAAAGAGCATCTAAATGACAGTCACATTATTCCACGAAAGAAATATGGCTCCAAAACTAAATGAAGAAGGTTCTTCTAGTGCTTAATCACTGAGTTGCAGCCGATTTCACAGCAGAGGTTCGTTAATGAGGAAAGGAAACGCAGCGTGTCTTCCGGCTGTGTACCTTGTTTTTCATGGACCGACACGGGGGTGTTAAATTCAATCTGGGTGAAAGCATCTGATATCAGAATATTTATGAGTCCAGTGTTCATGATGTCGCGTATCAAAGACACAGGTTTTCTTCTTGTTGATGTTTCTTCTGCCTTAAGATGGTTGTGACGCTCTACCAGCTATATCTGTAGACATGCAGACCGGAGCATCATTTCTAGACACTCTGACCAGTAACCTCCTTATAAGGTTTTTGCTGCGGTGTTAGTTCTTCCAGGATCTGGTGCTGCGTCATGTGGTATTTCGTTCCCGGCAGTTTCGAGAGGACATAGTGAGAAGAATAAACTGTTTCGAAACGTCGGAAGTGAAATACACAGTAAGGCAGCGTCACAGTTCAGAAGAACTGACACCTCACTGTCCATAATTATACCTCTACTATGGAAATAAATCGCTGAGCTTAATACCCGGGACTTTTTATACAGACTCAGGCCCCATATAAGCCCCTCCTTGCCCTTCTACCTGTCTGTCAATGAGGGGTTAGCATGAGCAGGCTCATTACCCGAAGTTAGCAATTTATATACACGCTACACCTGTTTATTATGGACAGCTCTCCTCACTCAAGCTGTAAAATATCGAACGTTCCCTTTCTTTTCTCGCATCCCCCGTAACTACCACAGTCTTCCTTGTTACTAGCAGCAACGATCTTCGCTAATTGCATTCCCACAGTCGGGGTCATTATGGAAGATATTGCGGAACGGTGGTGCTGGAGTTTATGTGAAAAAGATACAACGGGGAACTTCATATTGCGATGAGTACCGGCGCCACTGTAATCGTATGTAATGCACCATATTTTATACAAGACCGCCGTCTCAGCCTTCAAGGAGCTCAGCATTAGCGGTTCCCGCGATTTTACTATATATAGTTTGGTTTCTGATTGGAAGAGTGGTGTTAGCAATGGAGATCAATATACAGGCTTGGACTGATGCACTTGCCACAACCAGACTCAGAAAATTTGGTGAAAAACGCATTACAGTCTAAAAATTAAAAGCTAGGGGCAAATTAATTTTTACTTTCTGTAGTGTTACCCATTGTTTCTGTTCTTTCCTTCCTCTGTCTTGTGGGTGCAAAGCCACCTTAAACTGAGTACTGCATAGAGCCATGCTAAATATTCTTATAACAAAACCAACGAGATGCACTAAATTCTCAAATTTATTTTTGGAATGGAATCCTACGTGTTTCGGCCAGTCTCGCTGTCCTGCGTTAGGAGTCCAGCACTGTACAAACAGCTGCACAAACTCTTAACGCAGGACAGCGAGACTGGCCGAAATACGTAGAGTTCCATTCCAAAAATAAATTTGAGAATTTAGTTCATCTCGTTGGTTTTGTTATAAGAATGTATCATGACGCACGTTGCTCTGAATGTCAAAAGCCATGTTAAAGTTTGCTCTCCCTTCAACTATGTGCTCGTATTTGAAATATCGCAGTGATAACGATAAGAACCTTTGATGTCCCATTATTTTTGTGGTGCCTAAACTCAATAGTGAGAAGTAATTATTATTCAAGAATTCCTTGCACTGGAGAGAGAGAGCTAAGAAACGTCGCGTAAAAGTGTCGATTTAGCCAGTTTGTCACGAGACGCACTGATTATAGCCCATCAGGAGATATAAGCAACTATAGCCGGACTGGAAAATTGACTTTTTGGTACAGTTGCAGTAGGAACAGCAAGACGAATTATCTTCAAGCTGTTTTCACAAATGTCATTGTGGACCGTTCAGACCATTCATTCCGGAGTAATGTGAGAAGAGACAATTATTCTGCAACAGTGGCTTTCTGATCACAAAGAGAAGCTATGATGAAATCTGTTTTCCTAATTTATTTCTATTATTCTTGTTCTTTTCGCTCTGTTTTTCTCTTCCGTCTCTTATATTCTTTCTTTTATATATTTCTCACATTCTCTCGATTATTATTCTTTTATCCTGTACTTTGTCCTTTGTGGCGCCGTTGCTTTCCACCTTCTCCTTGAATATCCCGAATTGTAATTGTACGGGTAAGTTTGGAAACTGTTCTGGGCGCCTTATTTTGTCACTCAGCTGTGTCTCCGTTTTCAGGCCATCAGCTTAAATACCATTTTCGTTTTTATTTGCAAGCTACACACAAAGCGGTACCACAGTTCATTAGAACGAACTGTACAATTTGATGCCATAAGCAAAAATATAATTCCAAGTGCAGGAGCTGCAGATCTATGTTCTCCTGCTTTCGCTGTATTTCTCTCTCTCACTCCCCCTCCCACTATTTTATACGGTATCAGTTTTTTCCGTTTTCCAGCCTGTTTTCTCGCGGCTATAGCTCAATGGGGAATTCTGGAAGAGTCGTGGAATTTTGTGGTGAAGAGGATAGAGTGCTTTAGTGCTGAGGTGTACAGCCGAGAGGGGCGTGGGGTGGCACAGGACAGGATAACGAGGCTAGAGAAGATGCTGGAGCTGCAGAAGAGAATGGCAAGGAGAACAAGAAATAATAAAGAAGAAGGAAGAGTGTGGGATATCTTGTATACGATGACGCAGTTCATATTGATTAAGAAAACAAGTGAGGCTAGAGGGGGCTGGCCCTAACGAACGGGTATTTCAACTGTTGCAATATTGTTATTGAAGTAAGTATTTTGTGTTTCCAGAAGTAAAAGAGAAGAGGGACAGAAGGATTTATAGCTTAGTTACGAACTTTTTGTCTAATGAATTAATATGATTAAAGGATGAAATAAATTGCGGTACGAGCACAATTAGCCTGCGTACAGACGGAGACGTGGGTGAAGATTTTGGGCGAGAACAGTTTGGTTGAAAACGTAGGAGGAACAAATAATCTGGGGAAACCAAGTTGTAAAAGTGAGGAGAATTTTACATTCTGCCATTCAGAGGACCGTGCATCGTGATATATTCTTATAATGAAAACCAATGAGATGCACTATTTCTCAAATTTATTTTGGCAAAGAACTCTACATGTTTCGGAGAGATCTACTATCCATTATCAGGAGTCTCAACACTGTTTACGCAGCAACTGGTATTTGCCATACAGTCAACATAACTGCATGACAAATACCAATTGCTACGTGTGCAGTGTTGAGACTTCTGATGATGGACAGTAGATCTGTCCGAAACATGTAGAGTTCTTTGCCAAAATAAATTTGAGAAAATAGTGCATCTCATTGGTTTTTATTATAAGAATATAAGAGCAAATTACATTGTCCATTCCATGCATTATTGTTAAAAGACTCGCGACACTAAACCAACTAAATACACGAACGTGTTCCTTAGATATTTATATTCTAATATAAATTTAATATTGCTACATGTTTCGATCCGCAAGGGACCTTAATCAGGGAATCAAACACAGTAAAACAACATGAAACCAAAATAGTCACGTTTGTATGCAGCAGACGTGAAAGGGGGGCAGTTTATACCAAACACTAAAAAGATGTGCCTAGAGTTTAACCTTTTGACTGTCTTGCACCCACGTCAACTTTATACAAAAGTAACTAATTTGGTTTCATGCTGTATTACTGTGATTCCGTGATGACGGTCCATCGCGAACCGAAACAAGTAGGAATATTCAGTGCGGTATTATAATATAATATCTAAAGCACAAGTTTTGTGCATTTTGTTGATTTAGTGTCGTAAATCTGCAAGTAAGGAGAATATTACAATGGATAATATGTGAATATGACCTTAAGGTAGATTCCTTTTACCCAGAATCATGGCAGTGGAAGACTATTTTTAACGCAGTCATAAATAAGCGGGATTTTTTAAACGCTGCGAATTTCTGTTCAACTGAATATTAATTTCTGAAGTAAGACACTGTACTAAGAATCCTAATATAAGTTTCAATGTTACTCCCTCCTTCTTCCAAGTGGGCGTTATCCAAGAAATGTTCGCGTAAAAATTCTCTATGCCGAGTCTCCGCAGTCCTAGCCTCATACCCGTGCTGTTGTGTTAACCTCTACTACACCCCCGCCCCAGAAAAAAAAAAACGCCAAATGCCCTGTATGAATCACGAAGTTCCTCGTGACATAATGTCCTAAGTTGCTCACTTACTTTACTCTGTGCACACATATTTCCCATGGTACGTGTAATTTGTGGCAGAGAGAGAAGAGTCGAGGGTATCCTGAAGTACAGTAAAATGTTTTGTGTGTGATAAAGGGTTTTTGTACATGTGAAAGAAATAACACAATACCACAAAATGACATAGGACATCAAAGTGAGGCCAGTCGTTAGCCCATTTCAGGCAAAATATTTTCCATCGCAACCCATTATGTTTTTATTTTCTCTTGGTACGTTCGCGGCAGTTTGTCAAGAACTTTTTGTGGAAACTGAAATACTCGTACAAGCATGAGAGTGTTTTGAATCTCCCTTCGTCCCTTCATTTTGAGTCTTTTCATGCGTGTTCGTTGTACAAAGTGCACGAAACGAAAGCTTAGAAGGAAGATTGCATGATTCGTTCTCAGTATCATTGTAGAATCAATTTGATTCATTATGATGAAACTTTGTGTTGGGATTCTGCAGTAATGTAGTTGTGGGGAACGTTTAAGTTTGCTGGGTTCCGGTAAATGATGATTTCTTTCTTGATATGATGATGGCGATGATGGTGATAATGATAATGATAATCTTCAAGGTTAGGAGTTATCAGTCTTTTACTTCAACATAGATTTCCTGGTATTGGTCTTACAATTTTTTCGTTAGTCTTCCTTTCTCTTTTTTCCGTGTTAGAAAATGTGTAAAGTGTTGCGGAGATACGGTTTTTCGTTATCTGTTTCATGTGGCAATGCTTTTTTCTTTAATAATTTATATAGGGTTTTCAATTGTTGGAACATTTTCCTACCTCTCAAGTGGTTCTGATCGGGTCTGAGACCCACTCAGCATCCTATTAAGTGGGCACCGTGTCACTTTTTGAGGGGGTAAAGTCGTCGGGGCTTGAAGTTAACCACGTACTTCTGCCTGGTGCAGAGCATATCTTAAGAATGCGTGGGGCTGGTCCTCCGGCTTGGTTCTTAAACAGGACCTTACCATCTCTGAATTGTAGAATTTATGCTTAAGCATAATGTGCTGTCCGGCAAGATCTGTACTCAGTTACGGGTCGCAGAATTCTTATCTCTGCTGGTAATTTTCATTTTCGAAGCTTTGTAAGTCCGACCAATTAATTGCTGTGAACATAACCACTAATTTATGGGATTTTTAAACAGCATCTGCCAAGGGATAATATTTAAAGTCTTTTACCAAAAGAATCGAAGGAATCTGTAATAAGGAAATTTTGCTTATTCTGCATTTAATGGAGCGTAAGTTGTTACAAGAAACTGAAATATATTTTGAAACTTTTAAATCGAGACGAACAAAGAAGTAGAGCAGTGGTTTTATAGAGCCCTGATGTGGCCGGTCGGCGATCAAAATAATTTCCTGTTATTTTATTTGTTTGTCTAATACAAACGGGTAAATATAAAGAAAAGATGTGTATTTGCAAGGAGAGGTTGATGCTTTGTGTTGTGTTCCACATCCTTGTATTCTTTGCAAACACCAGCTGTGTTTTGACATATCAGATATGCATTATTTGAATTTATGAAGACAATATTTACCTTCCCAGTTTGCAAACAGATTGTACTAATCTTAACCGATCAGCTGTGCATATTATAATTAGTGTCGTCAATACACAACATCTATAAAAGCCAGATGCTTAATTACAACTGGGTTATTCTTGGCGAAATGTTTCGGCCGTTAAACGGCCATCCACAGGCCAACTTAGAACATTATTGTTAAGTTACAGTCAAAATTGTTATGCAATGTGATCCCATTGTTTATATTAAGACTTAATTATAATATATATTGATGATACACAACGGGATAACCCCCTTCAAATTTGCTGCCAGTCAATGAAATGTGTGTTTAATTAATTATAAATTGCAATGTTTGACGGTATTTGAAGTAGGTTTAGAAAGCTGGCGGACCACCGAAGTGTTGAAACGGGCCTGATGCAGCCCACGGGCCACCATTCTGCTTGATTATAATTAAAGGAAGCCACACGTATCCTTCAGGGAACTCCCTACCCGCTTCCATTAAGTAATGCCGTGACCACGGTACACGACTGCTTTCAGAAAGCCATGCTGATATTCTTCTGGTTATTTTTTTCCCCCTCTCTTTCATTAATTCTGTGTGCTAATATCTTCACGTAAATTTTGTTACACCTAACGAGCAGGCTTATGCCTCGATAATTACTAGAATCCCACATCTGTTCCATTTGCTGAATATTGAATCAATGTCGTAAGTCTGGGATATGGCGAAATTTCCAGCACACATTTATTAAATCCACTAAGCTCATTAAGCGAGAGATGCTCGTCTGATTAATACAGCAGTATTGTTATGGAGGCGAATGGGTTTATCGTTTTTGTGAAAGCGTAAGAAATTGTTGCAATGTAAATTTTATTAGCTTCATTTTGACAAAACCATTGCTCTCATTCTCTTTCGTTGTCCGAAGATTGAGCTACAGCTGTTACCGTTCTATTTTGTAATAACAGTATTTAATATGGACTTCTCTGTACTGGTTTTATTAAGATCTGTGGTTATGATGAAGATGATGTGGGGTTAATTGTTGTGGCCATTGTTATACAGTGGGGTTTATGGTTGTGGCCTGTGTTATAGAGTGATGTTTATTGTTGTGGCCTGTGTTATACAGTGGGGTTTATGGTCGTGGCCTGTGTTATAGAGTGATGTTTATTGTTGTGGCCTGTGTTATACAGTGGGGTTTATGGTTGTGGCCTGTGTTATAGAGTGATGTTTATTGTTGTGGCCTGTGTTATAGAGTGATGTTTATTGTTGT
>Ga0123355_10022292_pt1 | contig 10151 bp, 8 predicted proteins | sample TergutEmb28metaG_3_FD_89872 | JGI IMG/M metagenome (GOLD analysis project Ga0123355, IMG submission 89872) | Embiratermes neotenicus P1 segment gut microbial communities from Petit-Saut dam, French Guiana - Emb289 P1 | ecosystem: Host-associated > Arthropoda: Insects > Digestive system > Gut ... | reverse complement strand
CAACATCCCCGATTGGTAAAACCAAATAAATAAAAACCTTCCCTTAATAAAAATTAAATTCTTTAGGTGCTAAAAAAAAAAACAAAAAAAAAAAATAAATTTTGACCCCCCCCCCCCAAAAAAAAAAAACAGTTTGAGGAAAATAGTTGGAGATAAAGATTCAAAATAAATTGCTTAATGGTGATTACCAGAAATCAAGATTCAACAGAACCCTGCCCCAGGGTGATTAATGGAAATCTGTGTCCAACAGAAACCTTCTCACGGTGAACCAAAAGACAATTTTTATCATGAGAACACCACATTACATAAAATACACTGAAAAACAGTCCATACAATCCAGATCAGTTGCCTTGTGATTATCATGAATGAAGGCACACAGATTTCAGTAGAAGACAGCATATAACTGATTTTACTAGCAGACTATGGCATTTCAAAAGAAATATATTCAGCTCTCGGTTAAAAAATGGTGTGGGTGTCTCCATACCTATCATAACTATATTACAGAGCCACATAGTTTATTTAATGGAATGGTGAGGCCCGTGGCACACATGGGAGAGAACAGAAGTACATTATGGGTTGTGGTCGGGAAATCTGAAGGAAAGTAACTGCCTGGAAGATCTAGGTGTAGATGATAGGATAATATTAAAATGGATCTTAAAGAAACAGACTGAAAGGATGTGAACTGGATTCATTCAGCTATGGACAGGGCCATGCAGTAGCCTCTTGTGAAACTTCTGGTTTCATAAAATGTAGGGAATTTCATTTTAGTTTGTCAAGGACTCTGTTCCATAGCACTTGTTAGTTAAGGTATATACATTTTTTATTTATCATTGAGTCAATAAAACTCAGAATATATAATGTTGAAAGTAGGCCACACATATCTCCAGTAATCATTGAAAAGCAGCAGTCTCCTGAACATCCCTTATGTATACAAACAATATGTTCAATTCCCATGGCTCTTGGTAAAAAAGCACAAATTCTGTTCAGTTACTATCTTGTAAAGTACAATACTAACTTGTATAAACTTTGAACCAAGTTGTAGTCCAGGTCACCAGCTTTCTGACATCCATGATCAATAATTCTGTCAATTAATTCTTTTTCTAACTGGGATACTAACTGAAAAGAGAAAAATACCAACTTCATTACTCTTTCTAGTAAAACAGTCGAGATCACAGATTACATGTAACACATTTATCACTCAGTTTAAACCCTTCAGTGGTAACTTACAATGCATTTTGTGTTCCCTACATTATGACAACCATTGTTAATGAACCCAGCAAGCCTAGACAAATTATTGCGCATGGTATTACATGGTTGTGAGAAATGTACGAACTACCCATAAAAAAACTGCAATGTAACAAACAATAATACACTCAGCCTGAACATTTCCCAGTAAATATCAAGCAGAAACAGAATTAAACACAGGACAGTTTTAGAAATGCCAGTGACGCATCTAACATGGCCTACTTCTGTATTTGCATGCATTAAGTACCAGCCACAAGTATGTAATAAGTATACAATGACTTAATAGGATAAAAGACTATTCAGGTAACTAACATGTGACCTGTGGTATGACAGTCAACAAGGCAGATGGGGTTCAGTTCCCTAAGGGGTAATCATAATTGTTTTATTCACCTCTCTGGCTGCCACTCAGCAACTTTTTCACTGGATATAGAACGCAGTCAACTCTCACAGCTGAAATGATGGCCAGAGCACAAAGCTGGCTATCCACATTCATCTACTACTATGGCTAAGAATGTGCATAGTTATAATATAATTCCTCTGTATGACAATGGATCTGAAACATGGCCACTTTGGAAAACAGGATCAGAAACACCTTAGAAGTTTGGAAATGCAGCACTGTAGAAAGATGAGGAAGATCAGCTAGACCAAAAAATAAAAAAAAAAAAGTATTACATATAGTTGCTAATAAACTAATTTATATCCAAGGGGTTGCAGATTGCAATGGGAATTTAAACCTAGTGCCAAACGGTGAATGTGAAATTACAGAAAAACTTAAATAACGGAGGAAATTTAAGAATGAAATCATGAGGTCAGGCCACAGAAACCGAATGCTAAGCAAGACAAAATCTTCCTACTTTGGATTATTTCATGCTGTCAACAACTCAGTCTATAAACGACATGGTAGATGACTAAAGAATGATCAAATGGTAAGTACTTGGAAGAAAATAGTCATGGCCTAATCATGGTCCTATTTTGAAACCTGCCTGCAGGGACTCATGAAAATCATAACTCCTCAGGCAGGACTGAAACATTAAATAAGAATTTCACCATATGAGACATGAAGGCCTATCTTGCCTAATGTGTGCACCAACCACAGGACACCTTAGAAAAGACTGCAAGATCACAGGCAGATATCTATCAAATGCAAGTTGCAAGGGCTACTGATAAACTGCACTACTTCATTTTACTATATGGAGGAATGGTGTTTTTCTTTTGTCACTGACATGAGCCTGCAAACTCTACGGCATAAAAACCATGCATTTGTTACAACATTCTGTGACAGCTTAGAATAGGGACAAAATATGTATGTATCATACCAACATGAACATAAAAAAAGAGGGAGAGAAGAAAGGAGGAGGAGGAGGAAGAAGAAGAGAAAGAAGAAGAGGATGAGGAAGGAGGAGGATGAAGAGGAAGACAAAGAAGAAGAGGATGAGGATGAGGAGGAGAAGAGGCAGGATGAGGGGGAGTAGGAGAGGCAGGATGAGGAGGAGGAGGGGAAGGATGAGGAGGAGGAGGAGAAAAAGGAAGAGGAGGAGGAGGCAGAGAAGAAGAAGACATTTTATTACAAAATTATGTGGCAAAAAGTAACATATGAAACCCCACTATCTAAAGAAAACTTAACCTAACAAGCAGAGTGGAAAGATATGTGAAAAACAGATGACATATTAAAGTCAAAAGAGAAGACTGATATTTGAAGAAAAATATGCATGGAAACTTAAAAAATGATCATAATACAACATACACACCTTGATATCTTCCTCAATTACACACCCCACTTCAACATTCCACCATGGTTCTACATTAACTCCTGCTGGCTTTGGTGGGAGAAGGTCCTTTACATTTTTTCGTCGGAAAAGTTTGCGGCCAGAGCGACACTGATTCATTAAATCTATATATTCATTGCGACCAATACCCAATAGCCTTAAACCTGAAAACCACAATATCCAAATCTTCTTTACATGTCTACTTGACTCTACGTTTTACATCACCATTAGCTGGTTGTCTATTTTCTGTCAACATTTGTGTCTTCTAACGTACTCATACATTTATAGCTTTTATTCTAACTCTGATGTTGTGAATTCATAATATGCAATGTGTTTTGAGTATTTCATTGTTTGACTTACGTGTTTCACATGTGAATTGTCTTATGTACAAACATGGTCTATACACATTTCTCTTGACATGTTTCATATCCAACTGTAAATATGGGCATTAGATCTACAGAATGTGCATGTGCATGTGTGTGTGTGTGTGTGTGTGTGTGTGTATGTATGAATGCATGCATGCATGCATGTAACTAACAACAGCAGTTAAACTAGCCAACTATATTGACACCTAATGACCATCTTTGAACTGAATCATTTTCAATATGATTATTTCTAAGTAACACATGCTTTTACCATCCTGTTCCTCTGACGAAGTACCTGTACCACTTGATACATGTCACACCAAGTTGCAAACTCATGTTTCTTCAGATAATGTCACAAGCCATAAATCTGTAGTTCCACACTACAGTACTACTACTGAACAGAAACATTTTCAGTTTTGTTACAGTTTCTCTCCATCTGACTTTTAATGTAAACCATCAGGTATTCTACACATACTTTTTCCGGCAGCCACGATTAATTTTTTCCCATTTGTGATTGGACTACTCATACTCAGACAAATTTCAGGAAGTAGGGGACATAAAAAAAATTACGCAAGTAGGTTTTATTTTTTCTTTCTTTTCTTTCTCTTATTTATTTTTCAGAACTATAGTTTTGCCTGTTACTTTACAAGAGCGTGAAACTTGGTCTCTCATGTTAAAGGACAAACAGAGGTTGATGGTGAAATACGAAAGGATGCTGAGGAGGATATTTTTGCCTAAGGACATAAAACTTTGTCATTTAAAGTGCCGGGATGCAGTCAAGTCCAAAATGTGCTTTTGGCCATGGTCTTAACAATGTGAAAACATTAAGTGTTTACAAAAATACCACACAGAAGTCAAATAATTCTACCAGGGAATATGTTGAGCAGATGAATAACAGTTAACTAACAGACTGCTGTACTACAGAAAGGCAGTTAAATGTTTTTACTTTATTTTATGGTGCTGTCAGTAGTTCAGAACATATAGCTCTAAATGTTGTGTAGTGAATTATGAAAAGGAAAGGATTTGAAAGGAAGCAGTCATGGACTGGAATTGTCTGAAGGGATTGAAGAAAACATGAAATCCTCAGTCACAACTGCTGCTGATGACCTGACCCACATTCATACCAGACACTTCCTAACACAAGCATTATTAGCATACATATGAGCTCAGTAAAATTTGGTTAACCTTTTGGCACCGGAATTATTTTTTTAATTTTAGCACACCCTGTATATAAAATGTGAATAATACAGGAACCAAATATGTTAGATGTATGAAACAAACTGCATTCTGAAGAGGAAAAAACGAAGAGTATATGCCATGTTTAAAATATTCAGTACCTATATTTGTTGAATAAATATATAAAATGCAACGTTTAGAGGTTAGCGGTGCGGTGCGACTACTACAGTCGTCATTAGGCGCCAAAGGGTTAAACAGGGACTGTAAAATACAAGTATATTTAATCTAAAGAAGAAATAAAATTACAATCTGCAGCAGTGAAGTTTGGCAGCGAATCATAGCTTTTCTCCTGCTCCATTATAGTTTCCATCATAGAGATGTAATATTGAAATGGTGTTACACGCAGACCCTTCACTACAACATCCGATAAATGGTAAGGATACAGCATGAGGTTCTCTCTGCTGTAAGACAGTAGATCTTCGTAGTATCGTCGTTCATCTTTGCGTACAAATCTCACAAGATTCCCTCGGTATCTCAGCTGATTCTTTATGCTGAAGTTCACAATACATCTTTCATATTCCTTTTGTGAATTACCCAAACTCTGAAATAATAAAAAAAAATGTTTAGGTAATACCATCCCGCTGTGTTAGTTAATCAATATCGAAATGTATATCCAGACATAAATTTATATTAAAAAAAAAACATACATTGTGATCACAAGCATGAGCATCCACATCACATAAGCTTCCACCAAATATGAGGCAGAATGAAAATTGGGTTCAGATTACTATAACACACACAAATAAAGTAATGGAATGAAACATAATGTAATATAACTTAAAATGACAGTCTTAACCGACCTAATTACTGTAACTTGATGTGGCAAAAATTAATAGTACATTTATTTATTAATTTATTCATTCCTATGCATTCTATAGTTCATTTGATACAGAAGTAGTCATATATAATATGATGTACACAGATAGAGCATTTGTCATGGCCAATAAAGCTTAACAACATAAAAGAAAAACATATAAACTTGAATGTAGAATATTATATACAATTTATACATGCAGATATTAATAAGATAAAATTTACATTTATAATCTATGTTGCAATGTAAGAATTAAAAATATTGTAATAATTAATGAGGTACTGTAATTAAGGATTCATTTAAAATACAAAATAATAAAATATAAATAATAAAATACAATACAGTAAACATGGTTACTATGACCCACACCAAACAAAGTAATGTGATTAAACTAACCCAACGTATTATAACTTGACCTGGCAAGAGGTGTGAACTAACATAATGTAACTTGGCCTGGCAAATAATGTGCACAGTGTGCAGAAATACAAACATACAAACAAATACAAGAACATAATTTGTCTTATCTTTGGGAGTCTGTCTGTCAATAAATAACATTACTCACCAAACTGTAAAGATATATATAAAGAAAAAAATTTATGATCTAGATTACTGACTTCTAGGATATGACAAAATGTAATTTTATAAATATATATTTCAGAAAAACCTGCTGCCTCAATCTTCAGGGCAACACAACAAACTATATGGGGAAAAATATTCAGTAAGCCAAAGGAAATAGTACAAAATGAATGACATTATCAGTGACAATGGTCACACCTTCCCACTGGAAGAGGCTGGAGCAAGCCACTGGGACTTGCGAAACCTAAAGCAGGTTTCTCGTAACCATAAACACTTATCTACCGGGTTACACATTATCACGACCTAGAAGACAGTATCCAGCACTAATGGAGACCAGCACAGCGACCATTCTCATAAATAATGAAATCTAAATTGACATTGATATTAAGGCCACATGAAAACATGTTTGTTGCAAACCTGATGTAAATATCAACATTGTATCAAGTTTCGGAATAAATCTGGTTTAAGGGTGGGTTGGACGTCCGGGGATCGAATCCCGGGAGGGGCGAATTTTCCACACCTGTCGAGGCTGGCCCTGGGGCCAACCCAACTTCCAATAACCATGGGTACCGGGTCATTCCAGGAGGTAAAGCGGCCGGGGCATGGCATTAACCACTCACCCCGATCTAGCCTCGAAGCTAACGAAAAAGTAGAGCCATACCTCTACTCCCCATGACAGGTTATACGGTGAACTTTACTTTTTGGTTTAGGGGTGTTGTGTTCAGCGTTTAATTAGCAAATGAGTACAAAACAACACCTGTATTTTACACCTGAACGGTGGGAGGAAGGAGAGACGAGAGAACATTTAACACAGCTACGTGTCCGAAAAATTTCGCTCTCCACTTTACATTGGAAAATATGAGCAAACGCCATGATCATAATTCGTATATTTTAACACGCGCAGTTTTACTTCTTCTGGACGACAGAAAATATTACACATATAATGTTACTATTAATTGCAAACATTACACAGACCACCCTGACGTACAACTAAGATGAGAGCTGTAAAGATGGAAAGGTTCAATACTGCCTACCTGTTTGACAGTCACCGGCAGTTTCGCCCATTGATAATTTTGTCGAATGTGAAATTCCACTTCACTATTCATTATACTCAGGTGTCAATTTTAAATATGAGCTACAAAAAACGCATCTCAAATCTTTTTAGCACCTCTCTGACTGTACTTAACCACCATGTTCTCTAATCGAGATCGTGTTTTCGATACGTCGCCGATAATATTTTCGTACGTAATCCATGTTCAATTATGTAGTAGTTTCAATACAAAAAGATTCCATTTTGCTATTATTCCGCTCACCCATATGTGCAATGTGGATGCAATGCTGCAACATACCATAATTGCACGTGAATTTTGTACTGAGCTTAAAGGAGCACCCAGAAGTTGGGGGTGAAACGCCTTAAAGCATACTGCCAATGAAACTAAACTGTTATGTTACCTTAGTCGGAAATGGGATGTTATGTAGTGTGGTCCAAATTCTTCGACGTTTCGGAGGAATTTGGTGCCCTGTTCACAAGAATGGAGAGGGTTACTGAGGCCGTACGTTCCTTCGAAAGGTCGACAAATTTCTGTCAGACTACTTGGCGTCAAATCTCATTTGCATTTATGTTTGTCAAATATTACAAATTTGAATTCGGGTTAAGGCAAAGCTATACTTATGCTGTAAGTAATATAACACCCCATGAAGAAACATTCGTAACCTCAGCAGAAGACAGAGGTAAGTGGCCAGTTCGTCGCCCCGGGTGCTATACGCCATGGAAAGAAAACCCCGATTCCTTATTCTGTAAGACCCAACGTGGAGATGACAATAGTATTATCGCCTCCGATACAAATCATAGTCCGATATCCCAGTCGTAAAGTTCGAAGATGATATGAAAGTACATGTGCACTTTTATGGCTGTGTGTAACGACAGATTTGTGTAAGGATGGATTTGTTGAAGTCACATACGGTAATGTGACTCCTACAATATCACAGCCACACAACATAACGCCGGCAGCAATCGCCATGCATATATCGCAGCATAATGGCATGTTTCCAAAATTATATACAAAAATCCCTGCTAATGTTAATATTTTGCCAGGGTTTCTTGTACCAAATTGTGTATTGTAATGGGCGTATTTGTAGAAGTGAATGCATCAGTCGAGACTTGTGTCATATATCATTTGCAACGTGCGTATGCGTTACTCAAAAGTTTATGCTCTGCCGAAGAACATATTTCCGTGTTGGGGATGAGTAAATTTTAATCAGGAGTGTAATGTTGGTAATAGCCATTTACGCGGGTCCTTTTAGAATACGTAAACAAAAAAGGCGGACCGTAATAACACAGGAACCAAAAATTCCAGATTTCCAGTCATTGGTTTTAATTTAAAGGCAACATTTTTATATATAAATTAGTCCATAAAATAGAATGCCTCTGATGGAATATAAATTTTGATATGATCTCATCTAAAAACTCAGATTTGTGTAAAACTTCAAATAGTGTCGGCACTAGAATGGTGTGTTTGAAGTAATTAAAAGTAATTTTTGTTCTGTTTACAGAAGCTGATAATATGACAAAATGGAAGTTATGGATACAGCATCTCGTGGAGAATTTAAACATTGTTATGCATCTAGTGTACACAAACTGCCGTCTAAAGGCAGTGGGAAAACTCATGAAGGAAACAAGGACTTTGACAACAGAACACAAAGCATTATGGACCCCAATCAACAGAAGTCTTGGGTGGATTCAACGGAGCGTTTTGCTCATAGTAATGTAATGTCTGTGGGGGATACAGTAGGACAGAATGCTGAAGCTGAACGTAAGATTTACATATACAAGTGTTTTCTTTTGAAATTTTACAATAGTATGTTTTGATTGGCTAACCCAATCATTAAACTAACTGAAGTTCAATGATGGTTTTAACTTTTCAGAATTGTTATTTAAGTGAGTGACGAATGACGTAATAAATACTTTTGTTTTTGCAGGTGGTCAGAATCACATAAATTATTTGTTAGCAAAGTTGCCTGTACTAGCAGAACAGTTCCATGTACATCGGAAAGTAGGAGAAGGCACATTTAGCACGGTCTTCCTTGGCACACTGAAGAATATTAGTCCAAGTAGTAAGCATGGTGCACGGCAGTTTGCAATAAAACATTTGGTCCCAACAACTCTACCGTCACGTACTGAACGGGAATTACAATGTTTGCAGGATATAGGGTAAGTAATAATGGTTCATTGCTGTGTAAGCATTTTGCAACATTTTATACTTACAGCATGCTTTAAGAGCACATGTAGATTACTGTCTTCTGAAAAGTGTTATTGTGAACACTGGCAGAGAGCAACATTTTGGAGGAATATGTTGTCTTCATTATGTCTCCAGAATCTTGCTAACTGTACCATATTACATGGTATCACATGTCTGCTATAAGAATGTCGAATCTTGCTGATGTTTCTGCAAAACACTGGATATTTCAGGGGACAAAAGCTAGGTACTGATATTTAAAGTAGGGTTTTTGAAATAGATGCTAGGGGGTACCATTGTTGATAGAGTTGTGTGCTATTTAAACACAAGTTGAGGACATTTAGGCAAGGAGGCACAGAAATACTATTAGATGCTTAAAGTTGTACAAATGCAGATTTTAAATTAAGCCATTTATACACTTTTTTGTTGCAGCAAAAGTCCCATCTTCAAACTTGTTTTTTTCCTTTAGTACTTACATATTTAAATGGCATACAGGAATCAGAGTAAATTTGTTGACTGTTTCCATGAAGGTTATGTTTATAGCTTACTGAAACCATTAAGGAGGAGAGAGCAACTATTCCATGTGAGATGCTGCAGAGAGCAATGCATAGTGTTATTTCACACATGTAGTACCATAACAGTGACAAAGAAATCCACTTCAGGACCTTTCTTTTTCAAAAAAGTAAAGTTTTGCATCTTGTAATGAATCAACTTTGAATGTCTGATGTAGTTAAAATTAGATTTATTTTGGGTTTATCTTGGGCCACTAAAATATCAAATGTATCTATGTATGCTAACCCAATTTTATTCGCAGATGACACAAGTGTTATCATATCAAGCTCAAACAAATGCGATTTTGAGAATGTACTAAATTTTGTAATTAACAAAATTATTACTTGGTGCGAAATCAATT
>Ga0123355_10022291_pt1 | contig 10151 bp, 10 predicted proteins | sample TergutEmb28metaG_3_FD_89872 | JGI IMG/M metagenome (GOLD analysis project Ga0123355, IMG submission 89872) | Embiratermes neotenicus P1 segment gut microbial communities from Petit-Saut dam, French Guiana - Emb289 P1 | ecosystem: Host-associated > Arthropoda: Insects > Digestive system > Gut ... | reverse complement strand
CCCCCCCCCCCCCCCCCCCCCGAACAAAATTCCTCGGTACGCCACTGGCCGTAAACGAGCTATGGGAGTCTACTTTCGGAGGAAACTTCGGCAGAACCATGCATTAATAAAATCAAATATTGTCTCCTTTCAGGAAGTCTCTTTAAAACACCCTTCAGTGTCAGGCTCATGCGCATGTGAGCTGCCTGAATACTTTATTTACAGGGAACTAAGGCTAGCGTCTTTGTCGCCAGTCATGGTATGTATTTAGAGATTTCGGTCGATTAATGGGGTTTCAGTCTTCTTATACAAGTCTGTCAACATACCGAACAAAAATCAAAATAATTCATATTTTTCACTCGAATCCACTCCTTCGTGTAGAGCATGTGTTGATTCTGTTTGTTGCAGAATGCCTTGCATGTGAAACTTAAGTTTGGTTTGCAACACGGAACCACTGTCACTGTGCTGTCATCTATTTGATTTATACCATATGCACACACTGTTCATAGATGAGAAAGCACAATCCACAGGTGCTGATATTCTAGGCCAACAAGCGACAGCCTCTTCAACTCCCACAGGATCAAGTTGAGGAATATTCTGTTCACTGAAAATTTCAAACACTCTGAATCGTTTCTCTGCACACTAATAGTCTTATTTCTCCCAGCTAGCTTGATAATAAATCTCCTTACCCAGTAAAACTCATTACTACATAAAGGACCAATCGGGGGACTGCCCCCATGTTAATAAGCGACTGCGCCAGGTTCAGGCAATGCACGTTATTCCATTTACAGAGTTTCTTAAAATGTTCCTCCATTCCCATATTTCAAGTAACTGAAGCAGGTTATATAAAAAACAGCTTCTCATATTAAATCTCTAGATTTAATCTTTTGTTACTGTCCACTTCACCATGGGATGCGTGGGTGTGTAACCTCCCTTCTTTCATTCAGTGAACCTGAAGGTCTTATCTCAGCGTAGTTTATATGGGAGGTCCCTGCAAGGCCCGCGATCGACCACTGCGGCTGACACACAACCAAAATACTTAGTTCTGGGGCTTTTCTTTATTGTATTTTTAGCAGTTCACTTTCGGTTTACAGAACTATCAGATCTTAACACATTAGACAGTTTATCTATGGCACTTGCACACATAGTTACAGTCACTTTCTAATTGCAAATTTACATTAAAATAGCCCCAAACTGATGCAGCAACCAATTTTATGTACACACTACTCCAACTGTCAAACAGGAGTGTCTCCTTGCTTGCATCTTCTACACCATCCAAACCAAAAACCCTCTATGTACTGAAATGATTCTATTTGCCGAAATTCAAATTTAGAGAAATCCCATAGGCCAAATTTAACTTTCTGGAAAGTCAGATCTCATTGGCTGCACTAATTCAAGTCAGTAGACCCCAAAATTACAATAAACAAACATTTAGGAATGTTGCCCACTGGCACTTCCTACTGAATGAATTATGTCCTCAGGAATGCAAGTCTCAGGTTTCACTCTGAACACCTAGCTGCAGAACTCCTACCAACTTGACAGTTGATGGATGTTCTCCCCAGGCTCAAACTTTTGAGTGCCTTAACGGCACTCACACACTCCTGATGTTTTCCCTAGTTATGTTACTAACAGCCAAAAGGAATTTATCTCAAGGAAGCCCGTTCAGGGTTTGAATCTGAATCGCCGGTCCATTTCAGGACTTGAACGTGAAAGGCCAGTAGCACTTTCCCACTTCTTCACATAACATTCTGGCATTCTAGGAATAAACTCATTTCATCGTCTGCCTGCCAAGCTTCACTCAAGTTTCCCAAGTGTCCAGGTAATGTGCATTTCAGTAATAATAGTTTTCATTTTCTTAAGAACTGTGCGACTTAAATAAATGGAACCGAATACTGTAGGACTCTGACGATGGTCTGTGATATTCAAAAACAAGATCCTTTCTTTGGACCTTGTTCATGATCTATTACATAATTAGAGCACCATGTTTCAGAAGCCAGTCCTACATCTGCCTTGAGTGATGGGGGTTTGGGAAATGTACCTCTCTAGCGGACCTCATAAAAAGAGCTACTATCCCCACTGGGCACTGTGGTCAAATCAACTGTCCAAAATATGCATATGAGACCTGGTGTCAAAATTCAGTGCAAAAATAAAAAATCACAAGGCCCAAAATTTAACTTTGGCCAGCTGTGAAACTTTTCAAATGCCTCAAAATTTTGTTAATTGTGCTATGCTGTACTGTGGCCTGTACCTACATATATGATCCTTGACCATCCTGGGCTCTACATGGCTGGCTACAGTGAGTGGGAATCTACCCTGTTGAAGGAAGATGATAATGGCCACCCTAATATGACTGAAGCTGTAGTAATCTACTTTAATGGAGTTCATCCCGTTATGTTGTGGCATTTCAATATTACCTAATGTGCTGCCGTCGAACATAAATACCCTTCACTGCTTGTATCAATCATGCTACACGTTTCAGTCCTTCTTACATACCAACACCAGACATATAAATACGTATCTAAAACATACATCCATGTGCAAGTTGAATATTATTACTCTACAGGCTCACAAATATTACTATCTAGCTATCATTTTATACTTCTTTTCAATCTCTTTATTTATAGTGATATTAACATTGTTTTCTATGGTTTGCCATATTCTGCCCCATTCATTACCTGCCTCTAAAAGTGTATGGTACAATTCATGGTTCAATTGTACATTGTTTTCTATGGTTTGCCATATTCTGCCCCATTCATTACCTGCCTCTAAAAGTGTATGGTACAATTCGTGGTTCAATTGTACTCTTTTTTTGTAAAGAAACTGAAGTTTTATGAATTTTATGTTGCTTACATTTGGAACCCAGAGAAGTACTTCTAATTTTGATGTTCACAAATTTAGGAGTTAAGTTAGAGTTTATAGACTGTTTGTTGAAGTACATATTCGCATTGCATTTTAATGCTCCTTTTTTTAAATTCTTTTTTTTTTGATGGTTCAAACTTGACTGGCTGTTACAATTTTAACGCAGTTCATACTGTTATATTGTAGCATTTCAATATCACTAAACATGTTGCTGTCAAAAATTACTTCTCTTTGTTGTTTGTATCAATAATGCTACGTGTCTCAGTCCATGTACGCAAGACCATAAAATTTGTGAACTCACAAATTAATAATATTCAACTTGCATACATACCATGTTTTAGGTATGCAGTGATTGTCCATATGGCCTGAAACATTCAGTATTATTGATACAAGCAATAGAGTAGTTACATGCAACAGCAACATGTTTACTAAAGTATCTGCCTGATACTCCTAACACTGTCAATGGTGATGGAAGAGGAAAGCTTACAACATTCTCTGCACTAGTACACTGGTGTCAAACCCAAGAACTTCTGCATTAAAGGCCAGCACTACATCCCTGTCCTCTGACTAGTCCATTATGAAGTAGTGATTAAGACTGGGTAAAATGGAAACTATTGCACCAATCAATTATAGTTTTATTCGGAAGTGGATAGTTTTACAGGAGTAAGGAAAATAAGAGATGGTTCATTGTGGTCATATGAGTACATGGCTGCATCATTCACTCTCCTCCTTGCTCTTCTCTCGGTCTGACCTACGCGATTTCTTCTTGCGGTGACTACGGTGCCCAGGACTCCTGCTACGGCTTTTATGACGGCGTGAACGCCTTTCTGTGCTACGACTTCGTGAACGATGACGATGAGATCTGTAACCAAGTACAGTAAAATCATAAAATGTTGGGGACTGGATGTATGCTTTAGAACAAGGGTTAATCCAGATAATGTCATCCTTACGATCTGACATGTCTGTTGATTAACTGTTGAACAATATATACAACAAAAAGCTTGATTGTGTAAAGACTCATAAAAATATGAAATTTCTATTTCCGGCCACTATTTAAATCCTACTTAAGATCTTCGTTCTTCTGGGATGTTACACAGCATAGATTGGTAGTTCATTACCAGAATTTCAAGACAGCCTATCAGTCCCATCTGCCTGACCCGTGAAGATGGGACTGATGGTTGTACCAAACATTGGTGACTACCCATCAACACTACGTAACAACCCACAAAAACAAGGATCTCATTTATACCATGGTGGGAGCCTGAAATCGTGCATTAATCTAACCTTTCACGATGTCGTTCAGATTTTTCAGAGCGCTCACTTCTATCCTTTGCCCGTTCCCTGGCTTCTTTTTCAGACATTCCTACTGGATCCTCCAAACCTGGTTCTTCTTTGATGGATATCCCTGACACTACCACACTTGCAAGAGTGGCTCCTGAAGAAGCTCCTGAAGCAGTAACATCATCAGAGATTTCTCGGCCCAAGCTTCTAGAACTGAATTCATCTTGGGAATCTTGGTTTGCAGTATCTATCCCAGACACAGCATTACTCTTTGATGGTGCAGGGATAACTGGTGGCAGAGGTGTCACCAGAGGTCCTGGGGTGATGATTTTAACATCTCCTGATGCTACTGGCATAGCTGTTGGTTGCCAGGTCTGAAACAAGTTTTTGCATTTACAATTATGCACAGGTTGGTATTCTTTATTGTGAAACCCTCAAACTTCAACTAGAAACTGAGGAAATTCTCAGAGAACCAAGAATAGATTGTCAGATTAAGCTCCCAAGAACACAGATTGTTATTTCCATTCTACACTTCAATTACATGGCAGTTCCTTTACCTCAACAAGACATGGCCAACTGCAAAGAGAACTCCAGAAAATAATAATAATAATAAAACAATCTTAAAAGGTGTATCAACAACCTCTAAAACAATATCTTGCTCATATATGGCACAGTGTAAAAAAAAAAACTGTGATTTTCACTCCTGTGGTCCATTGCTGAAATATCTGAACAAATCATCTTGTCTTCCTCCTCCGCCTCCTCTTTCTCTTTTCTTCTCTTCTAGAATGATAATGCTATTGCCTTGTTGTCTTACATATACAGAATAAATGCAGTACATTAGAAAGCTGTTCTGAATATGAATGTTGAATTTAAACACATAAAATGAACATTTTAATAGTACAACCTGTCACCTACACTAAACATTTTCATAACCACTAAATTAGAAATACCAAAAATGTAATCTAAATAGTGCTATAAAGCACTCTGAGGTGACATCACTTACTGTACACGTAAGGCCTGATCAGAAAGTACCGAGACTGATGCTGTGGCACTAACAATATTAAATCTACCTTGATGACAGACTGATCCCCTTCAAAGCAAGCTCCCTCTGCTTGGACACACTTATTCCAGCAGCTCTTCCACTGCTGGAAGCTCCTCTCATACTCCGTTGTGGGTAACTCCAAAAGTTGCATTAAGTTTGCTTCCACATCTTCAAATAATTTGCCTTTTAAGGTTTTCTTAATCAGGGCAAAGAGGACAAAGTCACATGGGGCCATTTCTGGGCAGTATGGGGGTTGACACACTTTTGGAATGTGGTGTTTGGCTAAAGATTGCTACAGTGGTTGGGTTGAATGCAATTGTACACTCTCATGATGCATTTTCCATGCACCAAACTGCTTTGTCTCGATTGTTTACGGCAAACTGCATGACAGAGATGCATTAGTACTGCTAAATAAAAAGGCTGGATTACAGTTTGGCCATGTGGAGTGTATTCATGATGCACAGTACTGTTCGAACTCAACCTGGATACTTTTCAATCTAATCTCTTATGTACAAAACAATGTAAGCTCTTACTCCAAGCACAAAAGCTGAACACATTTATGGTAACAGCAGAGTACACATGATCATTTATTTACCAAACTGCAGCCCAATGTTTTGTCAACAAGCTCACACAAAAAGTTTACAGTATGAAAGGCATGGCAAACACAGCAAAGGAACAGTTTATTTTTACACATGCCACTTCATACATACTAATAAAGCAAATACTGTATTTACCCAAATGCAAGATGACTCTAATCAATGATGAACCCCCACCCCCAAGATAAAACAAGTCTGCTAAGGGAAAATGTATTTACCTAAATCTAAGACAACCCCCAGAAATAAAATGTCTGCTAAGAAAAAATAGCTTACTACTAATCTCATACATTTAATACAAAAAGCATGTCAGATTCTGCTGACCTTTACCAGTTGGTGTCACCATCTTAAAGTTCACAGTCAGTGCCTTCATCTTCCTGACATTCACTCCTAACATGCCCATCCTCTTGACTGCCATTCCACAACATATCATCACCAGTCTCATCCACTGCATTGCATATTCAGCCCTTCTTAAAACCCTTCTCATTCACTTCTGGTGAGATGTGCTGCCATGCCATTATGATCCACACCAACTAAATGATACATTTATAGTAATTGGTTTATAAACTTAGTTGAACCCACAAAGAAAATTTACAATCTGATTTGGCAATTTCCAGTTTGGCAATGCATTCTTGAACTTAAGACAAACTCACACATTTAAGCACTAAATCTAGGGGAAAAACCTTTCTTGCATTCGAGTAAATATGGTAAACAGTGCTTGGACATAGGGTCAGAGATACACCAATAACATAAGAAAGTTATCAGAAGAGACATGTGACCAGGACAAATTGATTTGTTGCCTAGTTCAGTCACCCCTACAGCATCAAGGTACTTAAATGTAGCTTACTGACATCAGTAGTATAGGGTTAACCATTTTACTGTCAATAATCAGTATGGTCAATGTCTCAGTAGAGTGCATACTTATTTTCAGTTCACTGTGTTTCCTTCTTCATGCTATAACCAAATGCACTGTAAATATCTATATCTAGCACCTACTATAAAGAACACTGATAATGAAGTTATTTTATGTCACAAAAAACCAATAACCTTTGGTTTCCTTTTCTAACCTTTGGCACTGCTCACTCCCCCTACACAGGGACATGCACACTTGGAAACACTATATAAAGCAAAACATTATGAAAATGCAACAACAGATAACACATGAAATATTGATATCGATATCTGCAGAACAGAATACGGCTGGCTGAACTTCCAAGTGCAAATAATAAAAACATAAATCTAAAAGTGGGAGAAATTATATTCAAACAAGTACTCACAGGGTCATTCCATTGAGAGTCCTGTGTAGGTTCATACGACTGATAGTAAGGGTCAGTCTCAGATGCATAGAACTCTGATCCATAGGAATCTATATGTGAGGGAAAGGTGGGTGGAATCACACCATGTGGAGGAGGTGGCAAGTCAAATGGAGGGATACCTGAAGTTGGAGGAGGCACAGACATATCAGGGAATGCAGGTTTGCGGCTGTATTCACGACGATCTGCAGTCATAACCTGGAAATAATCACAAAAAACTGGTCTTCATACAACCACTCGATTATGTATGAGTGTGTATTGTCTTTTAATTGCTAAACTGCAAAAAACCATTTAAATGACTGTACAACCTGAATAACATTCTCTTTGGGTGGAGTTCCTTTCTCCACATTTCGCCTCGAAGCCAATCCCCCACCACCTATGACATCAATTGTGCCTCCCATTTTTCGTCCTGGAGGAGGTCCTGCCTTCTTAGGTCCCATAAATCCAGAATATTTGGAGTTGTCATTAGTAATTGCAACAGGGATAGTCCCTCGTCCAGCAGGTTGACCTCCAATCTGACCAAGCCCCACACCAGATTCATGGATACGAATTCGCTTTTGTCTCTCACAATAGGCTCGCCACGTTTCTTCATTGAAGCCATAATTGAAGTAATCTATAAAAGTTATAGAAATTAAAGACATTAGATACAACTTCTTGCCAGTACATTAAAAACAGTAATTAGGCACAACATATGTGGGCTGATCATTTAATTCCGGGACTGATTTTTTTTCTGGGAAACTATAAAATGTAGCGAAATGGCAACAGAGTGGGACATGTGGCAACTCTGTACAAGTGTATGTGCAAAACCGGAGGATGGTATCTCCCCGCATTCGTTCTGTGGAGGCCCTTGGGTGAACGTCTACAACACTGTTCGTCGCATTTCACGATGGAGGAGAAAGTGCAGCAGCGTGTGTGCATTGATTTCTGTTTCCATCTGGGGAAAACTGGTGCTGAAAAGCACGAAATGCTGCAAGCAGCTTTCGGAGAGTCCTGCCTAAGTCGATCGAAGACATTTGAGTGGTATTTCCATTTCAAAAGTGGACGCCGATCCTTTGAAGACGACCCCCACCCAGGCAGGCCTTCCACCTCCCACACCGAGGAGACCGTGGCACGTGTGCGAGAAATCATTCGTGCTGACTGACGTCTGACTATCATAGAGGTTGCAGAGGAAGTTAGAATAGCATTCGGTACGTGCTAGAAAATTCTAACTGAAGATTTGCGAATGAGACGTGTGACAGCGAAATCTGTGCCCCGTCTCCTAACGGCGGAACAGAAGGACGATCGCGTGTCAATTCGCACTGACCTCCGTGATCAAGCCCAAAACGATCCCAACTTCATGTCCTCGGTAATCACTGGTGACGAATGCTGGGCTTAGGGGTATGACCCGGAAACAAAGCAAATGTCCTCCCAGTGGAGCACATCATCATCTCCTCGACCGAAGAAAGCATGGCAGGTGAAGTCCAATATCAAGACCATGTTGATTGCGTTCTTCGACATTGACAGGCTGGTTCATCATGAGTTCGTCCCTACAGGACAGACGGTAAATAACGAATTCTACAAAACTGTCCTGCAACGCCTCCGCGACGCTGTGCGCAGACATCGCCCTAAGAAGTGGCGCTCCGGCAACTGGATCCTGCACCATGACATCGCCCCTGCCCACAGGGCTGTCACCACAAATGAATTTCTGGTGAAACACAACATTCTGTTGCTCCCACAACCTCCCTACTCCCCTGACCTTGCTCCATGTGACTTCTTCTTGTTCCCACAACTGAAGAAAACAATGAAAGGTCACCGATTCGATTACATTGAAGATATTCAAGCCAATGCAACGAGACAATTAAGGGCTATTACAAAAAGTGACTACCAGAGGTGCTTTCGTCAGTGGCAGGAGCGCTGGAATAAGTGCATACAAGCACAAGGACACCATTTTGAAGGAGACAAGACCAACTAGCCGTTAAGTCTACTTATTTACTCACAAAAAATTCGGTCCCGGAATTAAATGATCAGCCCACGTATATCAATACAGTAGCCAATGCTTTGATTCTCTTAACCTGTTATGTCAGCTCCTGGTTTCCTCCATGGTTTGTCTTCAAGGGAATCCAAATTAAATTCATGTGCTGGAACCCCATTTATTGTTCCAACAGCTTCAAATTCTTCAATAGAAAATTTCCCTGGTTGCTAAAAATAAAACACAATACAGGAAAACTGTTAGGGTGTTACCTGCGCTGTTACATTCCATAGTACAGTAAAATGTGGTTTATTGGGTACCTGTGGGACCAAAAGGCTGCCATACATTGCAGTTTTCTGGATAGTACAGTGTTATACCTAATGGCCATCTGAATACCCCTAGCAACCTCATGGACAGACCAAACCATTCAGTTTGTCAATTGATATTTTATCCTAATGTCCCCATCACACTTCTATTTCCTGTTCATCACTACATACATATTATGGTATGTATGTAATATAAAAAGGCCAACAAGACAGCAAGGAACATCATGCTGTCCCTGTCTCAACCATTCACTTACCATGTAAATAGACTTCCATGATCAACTTTTGCTATTTGAACTCTCAGAATCCAAGCTGGATGCTGCCAGTAGATGGAATTGTGAAATGTAATGTACCTCTGTAAGTTATCAGTCAACACAGCTTTCAGCATCATCCAGCACTGGATAAAGCAGTACTGACTGTATGAAGGTGGTAGCTTAAGGAAAGGTTGGGTGGTGATAGTTACAATCTGCAACATGAGCTATCATTCACCTTCCACCACTCACCCATGAACATGCACTATGAAGTCAGTTGTGATGCAACACATTATGGCAGACAGGGTCCCACTATTGAACTACATGGCATCACAGCCAACAAGACCATGTCATGTTAAAACCAGTCTTTGTAATACCACATGTGAATGTTAAGGAATGAAATGACAACATTGCAAGTGATATACTCCATGACAAAGTACACAGCCCTAACCAGGATAGTCCTTACTTACTTACTCCATGGTGCAGAGTCCTTCTTGAGAAGCTAACTGGTTTGCAGCTAGTCAAGAAATTCCCCGCATTTCATGGAACCCGAAGGTTCATT
>Ga0123355_10022290_pt1 | contig 10152 bp, 1 predicted proteins | sample TergutEmb28metaG_3_FD_89872 | JGI IMG/M metagenome (GOLD analysis project Ga0123355, IMG submission 89872) | Embiratermes neotenicus P1 segment gut microbial communities from Petit-Saut dam, French Guiana - Emb289 P1 | ecosystem: Host-associated > Arthropoda: Insects > Digestive system > Gut ... | reverse complement strand
GTTATTTGAGTATTTTTTGAAAATATATTGAGAAAAGTCAAGTTTAATTAAAATCTGATAAGAATAAAGGGTACTTTACATGAAGGCCATAATGCTCTTTTGATCATATCTCGCTCAGTTCTTCTTAGAATGAGAAATGTTTCAGAGAAAAGGTATAGAGAAAACTAAAACACATTTTATTTCGAATAACTTTTTTTTTTGGTTTCTAAAATCGTGCCGTTTGTGAGATAGTGTAGAAAAATAGCGTGCAGCCAGACAGGCCATAAATGAGAACACGGCACATGAGCATTGCATGCTGGATACCAAAGGCTACAAATACACACTCAGAATATGTAATATTTATTGCTTTTCCACTGCAACAATGATTGCACGAACGCGCCCCAATATTACATTAACAGCACAATGCCTGTCTTGTGTTACTTACAAATAAAAGAATGAAGAGCCGTCAACATAATTATTCTATGTTTACAAATAATTGCTCTTGAATGTGAATAAAACGATGCCCATAAATACAGAAGGTGCCAAAAAACGTATACACATTTCAAGAAAGGAAAAAACGGTATTAAAATTGTAATACTCAATTTATTCCGATAACAAAAGATGAATACATCTTTTGAGCAAACGTCCTACTACACATTGCTATCGTAATTTAATTCAACTTCGGAAAGTAATACATAGATAACATCTCTTAAAATGTGTATACATTTTTTGGCACCCCCTGTATGTACTGCGGGTATCATGAAGCGCCTCTGAGTGTTAATGTAAGCGGTACGTGCAGGAACCACGGTGTTTTGAATCGACGAATACCGAGCATGGCCCTCGTGGTGGCGGGGGAGTGGAAGTAATGATTCACGCAGTAACGTCGTTACTGGGTAAAAATCACTGGTAAAATTTCACAACCGGACTGCTGTACACGAAGGACTGAACCTTCGGTACCCATGTGTCAGGAACCAGTGATGATTTCCGTGGTTTCTCTGGACTCAGTGCTGAAGAGAACTCGTACAGGCCCTCGCCGGTCGTGCAACCCTCCGCAATACACAGTGCTGACTTAACTACATAAGTTTACAATTAGAACTGCGTGTAGCAATTTTGTCCTGAGTCATGGAATATTTCAGAAGGCTAAAAAAAGCTGACTGAATAGTTTGAAGCAGCGCTGAGAGAAACAAACTGACAACTGTTGACTTGGTAAGGTCGGGGGGAGATTTGCTTACGCTAGCGTCAGGTCTGAAGAATGACGTTCATCCAAACTATGAATACAAGTTAATTTCCTGCCTTACAGAAAAAGGAAAAAAGTTTGTCTCTTGTAATCAGGGGTGCACCTAAAGGGGGGGGGGGGTCTGCACCCCCTCCTCATCGCAATTTTAAAACGCACACTTTGTACTCACGATTATATAAAACGTTTTATGTGATTTACCTTCGCCTGAAATCAGCCACTAAAATCGGATGATAACTAGTACATTATAATTTTGAAAAAAAAAATAAAAAATAAAAACTCAAGACGTCTTAGACTAAAGCAGAAACCCCAAGATGATGGGGCTTTGCGATTTAAATTCGGTAAGTCGTGGAACATGTATGTACATAAATGCAATGGAATGTTATGTTAGTTACATTTTCGCCGTGATTTTATAACATGATTTTAAAACTCAAACATAAATTACACATAGTCTGAGGGTCAGAGCCTCCACCCTCCAACAAAAAATTCCGGATGCACAACTGTTTGTAATAAATATCAATCTCGTAATGCAATACTGGGAAATTATCGCTATTTGTTCTGAGATACATACATACGAAACACACAAATACACCATTCGGGTAAAACAGAGGATTAATATTACAGCAGTTGGTACAAATAGTTACCACCGCGCTTTATAAACGGCTAACACACACAGGGCGTTCGAAAAGTCACCACGAAGTTGCTACGACCACTACGTTTATTTGTTACGCAGTAATGTTAAGACCTAGAGAATATGGCAGAGTGTGGTGATGCTGCACTACAACTAACAATGCTGACAACATGGCGGACCGTAAACAAAACATCACTTGCGTATTGTGTGAGGTTGTTTTTATCTGTTTGTAGTACTGTATAGTTTGCTATGTGTTTAAATGCTTTGCGACTTTTCAAAAGCTCTGTATAACCAATGTAATGCAAATTGGGGGCGATAATAGGATCCTGCACACTTCCTACAGCGCATACTTTCATAGATTTCGTCATTATTACAGAGACTTTCTCTACATCATGGATTTCTGTGCAAGCATGTTATAAACATGCGACAAAACAAATATAGTTTGTAGATCCAGTAAGTTTGAAGCGCGAGGCTTAATCTGGCTTAAACTAAATGAAAACTGCATACTCTAATACAGTGATACCTCGGCTAACGAGTGACCCTGCTAACGAATTTTCGGCTAACGAAGATTTTTTTAGTTGTTTTTCGGACTCGGCTAATGAATATGGATTCGGCTAACGAATGTTTTAGTGGATGCGCGCGCTAACATGAACGGTCGGGCCATTCCAGGAGCTTCTCTTGGACTTACCTTGAATAAATTTTGAAAATTTGGAAGAAGAATAGTAAAAACGTTGTGTAAATATTTTCAGTTTAATAGTATAAAGTGTATAATATATTTTCAGTATAATAGTGTAAGGATCGTCAGTTTTTCATTCTACTTTCCATTCTCCTTCATCCAATTGGGTAGCTGTTCATCTCAGCCTTTGGTGAGTTTTTGCACTTTTATAGTGTGCTTTTTATTATTGTATAAAACTTATCTTTAAATAGTGGGCAGCATCCAGAACGAATTAAACGATTTTCTATAGAAACCTACGGGAAATCACGTTTCGGCTAACGAATGTGATTTCGGAACGAACTGTCTTCGTTAGCCGAGGTATCGCTGTATTAGAATTGGGTTAACAGAATGGGGCGCATAACCTTTCAAATCTAGTGGTTACATCATGTACCACTATGTCTAACATTAACATTTTCTACGTTCTGCCCACAGAGTACATTTGTTTTGTATGGCTCTCGGAATAAGCATCATTTGCACCCATCCAGCTGTAACATTCAACTGAATGCTCTTATAACCGAAGCGGTATGCGTTCATTGTGCGGTACGAATTGAATCCTTAAATACAATTCAGTTTGTCTCCTTTAAATGGTAAAGCCAATTCAGACTAAAATTTACGAAAGAGAGTACAAACGCATATGTAGTAATGCATAAAACAGAACTCCCGTAAATTATTCACAAATTTTCATCAAAATAAGATAAAAGATTGAAACGTTACGTGTAAAATTTTACTGTAAATTGATCCATAGAATGAATCGAAGTAAACCAAGAAACAAATATGGCTCGAAAAATTTTGTGTTAGGACTACGCCTGAAATCGGCAGGTTAGCTTCGGCGCTTTAATGTGTGTGTGTGTGTGTGTGTGTATATATATATATATATATATATATATATAACACACACGAAACTAATAAGAAGATAGCGAGTTGTCGATCATTGTCTAAACGCAGCTAAGAATGAAAGGTGTTAGGAAAGACACATATGTAACTGTAAATTACAAAGATCAGCACGACTGTGGTAGTACAAAGGCAAACCTAATTTTCAAATGAATACGCTGCTTGTACATCTTGACGGACATGATAAGCCCAACAGCATCTTTTCAGAGCTTACTTGCGAACGCCTGTAAGAACGTGCGTATCAGTAGAGTCTGACTACCGTTTTTGTGAACAGCAATAAATAAACCTTATTTGGTACAAGTAAAAGAAAAAATGTGCAAACTTGTTTTGCTGTACGATTTTCATCTTCATTGCCTAACCCCAATACGGAGGCTGCAGGTCCACCTGAAACGTTGGTACCCATTCTAACAAACTACACCGGCCGAGAGCGTGTTTGTGGCGCGACAAAGCGAACCATTGGTTACAACGCGACTGTTCAGTTTCTACACAACATTCTAAGTCGCTGGTCGCCCGCACCGTAAGCGCCACAACACAGTCGCGCCACAGCTGACGATACATCGTAGCATGTTATGCCGTGTATGTACACGAGCCTCTTTAGTCGCGCCACTACTTTCAACCGGCAACGCCTGAGTGAAGGTATTCATTGCTACATCATGAGTCTCAACTATGACAGTAGACTTATTCTAGCCGAGGTTAAAGCCCGTCCAGATGTACTGGACTCTAGATCAGCATCGCACAGCTATACGGTGGAAACGACATGGCGGCGTTAAATAGCGTCAAATATTCCATGCTCCTGCCTTGAATTCGGCAGGGAATGTAACCAGAATCTATTCCTTTTCTTCTCCTTTAATTGGTTGTACAATAAAACAAGATGGTCGATTTCCTCTTCAAACTCAATTTAAAAACGAGAACTGAACGAGGAAACGTGTGCGCGCCACTCCAACTTGCTGAAACATTATGGACACGCTCGTAAAATTTCTTCGCTTCAGACACGCCAGTTTTTATTGAGCCACGAACACATTCGCGGCAAATGGCCCTACCAAATGTCCTGTACACAATCGAGCTATTTGCGCAATGGAGTACTGCAACAGAGTGCCAATGAAGTGTACCTGAAACGGCGTGTTCCGTATCCAACACTGATTGTGTTGCGACGCAAACTAATAGAACTATAAAACAGAAAAGGAAACACACAATATGGATGAAGGTGTAGTTGAGGAAAGGGTCAGATTTTAGCCATAACTTCCTACGAGAAATGGAAAAGTCCTCACCGCTAAACTACAAACTTCACGAATGTTACCTTCTGATTTCGGTGAATTATTAGCACAGCTTAGGCCTCTTATTGAAAGACAACACACCATCATCTGGGACTTATGTGCAACGTCGCTTTTGGTACAAATATCTTCAAACCTGCTTCATTTTGTACCACACACAAACACACATTATTCTGTTACGCAAAACCTCAAACCAAATCACACAGTCAACATCTATAAATAAGTCTCCGTTGCACAAAGTGTATTGTGTATATGCCTCTTTAAGGATTCACATAACGCAAAACAAGTCTACATCAGTGCACTTCAATCCGTTTCCAGACTGAAGTATTTCACGCAACCCCACTCTTATTTTTGAGTTGGCATTGTGGGTAAAGTACAAAAAAATGTACACTGGAGCTTCTTTTTACTTTTTTGCTTGTAGACAAATGAACTAACAATAAAACTACTCTGTCGGTTCAATCAGTCAATATAACAGAACAAATGATTGTGTGTTAATTTCTCGGTGTAACGGCCGAGGCAGTTTTGATAAACACACCACTTTGAAATCCTGTATATTGAGCGACAGTTGCAATTTGAGATCTGCCTCAGCGTCCAGTGTATTTCTGTACTTGGTTTCTGTCGTACTGTATCACAAAAATCCAGATTTACAAAGGTCAGTGGCTTTCTGATGTTTTGAAGTTATGTGCCTTTTTTCTTTACGAAGTATTCCCTGTCAGAACGTAATATACTTGTTTTTAAATATTACCTCATACTCATATTATGATTGAAGCAGATAAAAATGGCTACAACATACAGAATGCCCAAGCTTTTTATCAGCGTTTCGCGGAGCCCCAGAGTTTCGAGGGAGTCACTTTCAAAAACACTAGCCTCCAAAATCACCGTCCGAACTGCTGTTTCAAATCTGGACATTTCCTACCACAAACACAGAGACGTGATAGAGGTTATTATGTATCCACAAGTTATGTTACGTGTCCTTACTCACCACTCCATTTTGGGCGATTGCTAACGCAGCCAGTCTGCGTAGGTTCACTGCCCGGGACATAATCCACGTGCTAACAAACACTGGAAAAACATACACGTGACGATGTTCGCCTGACTTTGGACAACACTGACACTCCATTCCCAACCATGCCGCATGGGGTACCAACACACAACTCGCTTACACAGATCATAGTAGAAGGCGATGCCGTTCAATTTGGGATAAACGGGGCTGGCACCCTTGACGCTGCATTCGCTATTACGTCACACGGGGTACCAACACACAACTGCTTACACAGTGCAGCAAACTGTTGAACTATGCATAAATGTGGTTGGATAAGTTAGGCTTACCGTAACAAAAATAAATAACGATACTTTGAGACCACTGATGAGGGGAATAGAGATTTTAATGTGCTTAAATCACTGCCCCATACAACCGTACTAAACATAACCTACAGCCACACACTTCAAAACGAAACAGCGTTGTATTGTACTGAATAATTTCCACAACACGGTTTAACGTCGGTACGTGTACAACACTGTTTCAGTTTTAGTAAATTGCACCGTTTCACTGTTTAACGACGGGAAGATATAAAATCAGCTGTTACGCAGCCATCACAGGTAATATGGACTCCTCAGTGCGATTTAACTGATATAATTCCAGTGCCTGTTGTCATCATGCAAAATGGTTCAACTACCGATTCACTGTACTCTTACATGCATCGTAATTAAATATATGACATAACCAAAAACACAAACGCAAGTACTTGCAATTCATAAATGGCGCCCAGAGCTTTTTATACCAAACTGAGCTTAAGCCTAACTACGGCGTTACAGTAAAAGGATCACACGGAAAGACACTCGTTCGAGGTACCTGCAGCTAGAAACCACGATCGGCAAGCCACGGAAACGCGGGAAGAATCTAATTGGGACACCAGATGTATGAACGCACCAGTACCACACACCACAACGAGGCCGGTCGGCTGACAACTGGTTACTCCTTAGAGGCTGACTGCGCTCTCCCTCCGCCCCCCTCTACCTTTCCAGACGACGTCTGTGCATTCCGCACGCAGCCATATAAATCGACTGTATTAGCATATTAATATTCCAAACACAATACGTAATACAAAACCTATTATTAGGCTGCCTACTCAAAGTAAAAAAAAAAAAAAACTCTTATAGTGGAGGCCAAATCTGTCTGCAGATTGGTTAACATTAACATGGTGTTGTGTTGTCTGCTAGAAGTTTACCTGGCAGCAGCTTCAGCTAAAGCATGGGCTGATTTCTACCAGTCACATCCCAGTTTATAGCGACCTAGTCACCAATGAAAGAACCTCTAATCTCACATACGTCCATTGGCCTGTGACCTAGTATCAGCTACTAAACTGCTGGACAGACTTTTTAAAATTCAGTACTGGAAACTTTCACTCAAAGCTGTGAGACAATTCTAGTTTTCAACCATATTCATCCACAATAACGTCTAGGTCACATAAGATCATTAATAAGTAACATACGGCTATAAATGGACCTTCTGATAAACATACCACATATTCTTGTAGGATTCAATATGGGAGAATTTTTATATTCTATGTTTATTGTATAACTGGGTTAATTTTAACAAGATGGATTTCACTACCATCAAACACAACTAATGTATGTTATATATGTCATTGTGGCAACATGTTATGACCTAATTCAGTCACCTTCAGGTCATGAATATAAACTCATAAAAGTACTGTAAACAGTTGTATTAGACAGTATTAATAACTCAGATCTCAATTTTACAATTAAATCAATAACAATGCAGCATTTATTGGTACGAAACGACATCTCAGTTATTAACACCATCTAACACAATTGTATACAAAGTTTTATAAGCTTTATATTAACGTCTTGAAGCTGAATGAATTAGGCCAAAACATGTTGCCACAATTAAGTATATAACATACAGTAGTTGTGTTTGATGGTATATATATCCTTCTTTTTGACATGGTAGACTCAATGAATTGCACTTCATTAATCACTCGTTAACAACTTTCAAAAAGGACCCTTTTATTTTGAAATTAAAGTCTTTACTTACATTCCTACTAATATACAAAATACATCTCATTACATAAAGCAATTCAGTTCTACTTTAAAAAGTTTTCTTCTTATAAATTCATTTTACTCGGAGGAATATTTTACTTGGAAGTCCAATAGAGATGTTGGCCCAGTGTAAATATTTTAAAAGTAAATATCTAAATAATCTTACATGTAATATAACTCACATACTATTATTTTTAATTAAAATTCTTCACTTCTAGGTATAAATATATAAATACACATATTCCTATTTGTAGTGACAGATACAACTTCCAATTGTTCTTTAAATTTTGTATTGTTATTTATTCTATTATTACGGGTAGATGTCCATATATTATAAGTTATCTTGTAATATATAAATTGTAATCTGTAATTGACGTATCCAATGTTACATGTGTGACTGAATGGACGAACAAATAAATAAACAAAAAAACAAAAAAAACTTTGTAAGTTCAAAAAATGTCTTCATAATTTTGTGTAGTACATTATGTAGTAAACTGTTTCTATATCTTGTTTTATTGTTATCAGTTAATTTGGTTTGTTTACCAACATGTTATAGTCATACCACTTCCACATTAAAGACACCAATAAAAGCATAAATAATAAGATTATGAAAATACCACAGAATTCTATATTAAGATTTCATACACATTAGTGTATTTATTGTTTCATGTGTGTCTTGAAGGTGGCACATCCCCATTACTTTATTTAATACAAATGAATAATGCAATCAGTCCACACAACATTATAATCAGGAAGACCACTGCCACCGGGTGACAACCCAATTGCAGTAAATAAATATTATTATTATTATTATTAAGAATGGCTACATATTTTGGTTTAACTCATTAGCCATCATTGGGCCTAATTACATGAATACAAGAGGGGGTACATTTGACAACTGTATTTCAGGTTTTAGATTTAGGCATTCACAAGCTAAAATACACATATTAAGCAGGAAATATGGAGTTCCCAAAATGTATAGCTGGAGACTTCACATTATACATTTCAGGCACTCTACATTTATTCTTTATTCTTCCTGAATATGACATTGTGTTGAATGGCTGCAATATCCATTTATATTAAATTACTCCTGAATTACATCTGTGTTGTATAGGTTTTTGTAATATAGATGTTTGTTGGATTTACATACGACTCACTATGCTACTGTATAATCTTACTTCCTTAGATTATGATGGGGCATCAATAAAGAAACATACATAAATTTGTCTGAATTATACTATTTTCAGTCACTAATTCCACATATTATACCACTGTAACATATAAGAAAAGATAAATCGAAAGTAAAAAAAATTGTACTTAAAAAATATTCCTGTTATTACTTCAACTGCTGATTTTTCATTGTAACTTTTTAAGCAATCCTAGCCAAGTTTAAATACTTAATATTCTTCTACTAACAAATTTTATTCCTTTCGGTAGTGTTACGTTTTGTCGTTAGACAAAACAGGTGATAAGTGTAGATAATAATAAGTAGTGTCCATGGCCTGCTTCAAGCTGGTTCTCTAATGATAAAGCAAGCCACACAGGTAGCCCATGTTAAAGGACAAGCTTTCTTACTCAACTACTCCTCTTGGTTCAATTTAAGTGGCTGCTGATGTAAAATGTTATGCAAAATCCACTTCAGACAGCATAAAGAACCACATAATTGCTGACAGTACCATATTTGTGAGTTCTGAGGTTCTTGCAGATGAGTAGTTGAGGATTTTGTTCCTCCAGGATATGATGCTTCAACACTGGGCAGTCAGATATTGATGTTTCGAAGGAATGTACTAACCATATCTTCACGCGTCATTTCTTCATTCTTCTACAATCTACTGACCCTTGAAGATGAAAGCAGTTGGTTCCTTCAAAATGTCAGGATCCAACTTCACTGTGATGAAGTACCATATCGCAGAAGAATGGAATCTTTGGTGCTTCGTGTGAAGTCTGCCAGCAACTCTTAAGTAATATAAGAAAGTTATGAGCAATAACTTGTACTTTGAACTTTCAAATGCAATTATAATTAGAACCAGGATGTAAATAGAGGAATAGATGGAAAAACCATTTCTCTGTATTACATCCAAATTATGCTAGATGTTATACATATCTTGTGTATTTATACTTTAATGAACTCAGTGCTTTTTCTACATAGTTTATTCATGATGAGGTTCATGACTAATTTAATGTAGGTGTGTAACATATGATTAGCTTTGAAGGTTATTCATTTAAATAATAATGAGTAACATGATTCTTATGTTTATTGGACTGTGCATCATCTTGATAGTTGAGTAAAGAGAGACCAACTTGATGTCACTTGCTTTATTATTTCTTTATTTAATGCTCAACATGTTTCGGATGTTAATACATCCAT
>Ga0123355_10022289_pt1 | contig 10152 bp, 3 predicted proteins | sample TergutEmb28metaG_3_FD_89872 | JGI IMG/M metagenome (GOLD analysis project Ga0123355, IMG submission 89872) | Embiratermes neotenicus P1 segment gut microbial communities from Petit-Saut dam, French Guiana - Emb289 P1 | ecosystem: Host-associated > Arthropoda: Insects > Digestive system > Gut ... | reverse complement strand
CATAGTTAATAAATTCTGCAATCATCATTGTTTTATCGATGTAATACTTATTTCGCTCTCTTAGCTCGCTAAAATCATCTATTTTTGTTGTAATTGCTAATTGATTATCACTCATGTTACTACACCCTTTCGTTAATGTTTTGCATCATGTACAAAACTAAAGAATCTTTTCTCTAAAATAGTTACTTACAATTATACACGATTTGCTCCAAAAACAAAAGGAGCTATAGCCAATTGCTCTAGGTAGTGTCGACGTTGCCTAGCTTAACAACAGGCTATTTACTCACCTTTGATTTTAATAAGAAAAAAGTATGCTACCAGAGATGGGAGCGATTTGATAATGATAAGAAAATTTTCGAAGTATGGGTGTAGCCTCCTATGACGATAGAAATATAGTCTTACTGTTGTTGTAAAATATTCCTTTTATCGTCATCTAAGAATATTTTACAACTTTTTTTGATTAATTCGAATCACTTTCATGAGTTAAATTAGCGTTATTTGGGCATACTTAAGGTTGACAATATGAAAAGATTAATAATAAGTGAAGTGATTATAAGATGATTAGCACAAACATGAAAAAATTAAACGGAGATTATCTCACACGTCCTCGTCTTGCAAAACTTTTTGATCAAGCCACTCAGCGCCAGCTTGTTTATGTTATTGGAGGTTCTGGTTATGGAAAAACACAGGTGGTGCAACATTATATTGCACAGAAACCAGATGTCATTGTTCGCTGGATGCAAATTACCGAAAATGATAATATTTCTTCTCGCTACTGGGAGAATATGACTCATGCTGTTTCAATGGACAATCCAGAATTGGCTGACAAATTGCGTGAAGTTGGATTTCCAAAGACTCTTTCGCATTTCAAACTGTTTGCTGGGATTATAGGCAGAATCGAACACCGCTTATCGCGAATCTTTTTTGTTTATGATGATTTCCACTTGCTTCATTCTAAAGAGATGCTCACATTTATCGAGCGTTGTGTTCATATGCGAAATCCCAATGTTTGTATCATTATTATTTCTAGGGTTGAACCTGATATCAACACTATTTCACTATTTTCAAAAAGAAAAGCTAGTATTATCACAGCAAAGGATCTACGGTTTACCACTGAAGAGATAAGCGCATTTTTTCATCATCTAGAAATTCAAATTCCTACACAAGCCCTATCCCAATTAAAGGATACGACAAAAGGTTGGGCATTAGCTATTCAAATGTTTTCTTCTATTTTAAAACGATCAACTAACTTTAACTACGCATTGGATAGTATGAAGCAAAACATTTTAAAGTTGTTAGAACTTGAAGCATGGGAGGGATTATCAGCAAGTGTTCAAAAAACAATGGTAAAAATGTCGCTTTTATCTAATTTGCCGATTATTCCATTACAAGAATTTTCTGCAAACGTCCAAATTCTCCAAAATATTCCTGATCTTACTGCTTTTATATGCTTTCAAAATTTTACAAATAATTTAAAAATACATCCTCTATACTTGGAATTTCTACAAAGAAAACAACACATCTTATCTGATGAAGAAAAACATGAAACTTATCAATTAGCTGTTCAATGGTGTTCGGAAAAAGGTTTTCACTTAGATGCCATATACTTTTTAGCAAAAACACATCAATATGAGCAAATGATTCAAGCCCTTCTTTCTTATCCACTCAGAATGCCTCATGATACAAGTGAGTATCTTTTAGATATTTTAGATAATTTAGTGATTGAAAATGCAAAACAAAGCGATCCTCATCTTTTATTTTTAAAGCATTTTTTTACCCCTTTGCTGCTCATTGGAACTGGTAAATATAAAGAAGCGGAAGAGTATGCTCTAGCTATTGTTGAGGATTGGAAAAATGTTAAAGAGCCATTATCAGCTGTGCTGCTTTATACAGCATATAGTAATTTGGCATACATTGATATGTTTTTGAGCATAGTTACTCATCAATACAAAACTGTAGATTATTTAAAAAAATCAGTTAAGTATTTTCAGCAATCTTCCATTCTGCCAGGTGAAACAGCACCTGCATTTATCAATGCGGATACTCGTTCATTTGTTTGTACCATCGGAGTTGGGGCAAGTTTATTGGACTTGGATACTTATTTCAAGGGTATAGAGAATGTGTCTGAATTAATCGCCCAAACTCCGTTCAAAATGTATGCTGGCTATGAAGATTTAGCTCAATGTGAGTATGCTTTTTTTAACAACGAATTTGATATAGCAAGGAATTGTGCTTACAAGGCCATTTTAAAAGCTCGTGAACACAATCAATATAGCATTGTTGCATTTGCAGAGAATTATTTACTTCAAATTGCTATGCAAGAAGGTGATATAACACTAGTTAAAGAGCTATTAAAACAACTACATGATCATTTGGATAACCAAAATTTTTCGAATAGTCAGCTTCACCATGATTTGTATACGGGGTTCTTCTATGCAAAAATTGGTTTGCTTGAAAAGATGCCGAAATGGTTGATCATAGATGAAAAAGAAATGATACAAGGACTTCATCTTCCTGTAAGAGAGTTGATTGTCACTGTTTCGTATTATATTGCGCGCAAGAAATATCATAATGCCCTTGCGATTTTGCTTGCTTCATACCCACGAGAGTCCTATGAACGATTTTTGTTTGGAGAAATAAGACTTACTTTGTTAACAGCTGTTGCGCGCATCCAAACAGGAGAATCTAAAGGAGCTATGGCAGATTTTGAAGCGGCATATAAGTTATCTTTTGAAGGAAAATTTGAATTATTTTTTATTGAACTTGGCAAAGAACTGCACCCTTTAATTGTAGCACTATTGAAACAACCAGATTGTATCATTCCATCTGGATGGCTTAAAAAGGTGGATCGTAAGGCCTCTATTTATGCTAAAAAAACTGCAATAATTTTACATGCGTTTCAAAGCGTGGATGATAAAAAACAAATTGTGACTTTGTCAAATCGTGAATATGAGGTTTTAGTTGAGTTATATCATGGTCTTTCTCGAGAAGAAATTGCCCTAAGCCAACATTTGTCTGTTAATACTGTTAAAAAAGCCTTACAATCAATCTATTCAAAATTAGGTGCACGTAATAGTGTCGATGCAGTTCGAATTGCTCTTGAGGAAAAAATAATCTTTTAATTTTTATTTCTATCAGTAAGGAAAAATGTGGCATATAATCAGCTCCATTATTAAACAATATATGGAAGATATATCACTCACTTTGATGAAGAAGTGATCACTCAACTAGTGAAAATCATGATCTTTAGTTCCAATAAGCTAATTTCCAACAATTCTTAAACAAAGAAACAAAAGCCCAACTTGGGCTTTTTACTTTGACAAAAAAACACTTTACAAAATCTTTATATGGCAACAATATTACACTTTATCAGATAAAAAAATAAAAAATTCGTCATTTCGCTCCCTTTTGATTAAAATAAATAAATCTGACTATTAACCTTCTATTCCTGTAAAAACAGGTCTAGAAGGTTTTTAATGCTAATTATATCCGTTTGGGTGTAATTGTTAATAACCGTTTGGGTGTAGCTGTTAATAACATATCTGTGTATAATTGTGTTAGTTATTTTTAGTAGAAATAAGGCGGAATATGTATGCCCAATTTTATTAAAATATGTTGACTGCTGATTAACATAAGAACCCTTGATACGAGAGGAAGGTTATAATGAAAGCACAAAGTATAGTAACTAAAATAATAAATTTGAAATTTTTTCTGATACTGATGTCAGTGTTTTTAATTCATATAGTACCAACAGTTATACCAGAGACATTAGCTAAAACAATTGATGAAATTGAAGTAGCAGAATTAAGAGATTGGACCTCAACTTCTAATTATATGTTGTTAGAGTTGGAAGGGGAAACAGAGGAAATAGAGGAAATAGCAGAAGACGAGCCGGATGAAGAAGCATCTGTCTTACTAGATGAGAATGCAAATCCTGAGGACGATGTGGAATCAGATGTTCTTTCAGAGGATGATTTTGTTAGTGAGTCTGAATACGAGGAAGATGCTGACCATGAAGATGAGTTACCTATTCAAGATTTTAGCTCGCCAGATGATATTGGCTTATTATCAATTACTAGATCAGAGTTTGAAGAAATGAGTCGTGAAGAACTTGAGAATCATGGTGCTGTATTTCTCACTCGTCCAAATGCGCGAATGATTAACGCCTGCCCAATTATTGATGGCTCAGATTTTGTTGCGAACATTATTGTTGATGGTGTTATTTGCGTGACTGATGCAGTTACTTTTAGAGAAGCTTGGGCAAATAACATGGATGTAATACGAATTGTTTTAATGCAAAATATTACGATAAACGGTACTGGAACTACTCCTGCCGCTTTAGCAGCAGGTAGTCTTCCGGAAACAACTGTGAGAACTGCTCCCATTGAAATTGATGGAAATAGAAACACGTTAACCTTAACGGGAGCAGCAGCTGCAGCAACTAATCCAGTTCTCAGGTTAGGTGCTCCAACTGTTGCTGGAACAGAGCTACAGTTAAATTTAAATAATATTAATTTTAGACGCACAAATACCGGATCAGCTGCTAATCAAGATGCGGCTTCCCCTTTTAATATTTTTTCTTCAACTGGTGAAACACATGTTGAAGCAGCCAATACAATGCCAGTTTGCCGTCCTGGAACAGGTAGTTCATCTTCAAATGCAAGTGGGGCTTGTACTGGAGCCCTCAGTGGAACCAGTCATAATTGGCATATTACCATTCGCGATAATGTAACAACTGGAACTGAGGGAACGACTGAAGAAGCCATAAATAATATAAGCGGTCTTATTCAAGCGCCTTATGCAAGAATGACGGTAACTGGAAGCGGAAATCAATTAAATATGTTTGGCAGAGGAGCAGCTGGTGCTACAACTGGCACTTACCAAATTCATATTCGAAACTTTGAAATGTTAGCAAATGCGCAGCTCATTATTCGCTCCCATGGTTCAGCAGCTACAAGTGTTTATATTAATAATGTTCATAGTCGAATTGGTACGGGTACTAGTCAAACTGTTAATGTAGCGCAACCTGGAAGTGTTATTCTTAGATCAAATGCAGAATTAACGATTTATAATCGAAGTATCCGAACTGGGCATGATACACCTCAGCCTAGTGCAACTTCTCTAAGTGGGACTAATGGCGCAGCCAACCCTGGTGGAAATACGAGACGGGGGCATGGTTTGTATGGTTTTATGACGACCTTTACAATGGAAGGTGGCTCAAGAATGGACATCGATTCTACTGGTGTTGGCTTCCGTTCCCGAGCATCGACAACTTACACTATGACGGGTGGTGCCCAAAAGAGTGTCTATTCCAGACAACTAAGCACAACATATCGAAGACCAGCATGGGTTTTAGCCAACAATTATGTCTCAGGCTCATCTAGTGGTGGAGCAGCAGGAAATTCAATTCCTAACAGATATGCTTTTGGTAGACATGTTGTAACCATCAGTGGCGAAGGAACGCTATTAGACATTGAAGGATATCCTACTAGCTCTACCATCGGATCTTCTATGCGTGGCAACCTCATAATGATGGGAAATAATTCAACTTTCAACGTTACCGATGGCGCAATCTTAAACAATGTGTCTCACAATTCAACAGCAATGTTATTCTTCGGGCAAGGAACAAACTTTAATGTCAATAACTATGGACAAATGAATATTACAGTGCATGGAAGTGCTAATTCTGATTCTGGAGCGTTTCGCTTCTTACAAACAGGAGCCCAAACATTTACATTAGATTCTTATGGCGAGGTAAATGTCCTTGCAACAGCTGGGAATGCTGGTTTGTTAAGAGCTTATGGAGGAAATAACGCCTTCATTGTTGATGGTGGAGCACTGATGATCCTTCATCATAGTGGTCCTAATAATATCGTAACTAGTGGAATTGATTTTGCCGGCTCGACTAGTTGGGATTCGAGAAATCCTGATCGATTTATCTTAAATGGTTATCGAAGTGAGGTTAGTATCATTGTTAATCGGGGACCAGCAGTTGATCATAGCCGCTCTGGCTCCATTACACAAATAGAAGCAAATGAAGGTACTGTGTTTACAATCGAAGCTAATTCTCATGGCGATAGTGGTATTTTCAATGTTGCAGAATTGCGAATGCATCTTGATCGACCTTTGTATTTCGACTTCACAAACACCTCATCCCTACATCAAGCAGCACCTACGGCGGCAATGAATGAAGGCTTAATTTTTAACACAAGCTCAGGATCAAGAATGGTTGGAACAAGCACAGATTTGTCTGTTTGGCGCAATACCCGTGGTGGAGCAGCAACTAGTTCAGATCCAATTATCGGAAATCCAGGCGGTTTCTGGAGCAACATGACCTTTGATTTACGTCCAGCAACCGCGAACTTTGCAAATGCTTCCCTCCTTGCTAATTCCCCTGGTCCTAATATTAATACTGAAGTATTTGCAACGTGGTTCAATGGTCCTGCACTGACCAGATTTGGATCGGGAGGAACTGGAGGCAATAACGGTTGGCGTCAAATTCGGCGCATAAGTGCCAATAATGCCCATCCAATTGTTGATATTTTACGTACACCAACCGATGCAGACCAACATATTTTCGGTCACGTAACGATTCCAGAAGGCAATCGTAGTGCCAGGAGTGCATTTGACAATGAAGTATTTGTTGATTTAGTGATTAATGATGGCGAAGGAAATTTTGTCCAAAGAATTAATAATGTTCCAACTGGCAGTCATTCTATTTGGGGCGCGCCAGAGCATATGGGAGTGTTCAAGGCTGAGATTGATTTTAATGTTGGCTTTGCAGAAGGAACAACTTTTCTACCAGTTGACTATACGGTCGAAGTTGCAAGAGCGCGGCGTGCTGCTGTTGTTAATCCGACGCCACCGTCAACAACTGATGTTGATGCCCCGACCACAGGAAATATTGTTCACTATCGGCCAACACGTCTAGGCGCACCGCCGCGATTACCAGACATTAGAACTGGTGTCGAAACTGTAGTTGATATTACACCACCAACACAAGTTGATGAGGTAACTGGATTAATTGCTGGTAACCTGCGCTTCGGTGGTGCGATAACACCTGCCACAACTAGTATTACTGGTACTGGAGAACCAGGTGCAATTATCCGAGTTGGACGGGTAACACCTGCCACTGAAAATGCAGCTGTTACAGCAGTTTCTTGGTTAGACGCATCGGTTATGGTTGATGGAGATGGCAATTGGGAATTCGATATCCCCGCAAGTACAAATTTAACAGTTGGAGAAAGATTATCGATCTATATTAGTGATAATAAAGGCTTAAGTGACTTAGAGAATCTCGGTAATATTACACTGCCGGAGGTTATTCACAGGCGAGCTGAAAATGATGAAACTCTTAATAGCAGAATTAATATTGTTCAGTTTACACTACCACGTACTGCCATTACCCAACCATGGGCAGGAGCAACCCTAGGTAATATTAACTACCATTGGAACGAAAGAACAGAGTTCCATGATGCAATAGGTGTGAATGCCTTTGATTATGCCTATTTATTAACAGTAGTAGAAGCAGGTATTGAGGTTGATTTTAGATGGAATTTCGATGATGCACCAGATGAAGGTCGGTTTTTACTAGATCATATTTCCCATGGAGAGCAGGTAAGTAGACCATCTCCAAACCCAGAAAGAACTAATTATAGTTTTATCCATTGGACAACTGACCCAGCTGGGAATAATGAGTTTGATTTCAACACCCAACTTTTTTACGAAACAAGATTGTATGCCCAGTGGCTACCAGACCCAGTATTTGAATTTACAAAAACAGATGGAACAACGCCATTAGCAGGAGCAGTATTTAATCTTTATCAGCGTAATGAAGACGGAACAGATTGGGAAATGACGCCATTTGCGACTGTAACAAGTGGTGAAGATGGATTAGTTGAATTTGGAGCACTTATTAGAGAAGAACAATATCGGCTCGTAGAAACACAGGCGCCAACAGGATTTGATGCACCAACAGGGTATTGGATTATTACTACAGATAAAGAAAATCTTACCATTGAAATACCGACGACCCAAGGAAATGCACCAAACTTTACCGATCACGACGGAAACTTCTATCTCGCTAACGTCAGAACGTTTATCCCACCAACAGGAGTAGATGTCAATATCGAATTCTATTTAAGCCTCTCTCTTGTGGGAATAACAACATTCTTATTCATTCGTCGTTATAATAGCTGGAGAAAAAGAAAAGAGCAATTAGAAGGATAAAGGAAAATTTTGTCCGAGAAGACGTTAAACTAATAATACTACCTTGAAAGGAAGGGAAGCAAAATGACAAAATTATTCAAAAGATTATTTACGAGTTTCTTATTCGTATTGGTGGCTTTAGTAGCAACTGCTGTGCTACAAGCCAATGCTAATCCATTAGGAAGAGGAGGGAGTGGAACAGTAACTGCACCTGCACAAGCGGCGATTACAAAGTTTCTGCAAATGCCAGTTGGAACGACAACGCCGGAGGCAAGATTTACATTTGATGTTGTATTCCGTGAAACATTAAACGGAACGGCACCGACCGCATTTCCGGCGACACCAGTACATCTAGATATTCCTGCAAATGCGCCAGAATTATCTAATGAAGATCGTGCTGCTCTAGAGCTAAGTGCTGCAGCTGATGTTAAAATTGTCGAGGCGACAACACCAGACTTATTAGCTGGCGTTACTTGGGCAGGTGCAGGTGAGTTCTTATTCACAGTAACAGAAAGAGCAGATACAAATGTCCTACCATTTTTGAGTGACTATACAGAGGAAATAATCTACGACACATCAACAACATATACATTGTTCGTACGTGTTGTAGCTGATTCGGAGACTGGTGACCTTTATGTTGAATCCACATGGGCATGGAGAGGAAGTGGTCCAGATTTTACCGATGATGAGTCTGATGTTAATACTGGAAAGCTAGATCCAGATCCAAATCGTCCTGGTGGTGGCAATCGCAGTGAAGTGTCATTCCTAAATACCTTCATCAGAAGAACAGAAGATGATATTCCAGAAGAGATTCCAGGTGGAGAATCACCAGGAGGAACAACACCGGATGACGGAGGACCAGGAGATCCAGGGATTCCATCATTAGATAATGCCTTTATTGTTAGTAAACGTGTTGGCGGACAGCTTTCAAGCATTAACAGTGCCTTTGACTTCAATGTAACTGTAACAAACCCAACACTAGCATCAGACACGATAATTCGTGCATGGATTTATTCCAATGTAGCGGGAACCTTTGTCAGAGGATCTGAAGTTCTATTCACTTCAGGGGTTGCAAGAAGCGACATTGCATTAAATCATGGTCAATCATTAGTGTTTGAACCATTAGCAATCGGAACTATTGTTGAAGCTACTGAAGTGAATCCAGCGCCATATACACCAACATTACATCTAACATTGGGTGGAGTAGGTATTGGCAACGCATCTGGAACACCAGCAGCAGGTGTTGGAACAAATAATATCGCAGAAGCTCCACACCGCCTCGGAGAGGGCGACAATGTTGCGGACTTCATCAATATAAATGCAAGTATACCGATCACAGGTTTAATTATGAATAATCTACCATTAATCTTAGTAAGCACTGCTACTGTTGGATTCTTTGCAGTCGTAGTAGCAAGAAAAAAACGCAGAGCATACGAATAAATTAGTGATAAAAAGAAAAGTCGTGGTTAAGCTTACGACTTTTCTCTTTAAATGTTGAGTCATTAAACCGTAAGAAGTATGGGGGTGATAAAGTATGAAAGCTAAAACATTCATCAAAAAATTAGATAAAATAGTTGATCTGGTGGTCGTGATTTTTCTTCTAACATTTTTGTTATATGGTGGCTATTCCATGTGGGATACCAATCTGATGTATGCGCAAGCGAGTTCAGCAAATTATGAAGCTTATCGACCAAGTGAAGAAGATATCGGATTTGAAGAATTACAATCAATTAATCCCAATGTATTTGGTTGGATTACTGTTTATGGAACGAGCATTGATTATCCATTATTACAAAGTGATGACAATCAGCGGTATGTGCATACTAATGCTAGAGGCGAACCGGCCATGTCAGGAGCGATTTTCCTTGATTTTCGCAACAATCCTAATTTTACCGATTTTAATAATATAATTTATGGACATGATATGGCTCGAAATGCCATGTT